>Ga0082212_10013482_pt1 | contig 10216 bp, 7 predicted proteins | sample TergutNt197P3_FD_71548 | JGI IMG/M metagenome (GOLD analysis project Ga0082212, IMG submission 71548) | Neocapritermes taracua P3 segment gut microbial communities from Petit-Saut dam, French Guiana - Nt197 P3 | ecosystem: Host-associated > Arthropoda: Insects > Digestive system > Gut ...
TGGCCCTCGGCGAACGCCGCGCCCGCGCCGCCTATGACTATATGACCATGCTCGGCGTAAACGCCAGCCAGATGGAACTCATCAGCTTCGGCAAGGAGCGTCCCGCGGTCGGCGGCAACGGCGAAGCCGCGTGGAGCAAAAACCGCCGCGACGAATTCCGGGTCATATCCGGCCGCTGATCCCCTGCATACCCGCACGGGGAGCATGCATGGCCCGCAGTAAACAAGAGCGCCGAAAAAAAACGGCGCCTGCGCAAACGCCCGCGCCACAGGCTGAACATGCGCGGGAGGAAAGCCAGCAGGAACCTGCGGCTGCGCCCCTCAAAAAAGCGGTTCCGCCACACGGTCGCCAAACGCCGCCGGCCCGGCATGGCGGCATGGCGCGTACAAGCACCCTGTTGCTGACCGCCGGGCTGTGCCTGCTCTTGGGAACCTACCTGGGAACGCTGCTGCCCGCCTTTCGCAGCTTTACGGAACTTGTTACCGCCGTGCAGCAAAGCCTGCCGCCGCCGCAGCAGCAGACTCCGGCCGGACAGGGCGCGGACGAGCACCTGAAGCATCTGGAAGAAGCGGTCGGGAAAAATCCGCAGGATCTGCACGCCTGGATTCAACTCGGCAACCAATATTTCGACGATCATAAGCCCCGTGAAGCGATTCGCGCCTATGAACGCGCGCTGGCCATCAAGGGAGACAACCCGGATGTGCTGACCGATATGGGGATCATGTACCGCCAGCTTGGCGAATTCGAGCGGGCGGCGGAACTTTTTACCCAAGCGGGCACGGTCAATCCCCGGCACGAGCAGTCCCGCTTCAATCTCGGCGTGGTGCTGTTTTTCGACCTGAAGCGCAAGGAGGAGGCGCGCCAGGTCTGGCGCACGCTCATAGCCATCAATCCTGAAGCGAAAACGCCGGATGGCGCGTTGTTGCGCACCATGCTGGACGAGTGGCGATAATCTGCCCAAAGCATATCCCGCTCTTTTGGTTTGACAAAAACCCCTGCAAAGAGTCAATATAGAGGGAACGCTCGGCTTGCGGCCGCAGCGGGCATACTTTATCCGATGCATGAACATGATACAGAAACGGACGATTTTTTTCGCGTGCGGGCTGCATGTTTTTTTTGCCCTGGCGCTGTTGTCCTGCGCCGCCCTGTTTCCCCAAAACGCGCAGGCCGCCCGCCAGATGCCCGCAAGCCAGATACGGGACGCCCTGCCTTGCCGGCCCTTTCTGGAATGGATGCTTGATCCGGGCGGCCGGCTGAGCATTCGGGAAATCAGTTCCCCGGAGCGGCAGACTTCCTTTGCGTCCCTGGATATGCGTTTTCCGCCCCACCAGGCCGGAACGCTGTGGTTGCGTTTCACCCTGGGGCCGCGCACCCCGGAAAACCGTCAGGCAATGCTGTTGCTGGATATGGGCGGCGGCGTGCCCGGCACGCCCCTGCTCTTTGCCCCCAAAAGCGCCTCTTCCGCCGGCGCGGCGCAGTGGCAGGAAATCCTGCCGAGCCAGCAGTCCGTTTTTCTGCTTCCGGAGGCCGAGGCCGCTCCCCAGACGCTGTATCTCCGCCTGGACGGCCTGCCCGGCCCTTGGTTTACGCCCATGCTGCGCACGCCCCACAATGCGGCTACGACCCCGGAACGCATGATCCATCCCGCCATCCTGGTGGCGCTGGGCGTGGTCATGCTGCTCTGCCTGCTGCGCGGGCTGACCGAACGCGGCCAGTGGCGCATCTGGACGGGCCTGTATACCGGCGCAACCCTTGCCTACGCCGTGTACGGCATGCCCGCCACCCCTGAAGGCATGGTGGTGATGCGCGAGCTGCCGGGCGTGCTTGCGCCGGGCATTGCGCTCATGCTGCTGCCCCATGTCGGGCGGCATCTCATGCAGACGAGCAGCAAGGCGCGCATTCTGGATGCCCAGTACCTGCTGCTTTCCCTGCCGGGCGCGGCGCTGGCCCTGCTCCCGCTCGTGCCGGGCCTCGCCTGGACAAGCTATTATCTTGCCCTGTGGCCGCTGGCCGCCGTGCTCTTCGTGCCGACCAGCCTGGGGGCCTGGCTTGCCGGCCTGCCGGGCGCGCGGCGTTTTCTGCTGGCCTGCCTGGTCTCCATGATCGGCGCAACCGTCGGCATACTGGGCATGTATGCCTTTGTGTCTTCGCCCCTGCTTCCCGCCGGTCCCCTGCTGGGAGTGACTCTGGGGGCGCTGTTCATAGCCGGCACGGCTATTCCCAGGGACTATGAACCGGCAACCGTGTCGGAACCGGCGGTACATGCAGTCCTTGAGCCGGAAGAACCCGGTCTGCGCCTTCTGCCCCCCGAGGAATTGGCCGCGCCTTTGCCCGTTCCGGCCTCCCCCCTTCCCCCCCCAACCGAAACGCCTCCGCCGTTGACCATGCTTCCGGCAGCGCCGGCCCCGCTCCTCTCTGCGCGGGAGGCGGAAAGCTCTTCCGTGCTGGAAGGACGCTTACGGCCGCATTTGGACGCCCTGCTGCGCGAAAGCGCCGGGATAGCCGCATGCGCCCTGCCGCCCGCGGCGCGCCAGCATGTCGAGGCCCTGGCGGGTTCGGGACGCGCCATAGCCTCCCTGCTGGGCAATGCCGCGCCCGGCGTGGTGCTGGAGCGCAGCCCCGCGCACACGGTTTTCGACTTGCAACAGCTTCTGCGCGAAGCCCATGATCAGGCGGCGGAAGAGGCGGAGCGCAAAGGCCTGAACATTTCCTGGTTCATGCCGCCACACCTGCCCCAGCATTATGCGGGCAACGCCAAGGGCATCAGCCAGGTCATACGCATGCTGCTGGAAAGTTCCGTGCGCGCCACCCAGCAGGGCTTTGTGCAACTGGCGGTGCGCCGTGTGCCGGACAGCGTGAATCCCGGCCATTTGCTTTTTTCCATAAGCGACAGCGGCTCCGGCATGCCTCCGCATGCGCGCAGTTCCCTTGCCCTGGCCAGGGCATGGGAACTGGCCGGCGCGAAGGGGGGCAGCATGAGCGCGGAAAGCAACGCCCAGGGGGCCGCCATCAGTTTTACCCTCCAGCTCAAGCCCCAGCACGCGCCGCAGATGGCGACAGACATGGCGGTACAGGCAAGACGGGTCATTATTGTTGACGAACTTTCGAGCAACCGCCAGCTCCTGGCCTTTTTTCTGGAAGGTCTGCCCTGCGTTGTCGAAGAAGCCCGCAATGTCGAGGAGGCTGTACAGGCGTGCCGGACGGAACGGGCCGACTTGTTGCTCATTGACTGCGACATGCCGGAAGCGGCTAACTTTGAAGCTCTCAGATACTTGTTGGCCCAGGAATACGAACAGGGACTGCCCGCAACGTCCGTGCTCGCAATAGCGTCGGAAGGCGGCGCCTGGCACGGCCTGGACGGCCTGGAGAATGTCCACAGGCTTGTCAAACCCGTCACGCGCAACGGCCTGAGGGAAACCGTGCTGCAAGTGTTGCCGCGCAGCCATGCCCCTCCCGCGCCGGGAACGGATTTCGCCCGGCATGAGAGCGGCGCGCCGGGCGCCGAACTGCCCCTGGATTTGCCGCTGCCTGGGGAGGACGGGTACGATCCCGGTCCCGACAAGTTCATTCCCCTGTCGTTGGATCAACACCCTGCGCCTGCTCCCGGCGCGCATGCGCCAGTGTTTCATCCGTCGCCCCTGTCCCCGCCGCGCGCTCCGGCGCATGCCGGGCCGATCGTCCGCCGCGCGCCGGAACAGCCCGCTGCCGCATACGATGCGCAGACGCGCTATGGCGGCCAATATGCCGGTATGGACGAGTGGGTGGGGGAACCCATGCCCATCCAGCCCCGCAGCGTCCAGCCGCCGCCACAGGCCTTTCAGGCGCGGGAGTCCGCGCGTCCCGTATACGCTGCTCCCTATCCCCCTGCTGCGCATCGAGACGCCGTGGAGTGGGTGGGGGAACCCATGCCCGTAACGCGGGGGCATGCGTCCCTGTTGCGGCCGTTTGACAGGCGCACGGCGCAGCCGATGGATATTGAACCGGAAGATCCATATCTTCCGGAGGAAAGGCATACTGTCCCGTTCTCAGGCCCGCAACAAGGGGGATTGCTGGATTGGGTTGACGGCGCCCGCGCCGCCAGGGCCGCGCCGCCGCGCGCCTCGGCGCAGGCTGCTGTCCGGACCCGCCGCCCTGTGCCGGCGCAAGCAGCGCCCGCATACGGCGCGACTGCGCACTATGGCGGCCAATATGCCGGTATGGACGAGTGGGTGGGGGACCCCATGCCGATGCCGCGCGCCGAACCCGCGCCCGCCCGCATGGGCGCGCCGGCTCTCCGCCCCTATGCGCCGCAGCCCCCCGCCCGTCACCATCGGACCGCCGCGCGCGGCGTCCCTGAGCCGGCGCAGGACGGTTTCATCTCCCTGCGCCTGACGGATCCGCCCCAAGCCGTCCCTGCGCCGCCGGAGCGGCAGGCCCCGCCCCCGGAACCCGAACCCCTGTTTCCCCAAGACTCCTCCCTGCTGGGCTTCATTCTCGGACGCCCCGGCAGGCATGCCCAAGATACTGCGCTGCCCCGGCCGACGCGGCTGGCCCGGGCGGCCAGGAACCTGGTCAATTTTGTCAGGCCCAGGACGGACGCCCCGGACGCGAGGAGAAAGCTGTGGGAACAGCCGCCGCCCCCGGCCCATGCCGCGCCTCTCCGGAAGGCGGAATCCGCGGCGCAGCCCCACGGCAGCGCCGTGGAGCAGATGCGGCCGCTCATTCCCGGCCTGCTGTCCTCTCTGGATGAAGGCATGGACGACGTGCGCCGGGCTTTCAGCACGGCCGACACCTCTGCCGTGGAAGACGCCGCCGCGCGCATTGCCGCCAAGGCGGACAATTACGGCTTGCGAGTGCTGGCCCGTATGGCGCGTTGCGTGGAAATGGCCGCCAGGGCGCACGACAAGGACGCGCTTGCCAATATCCTGCCGGATCTGGAAACAGCCGTGGAGCGCAACAGGATCGCGCTTCAGCCCAAAAGATGAAAGATCAGTATAAGCCCTCAGCCTGGCGGTGCTTGATCAACGCTAAGGCGCGCTTGGCCAGTTGGGTGACTTCGGGTTTGGAGATCTGATCGTCCGCTCCGACGGATACGCCCTTGTGGCGCAACTTGTCCGTAATGAGCGAGGAAAAGAGCAGCACCGGCAGGTTTTTCATCGCCGGGTCGTCTTTGATGCGCTTGGTGAGGTTGTGCCCGTCCATGACCGGCATTTCAATGTCCGAAACCATCACCTGCACAAAGTCGGTGACCTTGCAATGTTCCGCCTCGGCCTTGGCTTTCAGCGCCGACAGGCGATCCCAGGCCTCTTTTCCGTTAAACGTCACTTCCACGTCAAAGTTGGCCTTTTCCAGCAAGTCTTTCAGCATTTCGCGGACCAGGGCCGAGTCGTCGGCCACCAACGCGCGGTAACGGGTGGAGCGGTCATAATCCTCGCCCAGATCGTCAAGGCGCAGCCCCAGAGCCGGGTTGAGATTGGAGACGATGCGCTCCAAGTCCAGCAGGAAGACGATGCGCCCTTCCAGCTTGACCACGCCGATGACCGTATCCTTGGAGGCCTTGGCCACATACGGGTTCGGCGGTTCCACTTCCTCCCAGCTGATGCGGTGGATGCGGTTGACGCCGGAAACCATGAAGGCCGTGGTAACGCCGTTGAATTCCGTCACGATGGTTTTGGGTTCCTGGCTTTGCGCCGTCTTTTTTTCCAGCCACAGCGCAAGGTCAACCAGGGGAATAATCTTGGAGCGCAGGTTGAAGGCGCCGAGTACCGCAGCGTGCTGTACCTCCGGCAGTTCCGTCACCTTGGGCATCCGGATGATTTCCAGCACCTTCGCGACATTCACCCCGTAGTGTCCCCGGTAGGTGGAGCCGGCGGGGGCGTCGGGGCTGCTTTCTTCGTCCAGGTAGAACTCGACGATTTCAAGCTCGTTGGTTCCGGCTTCCAAGAGGATATTGGTCATATTAGAAGAAGACATGCTGCCTCCGTGTGCAGATTGACGGCAAAGACCGGAAGACGGGCTTTGTCGTCAGCCGTGTGCCCTTTATGCGTTAAGATTGTCCACAAAAAACTCCACGGCGTCAATAAGGCTTTTCGGCGTGGATGCGCCGCCCGTTAGACCTACAAGAGCTTTTCCCCTGAAAAAAGCCGCGTCAAGCTCATTTACGCCTTCCACATGCAGGGCGGGAATGCCCGTGGAGGCGGCAAGTTCCGCCAGGCGGCGGGTATTCCCGCTTTCACGTCCCCCTACCACTAGCATACAATCCGCCTTGACGGCAATCTCCAAAGCCTCGGTCTGGCGTTTTTCCGTAGCGTCGCAGATGGTGCGCAGGATTGCGATGCGCCTGTCCAGGCGATCTTCCAGGTAGGCCTGGATTGCGGTGAACTGCCTGGTATCCTGCGTGGTCTGCGCGGCAAGCACATAGGAGTCCGCGGGCTCAAGCGGCAACGCCCCGCATTCGCCAAGCGAGGCGAACACATGGCGCTCCGCGTGGGCATACGAAAGCAGCCCCCGCACTTCCGGATGATCCGCCTCCCCGAAGAGCAGCAGGCGCTGCCCCTGCCGGGTGGCGCGATCAATGGCAAGCTGGGCCGCCTTGACCCTCGGGCAGGTAGCGTCCACAAGCTCCACGCCGCGGGCGAGCAACCGGGTTTCCTCTGTTTTGGGAATGCCGTGCGCGCGGATGATCACACACTCGCCGGGCTTGGCCTCGGCCACTTCCCCGATCCGGCGCACTCCTTTGCTTTCATATTCGGCAAGCACCTGCGGATTGTGGATAATCGGCCCAAGGGCGGCAATCGGCTTTCGCCGTTCCTCAAGCGCCCTGTCCAGGCGTTGCAGGGCCAGGCTCACGCCCATGCAGAAGCCGGCGGTTTTGGCGCGCAAAACCTTCATGCAGAACCCCCGAAAAAATCTTCCAGAATGTCGTCAAACTGCTCCCAGGTCAGACACTCGCACAGCGCCCGCCGCAGGAAGCGCACGCCGGGCAGGCGGCCTGCGTAGCGCGGCGCAAGGCTGCGCATTTGCAGCAGCGCGCCTCGTTCCCCGCGCCTGCCGTGCTCACGGGCCAGTTCCGCGTGGCGTTCGATGCGCTTGCGCAGTTCCAGCGGGCCGGGAGCGGCGGGTTCGCGGCCGTCCATCAGGGCCTTGTGCGCGGCAAAAATCGCAGGATCGCGCAGAGCGCCCCTGGCGTACATGACGCAGCTCGGCCCGCCAGCAGCCAGGCAGCGTACGCCGTCTTCGGCCTTCATCAGGTCGCCGCTGGCTACCAGGGGAATGGAAAGCTGCGCGGCAAGCTCCGCAAAGACGCTCCAGTCCGCGCGGCCTGTAAAGCCCTGCTTGGCGGATCGCGGATGCAGCGTCAGCCAGCCCGCCCCGGCATCGGCCAGGGCAGGGGCAAGCGCGCGCCAGGTCGAGTCCGCGTTTTCCCAGCCGAGCCGCAGCTTGCAGCCCGCATGGCCGGGTTCGGCCAGGCTGAACATGGCCCTGGCCACGGCAAGCGCCTTGGGGATGTCACGCAGCAGGGCCGCGCCGCTGCCGCTGCGCGTGACCTTGGGCACGGCGCAGCCCAGGTTCAGATCAAAATAGCTGAACCCCTTGGTCAGCAACATTTCCACGGCCCGCGCCATGCTGTCCGGCTCGTCCCCGAAAAGCTGCACGACCAGGGGCGCGTCCAGGGGATGTGTGCGCACGAGCGCGTCCGTGCCCGGATTGTTGCGGATCAGGCCCTTGGCGCTGATCATTTCCGTGCAGCAGACCGTGGCGCCGTTTTCGCGGCAGAGCAGGCGGAAGGCCAAATCGGAATAGCCCGCCAGCGGAGCGAGCCAGGGATCGCGCGGGGCGAAGGACAGGGCGGCGGTCACGCGTGTCCTGCATGCGGCGGCAGTGAAGGCGCAAGGCGAAGGCAGACATCTTTCGCCGCGCACTCGTCTTTTTGGCAGAAATGCTTCGTCAGCAGGGTCTGGGCAAAGGCCAGAGCGTCATGCAGCTCGTCGGCCACAAAGCCTTCGCCCAGGTGATCCAGCACGCCTGTGCGCTCAAGGATGGCGCGCACGGCGTCGCTGTCATGCACCAGGATCGGCACTATCCCCCGCGCCAGGCAACGCTCGAAGAATTGCTCCAGCGCATGCACCCCGGAAGCGTCTATCCAGAAGACCCGGTTGAGATGCAGGATCAATACCTTGGGCAAATGCCGCTCATATTCGCGAAGCTGGCGTTCCAGTTCGTTGATGGCGCCGAAAAACAGGGTTCCGGCCATGAAGAAGATGGTCAGGTTGGGACAGTCCCGGGCCCAGGGGAAGGCGCGAAGCGCGGGATGATCCCGCGGGAGGCGCTGCAGGATGACATGGGAAGATTTATGCACGAACAGCACGAGGGAAAGCAGCACGCCCAACAGGATGGCTTTTTCCAAATCAAAAAAGAGCGCCGCGCCCAGGCTGACGAGCAATACCAGCCGGTCCGCCCGCGTAGCCTTGAGGCAGAAACGGATTTCCTCGCCCTTGATCATGCCCCAGGCCACGACCATGAGCATGCCCGCCAGCGCCGGCAGAGGAAGATTTTCCGTGATCGGGGCGAGCAGCAGCAGGGCGATGAGCGTGAACAGCCCCGCAAAGACCCCGGCAAAGCGGCTGCGCGCGCCGGAAGAAAAATTCACGGCGCTCCTGACAAGGGATCCGCAGCCCGGAAGGCCGGAACACAGGCCGGCGCTCATATTGCCGAGTCCCTGCGCCACAAGTTCCTGGCTGGGGTCAAAGTCCTGCCCCTTTGCGGCAGCCATGTTCTTGGCAATGGCGATCGATTCCACGGCGCCGACGATGGCAATGGCCAGGGCCGGCAGGAACAGGGCCCGCATCAGTTCGAGATCGGGCGGCGGCGGCAGGGACAGGGGCGGCAGGGCCGGGGGAATGGCGCCGGCCATCGCCACGCCGAGACTTTTGGCGTCCATCAGGGCGGCGGCGAGGGAGCACAGCGCCAAGGTCAGCAGCATGCCCGGCCAGCGCGGCAAAAAATGCCTGAACGCGATAATCAGGCCCATCGCGCCAAGTCCGAAGGCCAGGCTCCAGGGATGGATTTGCGTAAGGTGCCGTCCGGCTTCCAGGATATGCGGGAAAAATCCGCCGGGAGAGGCGAAATGCAGGCCGAGCAGATGCTTGACCTGCCCGCCGGCGATAAGCAGCGCGGCCCCTGTGATGAAACCGGTCATAACCGCGTGTGAAATATAGCCGGCCAGTTCGCCGAAACGCGCAAAGCCCATGAGCATCTGCATCGCCCCGACAAACATGGCGATGCCGAATATATAGGGCATGCGGACATCTTCGGGCATGGCGGCAAGCGGAACGCCCGCCACGCTTAGCTGTGCGCAGATGGAAAACAGCAGCATGGAGACGGTGTTCGTGGGGCCGGCCTGCAAATAGCGCGAAGCGCCCCACAATGCGGCCACAATCACCGGCACGGTGGCCGCATAGATGCCGTACTTCGGGTGAACGCCGGCTACCGTGGCATAGGCCATGGCCTGTGGTATGCTCACCGCCGCCACGGTCAGGGCGGCGGCGAGATCCGCCTTGGCGTCCTCGCGCCTGTAGGCGCGCACGTCAGGCAAAAAGGGAAAGCAAGTAATCAGTCTCGTTACCATTGGCTGTACGGCACGCGCGCCAGGTTGGCGTTGTAATACCGGGGGTCGCCGGTAACCTCTTCGCCGATCCAGGCGGGCGCTTCAAAGGCCTGGTCTTCGCGTTCAAGTTCGATTTCCGCCACGATGAGTCCCTGGTTCGCGCCGTGGAATTCGTCGATTTCCCAGCAAAAACCCTTGTATGGAACGGCATGGCGGGTCTTTTCGATCAGCGGTTTCCGGGCGAGCGTATCCAGCATGTGCCGCGCATCCTCCAGGGGAAGGGGATATTCGAACTCGCTGCGCGCGGCCCCGATTGTCGCGCCCTTGATGGTCAGCGTCGCCTTGCCGTCCGCGATGCGGACGCGCACGGAGCACTCCCTGCCGCCCGCCAGGTAGCCCTGCACATAGGGCTTGCCGGGCGCAAGGCCGCGCCAGCCGTCATTGCGCAGCAGAAACTTTCGTTCAATTTCCGTGCCCATGCACCGCTTCCCGTATCCGGCATACGCCGCAAATTTCCAGGGAACTAGGATAGCCGCAGCGGCGGCAAGGCGCAAGTTCCGTCTCCGTCTCCCGCCGGGCAAAGGCCGGTCTGCCCCGCTCCAGAAAGCCCTGGTAAAAATCCAGCTTGCG
>Ga0082212_10013483_pt1 | contig 10215 bp, 11 predicted proteins | sample TergutNt197P3_FD_71548 | JGI IMG/M metagenome (GOLD analysis project Ga0082212, IMG submission 71548) | Neocapritermes taracua P3 segment gut microbial communities from Petit-Saut dam, French Guiana - Nt197 P3 | ecosystem: Host-associated > Arthropoda: Insects > Digestive system > Gut ...
GGAAGGGACAGTAAAGTATATGGGTGGATATAATGTGGCGTCGGCTATGGTAAAAGCTTTAGTCAAAGATTTAAATATTACTATGCCAGTAGCCTTACATTTAGATCATGGGTTATCAGTTAGTGCGTGCATTAAAGCTATTGATGCCGGCTTTGATTCAGTAATGATTGACGCTTCACATGAAAGCATAGAAAACAATATTAAATATACCAAGGAAGTAGTAGAATATGCCCATAGTAAAGGGGTAACTGTTGAAGCAGAAATCGGTATAGTTGGAGGACAGGAAGATAGTGTTAATGGGGGAACTAAACACGCAGATCCAGACGAAGCTTTGAGGTTAGTCAAAGAGACTAATGTTGATTTTTTAGCTCCGGCTTTAGGCAGTGTTCATGGATTATACAAGGGAACACCACATATTGATTTTGTTACCACTAAAAAAATAAGTGAAATGACTAACATACCTTTAGTTTTACATGGTGGTACAGGAATTCCTGATGATATGCTTTTAGAAGGAATTAATAGTGGTATTTGTAAAGTTAATATCAAAACAGAACTACAAATAGTTTGGGCAGAAGCTGTCCGTAAATTTTTACAAAAAAATGGCGCAGTTTATGATTCTAGAGCTATTATAAGTTCAGGGGAAAATGCTATTAAAGAAGCAGTTAAACACAAAAACGAATTATTAGGTAGTGCAAATAAAGGTTAAGTGTGCTATAATAATTCACAAGTTATTAAATTAGTGTTTAATAACACTTTTTTCTTCTATGATAAATTAGGTATAAACACCAAATTCAAAAAAACACATATTGTAATGTAGGTGATATTATGGAAATTTTAAAAGTTAAAGGCGGAAACGAACTTAATGGTGAAATAAAAATAGGCGGCGCTAAAAACAGTGCAGTTGCTTTAGTTCCAGCAGCTATTTTATCGAATGGTGTAGTAATTGAAAATGTACCAGAAATATCTGATGTACGTTTTCTAGAAGAAATAGTTACTTATTTAGGCGGGGAATTTTGTAAAGAAGGCAGCAAAATAACTATTGATTCTACTAGAGTAAAAAATAGAGAAATAACTTTAGCCCATTCACAAAGATTGCGCGCATCTTATTATTTTATGGGCGCACTACTCGGAAAATTTAAAAGAGCAGAAATGTATTTTCCTGGAGGTTGTCAAATTGGCACAAGACCCATTAATTTACACTTAGAAGCTTTTGAAAAATTAGGTGCTACAGTTTCTTGCGAGGATAATAAATTTGTCATTGAAGCTAAAAAGCTCGTTGGCACGGATATAGATTTTGCCTTTGCTAGTGTTGGAGCTACTATTAATACCATTTTAGCGGCTGTTTTAGCTGAAGGAATAACGACTATTAATAATGCAGCTATGGAACCAGAAATCGGTAATTTAATTGCTTTTTTAAATAGTATGGGAGCTAAGATAACTGGTAAAGATACAGGGACTGTAGTTATTGAAGGAGTAAAAAAATTATCTGGAGGGTCTACCAAAGTAATTCCCGATAGAATAGAAGCAGGAACTTATATTTTGGCTGGCGCTTTAGCAGGTAATAATCTCAAAATTAGCGATTTAGAACCTAAGCATCTTGAAAGTTTTTTAGATAAACTTAAGCAAATAGGTGTTGATATGGTAGTTAACGAAGATAATATCGTTGTCAGTAAAAGTAATAACTTAAAGCCAGTAGATATAATTACTGAAACATATCCTGGTTTTCCAACCGATTTACAACAACCTATAACTTCTTTATTACTTACATGTAATGGTGAAAGCACGGTAAAAGAAACAATTTATGAAAATCGCTTTCAAAATATTAAGTATTTACAAGCCATGGGTGCCGATATTAAAATCGATGGCGATACAATAAATATTAAAAAATCTTCAAGGTTAAAAGGAAACGAAACAATGGCAACAGATTTAAGGGCAGGCGCAGGACTTATTTTAGCAGGTTTAATAGCTGAAGGGGAAACAACCGTAACAGAAGCTAGGCATGTCCTCCGTGGTTATGAAAACATAATTAGGAAGTTAACTGCTGTTGGTGTGGAAATCGAATTAGACAACGTATAAAATGATAAAGACTTAAGTATAATTAAAGTAGAATTAAATCTACTTTTTTTTGAGGTGAAGTATGAAAAAAATTTTAATTATTGGTTTAATTGTTTTAGCTGTATTTTTAATTTATCTATCCAATTTAGATAAAAAAGTTTATTATTTAGCTTTAGGGGATTCCTTAGCTAATGGACAAAGTACAGGTAAAAAAGTAAAAAGTTATTCTGATTATGTTAGGGATTATTTAAAAGAACAAAATTTGTTGGAAACTTATATAAATGAATATGCCGAAAACGGATATCGAACTACCGATTTAATAAAAGCTATTAAAGACAATAAAAAAATTACTCGTAATAAAAAAGAAATAACTTTGCAGAACGCTTTAATAAAAGCTGATTTGGTAACTATTTCTATAGGAGCTAATGACATTTTAACTAAAATAAACGAAAAGATAACGTATGATGAAATTTATAATTATATAGATGATCTTACTGATGATATTGATGAGTTATTTAAATTAATGCGAGAATATTGTAAGGAAGATATTGTTTTGGTTGGATATTATAACCCTTATATTGAAAGCAAAGAAACTAGCGATATATTTGATTATTTAAACGACAGTTATAAAGAAATTTCAAAGAAATATAAAATTATTTATGTTGAAATAGATTTGCTATTTAGAGAAAATCCTGATTTTTTGCCAAGTACTAATGATATTCACCCATCAAAAGCTGGATATAAAGCTATAGCAGGGCAAATAATTGGCTCAGTTAATAAAACATTGTTAAAGTCTTGATTTTTTTAAGGATGTTTGCTACAATATAAAAGCAATCAAATTTCTATGACAAAAAGTTTGTCATGGCGGAAGGAGAGATACTATGAAAAAGGACATTCATCCGGAATATACCGAAACTACTGTTACATGTGCTTGTGGTAATACGTTTAAAGTAAAATCAAATAAAAAGGAATTACAATTAGAAGTTTGTGATAAATGTCATCCGTTTTTTACTGGTAAACAAGGAACTACTAAAAAAGCTGGTCGTGTAGAAAAATTCAATAAAAAATATGGATTAAATCAAGAGGCTAAATAAGCTTCTTTTTTAAAAGCATTTATTATGTTTACTAGGTATTATTCTGTTTTCAATCACATATTACTATTATTGACAGTATTATTGGTTTTGTGCTATAGTACTGTCAGATGTGGAAGAACTTTCGTTGCCTACGTTATTAGACGTTGGCATAGGGTTATCAGCACTGTGCTCGGCAATTGGTTTTTTCCACATTTTTTATAAAAAATTAAAATTAATTACCAGATTAGCCAATGCTGGTAATTTTTCTTTATTTGTCATTATCCATAGATTTATAATCGATATTATGGTAAAATTAATATAGCTATAAATTACAGAAAATGGTGGTATAGATGGGGAAGATAATCGCGTTAGTAAATCAAAAAGGTGGCGTAGGTAAAACAACAACAAGTATTAACCTAGCGGCCTCTTTAGGATTTTTGAGTAAAAAAGTATTATTAATTGATTTAGATCCTCAAGGTAATAGTACTACTGGTTTAGGCGTTGAAAAGGGAGATATTAAACATAGTGTTTATGATTTGTTGACTGGCAATGCCGAATTAAAAGACGTTGTTATTAAAACAAAATTTAGAAATTTATTCATTATACCAGCCACTATCTCATTAGCAGGAGCGGATATTGAATTATTAGAAAAAAGTAGGATAGACCCTGAATTTTCAAAAAACACACAATTAAAAACCCAACTAGACCTTGCAAAAAACATGTTTGATTACATATTAATTGATTGCCCTCCATCACTAGGTATATTGACAACTAATGCTTTAACGGCGGCCAATTCAGTAATTATTCCTGTGCAGTGTGAGTTTTTCGCTTTGGAAGGAATAATGCAGTTATTAAATTCAATCATGTTAGCCCAAAAAACTTTAAACCCAACTTTAGATATCGAAGGGGTATTACTTACCATGTTAGATAATAGAACTAATTTAGGTTTAGAGGTGGTTCAAGATATTAAAAGTTATTTCAAAGAAAGAGTTTACGATACAATTATCCCAAGACTTGTTAGACTTTCCGAAGCACCAAGTCATGGAAAGCCAATAATAGCTTACGACCCTAAAAGCAGAGGGGCTGAAGCTTATATAAATTTAGCTAAAGAGGTGATCCAGCGAAATGGAAAATAAAAAAAGAGCCTTAGGTAAAGGATTGGAGCAATTATTTGACTTAGAAAACTTAAATGTCGATAATGTCAGTGATTTTGAAAAACACATTTATGAAGACACACCAAAAGAGGAAATAGTTGAGCTTAATATTGAAGACTTGAGGTCTAATCCATATCAGCCAAGACTAGTTTTCGAAGAAGAAGCATTAAATGAACTAGCTGCTTCTATAAAAGAAAATGGTGTTTTTCAGCCAATTATTGTTAAAAAAAGTATCAAAGGATATGAAATAATTGCGGGGGAAAGAAGACTTAGAGCAAGTAAAATAGCTGGGAAAGAAACCATTCCTGCTATTATCAGACAATTAAGTGATGAAAAGATGGCAGAAATAGCCTTATTAGAAAACTTACAAAGAGAAAATTTAAATGCTTTAGAAGAAGCTAAAGCCTATAAAAACTTAATCGATAAATTACAAATAACGCAAGACGAGCTAGCCAAAAGAGTAAGTAAAAGCCGTAGTCATATCACCAATACAATTGGTATTTTAAGATTACCTAAAGAAGTGCAAGATATGATTGTCGACAATAAAATATCAATGGGGCATGCCAGGGTTCTTAGTAAATTAGAAAAAGAAGAAGAAATCTTAGAGATGGCTAAAAACATTGCCGAAAACAAAGTAACAGTTAGAAGCTTAGAAAAAATAAGCGAAGAAGCGCCTAGAAAACAAGCTCAAAAAAGAGAAAAAACGAGTGAATATAAATATGCAGAAGAATTACTTTGTGATAAATTAGATGCCAAAGTAAAAATAAAAGACAAAAAAATAGTTATTGGGTTTACTAATAACGCTGATTTAAATAGGATATTAGAAATTCTAGACATAAGGGAATAATACATTATTAGGAATGGTGATTTATGAATAATTATGAACTAGGGGATAAAGTCATTATGAAAAAAGCCCATCCTTGTGGAGCTAACGAGTGGGAGATAACTCGTTTAGGAGCAGATGTAAAAATCAAATGTTTAAATTGCAATAGAAGTATTATGCTTCCGCGCATAGAATTCAATAAAAAATTGAAAAAAGTAATCGCTAATTAGGAGGTACTCATGAAAAAACATATATTATTAGGACCAGTTATAACGATAATTGCCTTAATTATATTAATAATAGGTGTCAGCTCGGTATGTTCAGTATTTGGAGTTGACGGGGAAATTACCAGTATATCTAACGGAACATTAGAAACTTCGAATACGACAGTAAAAAACATTTTTTCTGAAGAAGGGCTAAAATATTTATTTAGTTCACCGGTTCAAGGGTTTAAACTTTTTGAACCATTAGTTCTTTTGATAATATCATTAATGGCTATTTCTATTGGTAAATCCAGTGGTCTTTTCAAAGCTATTTTTACTCCTTTTAAACAAGTAAAATCAGGAGTTATTACCTTTTTAACTTTATTTGTTGGGATAATATTTTCGTTTTTTGGAGAATATGGTTATGTTATTTTGGTGCCTTTAATTGCGGTTATATATCAATATCTAGGCCGTAATTCTGTTTTAGGTATATTAACAATTTTTGTCGGGATAACTTTAGGCTATGGAGCTGGAGTAGTATTTAATTTTGATGATTATCAGTTAGGATTACTTACTAGAGAAGCAGCTACGGTTAGTGTTGATAAAGATTATGTATTTAATGCTTGGTCAAATTCATTTATCATGATTGCAAGTGTCTTTGTTTTAACAATAGTAGGGACAATAATTATTGAAGCTTTCTTAAAACCAAAAGTTAAAGAATCTATTGAAGAGGAAGAAGAATATAATTATTCTAAAAAAGGCTTAGTTATAAGCGTCATTTCCGCTTTAATATTTACGGGATTATTTATCTATATGGTTATTCCAGGAATGCCAGGTTCTGGGATATTGTTGGATACTAATCAAAAAGATTTTGTTGCACAGCTCTTAAGTGGGAAAGCTTTATTTACTGATGCATTTATCGTTATATTTTTAATTGTTACGATGATAGCTGGTGGTATTTATGGTTTCATGTCTAAAAACATTAATAATACCAATGAGTTTAGTGTAGGATTATCAAAAGAGTTTAATAATTTAGGGTATTTATTTATATTGATGTTCTTTGTATCATTAATGGTAAACATCTTAAATTGGACTAATTTAGGCGAAGTAGCAGCTTCGTGGCTAATTACTTTGATGAGTAATTTAGAATTTACGGGCATACCTTTAATTGTTACGATGTTCTTAATAATAATTGTAATGTCTTTCTTAATTCCGGAGTCAGTTACCAAATGGACGATAGCGGCCCCGATATTAATTCCATTATTTATGAAAGCTAATATAACACCTGATTTTACTCAGTTTATCTTTAAAGCCGCTGATAGTGTTGGTAAGGGCTTAACGCCATTCTTTATATACTTTATAGTGATGCTGGCGTTCTTAGAGAAGTATAATCAAAAAGAAGTAAACAAAATAACCGTTTTTGGGACATTAAGGTTATTATTACCAACTGTTTTGTTATTCGCAGTAGTATGGGCATTATTAATAATCGGTTGGTTTATTATCGGTATTCCAATTGGACCAGAAACCTATCCAACGATGTAAATATAATTTGTAGGGGGAGATATATATGAAATTAGTACCAGTTACGCCTAATGTAGAACTTATTGGTTATAGTAAGCCAATAATAGAAGGTTCACCAGAAATAATAGTAGCCGCTGCCGCAAAACTATGCTACTCAAAAAGTGGTGTAACAAAATTACTAGAAAATTTAAACGATCAAAACTCAGGCGAATTCATTAACAAATTAATGGCTATGGGACATCAAAGTCCAGTTGAACATACCTATTTTACTTTTGGAATTGAAGGAATAAGTAGAGCTTGTTCCCATCAACTAGTAAGACATAGAATTGCTAGTTATTCTCAGCAATCACAAAGATATGTAGATATTTCTGATGGCGACGAAATAGGTTATGTTATTCCACCAGAAACTTTAAATGATAAAAATCTTCGCATTAACTATGAGAGAGAAATACAAGAAGAATTTAACGCCTATAGGAAAATGGTAATTAATTTATATGAAAAATATCTTAGTTTATTACCAGAAGCGACCGAAAAAGAAAAGAAAGCTATTAGGAAAAAGGCTTTAGAAGATGCTAGATATTTATTACCAAATGCTTGTGAAACCAAACTAGTTATGTCAATGAATGCTAGAAGTTTAATGAATTTTCTAAACGTAAGATGTTGCGAAAGGTCCCAATGGGAAATAAGAGATGTTGCTAATCAAACGTTAGATATTGTTAATGTAATAGCACCTAACTTATTTAGTAGGGCTGGCGCACCTTGTACTTATGGAAAATGTCCAGAAGGAGTTATGAGTTGTGGTAATCCCAAAGTAAAAAAACTAGGCGGGTTATCTAAATGAGTTTAACGGCTGGAATAGTGGGGTTGCCTAATGTAGGGAAATCTACTTTATTTAATGCGATAACAAAACAAAACATTTTAGCTGCTAACTATCCATTTGCGACCATTGAACCTAATATTGGGATAGTAACAGTACCTGATAAAAGAGTAGATTTTTTGGATAATTTATATAATCCTAAAAAAACAATACCTGCTACTTTTGAATTTACTGATATTGCTGGATTAGTTGAAGGAGCTTCAAAAGGTGAAGGTCTTGGGAATAAATTTTTATCACACATCAGAGAAGTAGATGCGATTTGTGAGGTTGTCAGATGTTTTAATGACGATAATATTACCCATGTAACTGGCAATATTGACCCTATTAGGGATGTTGAAATTATTAGTGTAGAATTAATATTGGCTGATTTAGAAATAGTCGAAAATAGATTAAGTAGAGTGTCTAAAAAAGGTAAACTGGCGAATGATAAAGAGGCTTTAAAAGAGATAGAATTATTAGAAATGGTTCAGGCATCTTTACTTGATAATATATGTATAAGAAGTTTGGATTTAAGTGAAGAAGATATTAAAATATTAAAACCATTTAATTTACTTACTTTAAAACCGATTATTTATGTTGCTAATGTTAATGAAGAGGATATTAATACAGAAAATGAATATGTCAATAAGTTGAGAGAATATGCTTCTAAAGAAGGCTCTAAAGTAGTAGTGATATGTGCTAAAATAGAGGCTGAATTATCTGAGTTAGAGGAAGAAGACAAGATAGAATTTTTAAAAGATATGAGCATAGAAGAAAGTGGATTAGATAAATTAATTAAAGAATCTTATTCCCTTTTAGGATTAGCAACTTTCCTGACTGCTGGAACTGACGAAGTTAGGGCTTGGACTTTTAAAAAAGGTATGTCAGCCCCTAATTGTGCGGGTGTAATTCATACTGATTTTGAAAGAGGGTTTATTAAAGCCGAGATTATGAGTTTTGAAGATTTAGAAAAGTATAATAGTGAGCTTAAAGTCAAAGAAGCTGGCAGATTAAGACTTGAAGGGAAAGAGTATATTATGCAAGATGGAGATATTTGCTATTTCAGGTTTAATGTATAAAATGTACAATATGCACGAAAAAATTAACAAAAAACGTACCAAATGTACGAAAAAGTTGATTTTTTCGTTTTTTTAGTGTATATTAATAGTGGTGATAACTATGAAAAGAGAAATAGAAAAAGAATTAATGTTGTGGAAAAACAATAATGTTGAAATGCCACTTATGTTAATAGGGGCTAGGCAAACAGGGAAAACATATATTTTAAACGATTTTTGTCAAAACAATTTTGAGGAATATATTTATATTAATTTAGAAAAACGAGAAGACATTAAAAGTATTTTTGAAAAGACAATTGATCCAAGTGAAATAATTAGAAATATTGAAATTGTTCTAAAACAAAAAATTGATATAGATAATACTGTAATATTTTTTGACGAAATCCAAGTATCGGAAAGGGCTATTACGTCTTTAAAATACTTTTGTGAAAGTGATGAAAACTATAAAATTGTATGTGCAGGGTCTTTACTTGGGGTAAAAATAAATAGGTTTAAATCTTCATTTCCAGTAGGGAAAATAATGATAAAATATCTCTTTCCAATGAATTTCAAAGAATTTTTAATCGCAGTAAATGAACAATTATTGTTAGAAGAGATAGAAAACTGCTATTTAAATATGTCGCCTATGATAGAAGCTAACCATCAAAAAGCCATTTCTTTATACAAGGAATATTTAGTATTGGGCGGGATGCCAACTTTAATAAATGATTATGTTTTAAATAATTATAATATCGCACATGTTAATTTTGAATTAAGCGACTTAATAATTTCGGCTTATTTAGCTGATATGAACAAATATACAGAAAACACAGAAAGCATTAAAAATGCTAAAATTTATAATTCTATACCTAGTCAATTAGCTAAAAAAAATAAAGCTTTTAAATACTCATTGGTTGATAAATCAGCAAGAAAAATTAGATATGAAACTAGTTTGGATTGGTTACTTGCCAGCAATATGGTTTTGAAAAGTGATTTGGTAAATAAAAATGTTTCGCCTTTAAAGGCTTTTGAAACAGAAAGTTTTAAAATATATTTAAGCGATACAGGTTTATTAAAATCGCTGTCTAATATCGATTATAGTGAAATACTTTTGGATAAAAATGACATGTATAAGGGCATTTTAACAGAGAATTTTGTTGCGGTAGAGTTATACAATAAATTTGGAGAATTATACTATTATAAGTTTGATAAGTATGAAATAGATTTCTTAATCAATATTAAGGGGGATATTATACCAGTCGAAGTAAAATCTGGAGTAAATGTTACTAGTAAGAGTTTAAGTGAATATATAAAAAAATATAATCCTATTTATGCGATTAGATTTTCATTAAAAAATTTTGGTTACGAAAACAATATTAAAAGCATCCCGCTCTATGCGACCTTTTTTTTAAAATAAAAAAAAAAATATAAAAAAATAATATAAATAAATAAATTTTTTTTTTTTTTTTTTTTTT
>Ga0082212_10013484_pt1 | contig 10215 bp, 10 predicted proteins | sample TergutNt197P3_FD_71548 | JGI IMG/M metagenome (GOLD analysis project Ga0082212, IMG submission 71548) | Neocapritermes taracua P3 segment gut microbial communities from Petit-Saut dam, French Guiana - Nt197 P3 | ecosystem: Host-associated > Arthropoda: Insects > Digestive system > Gut ...
TAGGAACAAGCATAAACAACAATGGACTGCTTACAGTGTCAGCCAACGAAACCGCGGCAACACTCTATGTTATCGCTGCTTCTACAGCGGATCCCACAAAAACCGGTTCAGCAATGGTATCAGTAAACCGTAGCAACAATACAAACCAAAACCAGAATAATCAGGGACAGAATAGCCAAGGACAGAATAATCAAGGTCAGAATAGAAACCAGAATCAGCAATAAGGAGTACAAACATTTTTAACTGAAGTTTCTGAAAACCACCCGGCTGCTCAGGCGGCCGGGTTTTTTATGGAGATGCCAGATGGCTTTTCCCTCTTTACATGGGTATCTTCGTATCTTGAAATTAAGGAGGGATACCCATTATTCCTCTAACCGCAACCATAAATTTATCCTCATGCAAATTATACCGGTAAAACAGAATTTTTTTTCAAGGAATCGCAAAAAAAGCCTCATCAGACTAAAGCATATTCCACGGACGATCCATATATAGGGTGGAGGATCTATGAAATACGTTTTGGTTACAGTTCTGTCTTTTCTCATCATCACCGGCTGCGCTGTGCTTGGGGGCGGCAGGGTGATTGCCGCTTCTGACGGCGTTTACGAAGGAATCGGGCAGGGGCACCGGGGGCCTATTCACGTGCTGGTGCGCCTGAGCGGGGGGAGCATCATGGAGATTGACATCCTCGAGTCCGAAGAGGATCGCTTTGTGGGCGGCGAAGCTGTCGAGTATTTGCTCGACTTGGTGATCGAGTACAATACCACGGACATTGACGCGGTTTCAGGCGCCACGGAATCGAGCAGGGGCTTTTTGGAAGCGGTGGAAGATGCTATAATGCGTTTATGAGCGATTGCATTTTTTGTAAAATTGCCGCCGGGGAAATTCCCTGCAAGAAGATTTATGAGGATGATGAGATACTGGCCTTTGACGACATTAATCCCATGGCGCCGGTGCATTTTCTGCTTATCCCCAAAAAACACATCAAAAGCCTGATGGATGTTGAGGCCGGGGACGCGGCGCTGATCGGGCGGCTGTTCTTTAAGGCGCAGGAACTGGCAAAGCAGCACGGTTGTGAAGAGAAGGGAGGGCGCTTTGTAACCAACGTCAAAAGCGACGGCGGGCAGACCGTGGGCCATCTGCATATTCATTTCCTTGGAGGCCGCGCCCTGGGCTGGCCTCCCGGCTGAATATTCGAACTAAAGTTCGTTGGGTTGAAAATCAAATGGCTATTGAAAAACATATTAATTTTTTTGAACTCCAAAAGGCGTCGGAAAAAAACGGCTGCCCCCTCTGCCGTATTGTGAGCGACCGGGCTAACCGGTACATTGACAACACATTGTTTGAGCACGTCGCCGACCGGGGCTTTCGCGCCCTTCACCGCGCCGCAGGCGGGTTCTGTTCCTTTCATTCCAGGCATCTGGTATCCTTTCGCGACGGTCTTGCTGTCGCCATCTTAAGCCGGGATATCCTGGAAGACCGAATCGATTGTTTTCAGAAAAAAAAGCCCTGGCGCCCCAAAGGCCGCTGCCCTGTTTGCATTGAGCGTGATTTGATAGAGCAGGAGTATCTGGATTTTCTGGCGTCATCAGGCGGAAACTCACCCGAAGAAAGGGAATTGCGCGAATTTTTTACCGCTTCAGACGGGCTGTGCGCCCCCCATTACGCGGCCCTTCTTTCCCGGAGAAAGTCAGCGCCTGCCTGGCTCAAGTGTTTTCAGGAAACCAGGTTCCGTGAGTTAAAAGCCAGGCTGGATCAATTTATTGAGCTTTCCGCCTACGGCAGGCAGAAGGAGTTTGCCGCTCTCAGCGAAAAAGATCAACTGGTTTGGAAGGAAGCGGCAGCGTGTTTGAGCGAGGCATCGGATTAACCTGAAGAATAGGCGCTAAACAGCCGATAATAATGACGTGTTTTCCAAAGAAGTTCTCGATATGTTAAAACAGGTGATCACTTCCTGGCAGGTTATTGCCGTAACCGTGGTGCTGGTGCTCTATCTTTATATCATTTTCTATGCAGCGCGAAGTTACCATAGACCTCGTGCAAAAAAGGAAAAAATTAAAAAACATAAAATCAAGAAGGCCGAACTCCCGACAGCTCCCAAAGATTCAGAATCCGCCGAGAATACCAACGACGAATTGGGGCTTGAAGAAGCCTAAAATTTTTCTCTCTTCACTAATGCAATTTCCATCTGTGCGCCGTATATAGGGTGGAGGCGTATATGTCTGATGAGATTCATGATCCCTTATGCAATGCGGTAAGTACGTTATTCGGGCTTTCGTACCTGTTTCCGTATCAAAGGCTGGTAGTAACCAACATCCTGGAGGCCGCCGATGCCGCGGGGATTCCCATTCACTGGCCCGGCGGCGAAGACGGCAAATCTGCGGAAGAAAGCGGTGCTGCCGAAGAACTTTCTGACCGGGAAAGTTCCGGCAGGCAGATTGTTATCCTGCCGACCGGCGCGGGGAAATCCCTGTGTTTCCAACTGCCCGCCATGCTGATACACGGGCTGACCCTGGTTATCTACCCCATCCTGTCGCTGATGGCGGATCAGGAGCGGCGCCTGCACGAGCGCGGATTTTCCCCGGTAATATTGAGGGGAGGGCAGAGCAGGGAAGAGCGTGATGTAATCTGGGAAAAATTGAGATCGGGTCAGAGTAAATTTATAATCGCCAACCCTGAGGTACTGCTGACCGAACAGGTAAAAACGCAGATAGAGAAGATCAAAGTTACTCATATTGTTATTGATGAAGCTCATTGCGTCAGCGAATGGGGAGAGAGTTTCAGGCCGAGCTATCTGGAGATCAACTCAATTATTAAGTCTGTTAATCCGCCGCTTGTTACCGCCTTTACCGCTACTGCAAGCGCTCCGGTGCTGGAAAAAATACGAAGGTACATCTTCGGCGATTTGGAGGCGCGTCAAATCGTGGGGAATCCGGATCGACCCAACATCAGTTACTCCGCCAAGGGCTGCATTGTGCGCGATCTGGCGGTGCGTGATTTGATAATGGAAAATGCGCGTCCTGCGATTGTGTTCTGTTCCTCTCGACCGGGTACGGAAAAACTCGCCCGCTACCTCAGAAATGAATTTGCAGGTTTTGGTTTTGGCTGGTACCGGAAGATCCGTTTTTATCACGCGGGCCTGAGCAGGGAAGAAAAAGCCGAAACAGAGAGATGGTTTATGAACAACAGCGAGGCGGTTTTGATCGCGACTTGCGCTTACGGGATGGGCGTTGACAAGGCTGATGTACGGACGGTAATTCACCGGGACTGCGCCCCTTCGGTGGAAGCCTATCTGCAGGAAGCAGGCAGGGCAGGCCGCGACGGCGCTCAGTCAAGGGCGTTCCTCCTGTGGGGGCCTGATGACGAGACGGCGCTGTCCAGGGCAAAAAACGAAGCTGATCGCAGCAGGGTGTCGGCGTTACTGCGTTACGCCAGGGACTCCGCCCGTTGCAGAAGGCGCGCGCTTCTCGCCCTGCTTGACTACGACTCAGGCGGTGAAGTGCCGGAAAAACTCTGCTGTGATGTCTGCGAAAACACGGCACAACCCGATCTGCGCGAGAAGGCAAGCCTTTTGCATTTTTTCCGCAGAAACAAACGGCGCTTTACCCCCGGAGAAGCGGCTTCGGTTCTGTCCGAAAGCGAAAACGTCCGCTGGTCAAAAGAAGAAGCCGCCCAGGCAGTTGGCTACCTGATACAATCAGGCGCGTTAAAAAAACACAAACGTTTCCCCTGGAAGAACAAGGTTACGGTTTCGTAGCTGCAGTAATTTTATAGAGATTTTTTCGCAAAAGATTCCTCGCAAAAGACCTCACGCAGAGGCGCAAAGGCGCAGAGGACACAGAGGAATGATTATGTTTTTTAATGCTATTATTTCTACCCTCGATATCATTAATCAATAAAATTTATAAATTATGATATCAGTCTTATATTCGTCCCTTTGCGATATATTCCCGGACAACAACTCTGCGCCTCTGTGTCCTCTGTGTGATGTCTTTGGGAAAATACCTTTAACCAAAAACCTGAAGAGAACTATTAGTTCACCTTTACCTTTGCCGACACCGGAGCGGGTGCGCCTTTTTCTACCGAGACCGGAACCGGCGCGGCGTCTGCGGCGGTGATCGTGTATGAGCCGGGCAGCAGTACGGACCCGCCATCGGCGTTTACTGTCTCAAAGGCAGAGGCGGGAAGCTCGAACTCTACTGTTGCGCTTTTGCCGGCGGGTACATGGACGCGGCGGAAACCTCTTAGTGAAGTTATGGGATCGTCTGCACCGCGATCATCTTTTGAGATATAGATCTGCACCACTTCATCGGCGTCGAGTTTGCCGGTGTTACTCAAAGTTACCGCGGCTTTGATCACCGCGCCGGCGGAAATTGCGGGGGCGGACAGGGTAAGCGAATCGAAACGGAAGCTGGTGTAGGAGAGGCCGAAGCCAAAGGGGTACAGGGGCTTTTCCGTCATGTAACGGTAGGTGCGTCCTTTCATGGAGTAATCTTCGTAGGGCGGAAGTTGATCCGTGGAAGCGGGGAAAGTAATGGGGAGTTTCCCTGACGGGATTACATCGCCGAAGATAATGTCCGCTACTGCTTTGCCGCCGAGTTCGCCCGGGTACCACGCGAAAATGATCGCGTCTGCAAGGTTTTCGTTTAAAGCAATCGGACTGCCTCCGGTAAGCACCAGGATGATCTTTTTTCCGGCGTCCCGCACTGCTTGCAGGAATTTAACCTGCCAGGGGGGAAGTTCGATTGTATTGCGGTCGCCGTTGGAATCCGAAGCGATTGCGTCGCCCTCTTCGCCCTCAATTGCGCCGTCCAATCCCATTACAACAATGACGACATCGGCAATATTTGCCTCGCCGTACTGGATATTCGATTTACTGTTGTCGCTGTACATCAGACAGCCCTGGCGGTAATCCAGATTGATACCGTACATATCCTTTACTTTTTCACCTAACCCTTCAAGCACGGTAACAAAGCGGGAACTGACTCCGTAATAGTTGCCAAAGAGCGTGTGGGCGTTTGCCGCGCCGGGGCCTGCAACGGTGATCTTCTTCGGGCTTGAATCCAGGGGCAAGAGGCCGTTGTCGTTCTTCAGCAGTACGATGGATTTTTCCGCTGCTTTAAGCGCGAGCTGTTTGTGTTTCTCGCAGTTGATAACTTCGCGTCCAAGTTTGCCGTATTTGCCGCTTTCAGGAGGATCGAACATCCCCAGTTTGAAGCGGGTACGCAGCAGCCGCCTGAGGGCGGTATCAATTGCCTCTTCGGTAACCAGTCCCTTTTTGAGAGATACGGTCAGTATTGGATAGGTGCTGCCGCAGTTCAGATCGCAGCCCGCATTCAGCGCAATGGCCGCGGACTCTTCCGGCGTGTTTGTTATCTTGTGGTATTCGTGGAAATCTTTTATCGCCCAGCAGTCCGAAACCACATGGCCTTTGAAACCCCACTGGTTACGGAGTATGTCAACAAGCAGGTATTTACTGCCGCAGCAGGGTTCGCTTAAGGTGCGGTTGTACGCGCCCATCACCGATTCAACTCCCGCTTCGACAAGTTCTTTAAAAGCGGGAAGGTAGGTTTCGAAGAGGTCTTTTTTGGAAACGACCGCGTCAAAGGTGTGGCGGAATTTTTCCGGGCCGGAGTGGACGGCAAAGTGTTTCGCGCAGGCGGCAAGTTTCAGGTTTTCGGGATCATTGCCCTGCAAGCCCCGCGTAAACGCCAGACCGATGCGGCCGGTAAGGTAGGGGTCTTCGCCGTAGGTTTCCTGACCACGTCCCCAGCGCGGATCGCGGAAGATGTTGATGTTCGGCGTCCAGAAAGTAAGCCCCCAGTACTGTCCGCGGTTGCCCTGTTTGATAGCCTCGTTGTATTTGGCGCGCGCTTCATCGGAGATAGCGTCCGCAACCTGTTCGATAAAATCTTCGTCAAAAGTTGCCGCCAGCGCAATCGCCTGGGGGAACACCGTTGCAATGCCCGCCCTTGCGACTCCGTGCAGGCACTCGTTCCACCAGTTGTATTCGGGTATATCCAGGCGGGGAATCGCCGCGCTTTTGTGACTCAACAGGGAGATTTTCTCTTCCGCTGTCATTTGGGAAATCAGTTCGTTGATTTTGGTTTCGCGATCCATATGCGCCTCCTTTAATCGTTTTCAAGCAGTTCAAGTATTAGTTTCAGTTTTTCGCCGGCGTCAAGGTATGCGTACCTGCCGCCGGTATATTCGCCCTTTTGCAGCAGTTTGAAACCCTGCTTGCCGCATATCTCGATTTTTTCTTTCATGCCCTTCACCACAAAGGCAATGTGATGAAAGCCCTCTCCGTTTACGTCCAGAGCGTGCCGCCATGTTGAAGGGTTTCTGTCAGGCTCAATAAGTTCGATATCCACGTTTTCGCCCACATGAAAAAACGCCAGTTTGGCGCGCGCTTCGGTAGGGTCATCCAGATATTTTGTCTGCGCCTGATTTATATCGCCGGTAAGTTCAATTTTTGGAGGTTCCACTCCCAAAAACTCCGCCCATTCTTTGCTGGTTTTTTCGATGTCATCTACCAGAATGCCAACCTGGCACAGTACGTTTGTTCCTAAAATCGGATTTCCCATATATTCTCCCTAAATCTATTCTTTCTTACACTAACACAATAATTATAAAATGCCAATGACATCACGATACAGGGCGGGCGCACTATGTAAACCCGGCAAGTAAACAAGGTTCATTTTAAACATCACTACCAAAATTCCGTGACTGACACTGTTGCGTCTACCAAATCGTCGAAGCTATTTATAAGGTGAACTACTCTGTATTACACACAAGAGAAGCGGTAGCGACAAAACGATGCCCGATGTTATCTACCATTACGCTGAATCCTTCAATCGTCCGTACCCCTAAAAGCGACATATCGCTGTCTTCCGCGAATACTATCTCGTCATTAGTGGTGTAGCCTTCAGCGGTGAGTATGGCGTAGCCGATGTCACGCTCGATCATCTGCTTGTTTGCCATTATGAACCGCTTTTTGCAGCGGGGCGTTATTCCTGCATCCAGCAATAACTGCTTTGGCAGCCACGACACCTCTGAGCCGGTATCGACCATTACCTCGACAGGCGGCGTACACCGGTGTTCTTCCTTTGGATTGATAGCTATAAGGTTTACCATGAATTTACTCATGTTTGTATCTCCTGTTTTAGCCGCGTGAACGGCGATGTAAATCGAACGGCTCCGCGAAGCTCGCTTCTGCGAAGTGGAGACGCTAACTCATATAAGGGAATTATACCATATTTGAAAGTTTATCAATAGGGGACTGGGGAGAGCAATTATACTTTTTCCGGTTTTTGTGAATCCCTTTTTTCTGCCTATTTCTTTGTGACATATAGACTTACGCTACCGGTAGCGTAAGTCTATTTTAAACACCACTACCGAAATTCCATGACTGTCACTCCGGCGTGACCGATGACCGCTTATTCACTGTTTTGGTGACTGGTGCCAGACATCAGTGGCTGGTGACTGACACCGTTGCGCCTACTTATTAGCGTGACCTCCACCCCTTATTGTACACATACGTCCCAGCCTTTTTGCCATTTCTATTATAATACTCACTAAATTCATAAGGAAACGAATGATTATTACCAAAACTTACGTTACTACCAATAGTTATATTTATGAGTTCCGTAATCAAAAATGCACTATCTCCAATAAAAGTAACGCTGTCGGGTATGGTCACTCTAGTGATTTGATTACTCAAAAACGCACTATCCCCAATGGAAGTAACGCTGTCGGGGATTATTACACTGGTGAGTTGATTTTGGGAAAACGCATAATTTCCAATGGAAGTAACGCTGTCGGGAATTGTTATGCTGGTCAGTTGATTATTGGAAAACGCATAATTTCCAATGGAAGTAACGCTGTTAGGAATGGTAACGCTGGTGAGTTTATTATCAAAAAACGCCCAATTTCCAATAGAAGTAACACTGTCGGGAATTGTTACACTGGTGAGTTTATTATCAAAAAACGCACTATCCCCAATGGAAGTAACGCTGTCGGGGATTGTTACACTGGTCAGTTGATTTTTGTTAAACGCACTATCCCCAATGGAAGTAACACTGTCGGGGATTATTACACTGGTGAGTTGAATATTATAAAACGCACTATCCCCAATGGAAGTAACGCTGTCGGGGATTATTACAGTACCTTTTTTGCCTGCAGGATATGCTACCAATATTTTTTTGTCTTTTGTATATAAAATACCATCAATTGAAATGTATGCCGTATTACCAATATCGGTATTTATCGTGGTAAGATTGGTACATGAGGCAAAAGCCCTTCGCCCAATGCTGGTAACACTGTCGGGGATTGTTACACTGGTCAGTTGATTATTAAAAAACGCACCATCACCAATGGAAGTAACACTGTTGGGGATTGTTACACTGGTCAGTTTATTATAAGAAAACGCCCAATTTCCAATGGAAGTAACGCTGTTGGGGATTGTTACACTGGTCAGTCCTCTCTCGAGGAAAGCCTGGTCCTCAATTCTTGTTGTACCATCCCTAATAAGAGGAATATTAGTTGACGGCGCATTCATTGCCGCCAGTTTTCTTTCCACCATCTGCTGTTGTTCGGAAGAAAGTCTCTCCAAAAAATTTTTTTTAATAATTGGGTCATTTTTAAGTTTAGACAATATTTCCTGATTTAGTAATTCATCCAACTGTTCATTCGTAACAGTAAAAGAACTGCTGCTCCCTTCGGTAGAAGAATAATCTCTTATTCGTCCAGTTCCGCTACAATGAATGCACCCCATCCAATAAGATTTTCCATAACTTTTCTCCATTCTACCGCCAGAACCACTACAACTTCGGCATGTCACATATCTATCACCACTTTGTGCAAAAACAGTTCCTCCTACCAATGTAAAAAGGATTAACGCAAAAATTGTTTTTTTCATTTTAACACTCCTCTTGATATATAAACAAACCTATACAGGTTGTTGTACGCTCTCTTTTCCTTAATATTTCCCGATTTTGGGCCATTCCTGATTCACAAATTCCGCGACTCCTGTCGGGCTTGGGAAAAGGCTTGCATGGTGAATGTTCATAATACCGAGTTGTTGCCGGATTAAATCACTGTTTTCCTCGTTAATATTTATTCTTATAAGGCGTTCATCTGATTTGATCAGCTTATCCAGCCGCTTTAAATCGTTAGCGGGACCGGTATGATAGGTAAATTTACCGGATTGTCTGGCAATCCGTCTGGTAATGGGAGGGGGGTTTATCATTAACCATTCAAATTCTTCCAACCGTTTGTCCATGTCCATGCCATCTTTGTCTTTATATCTGCTGGTGGCCGGATTTATTCTGGGATATTCTACATTTAATTTTTGCGCGTCTTTAAAACGATCCGTATTCACTTGTAATGCCCAAACAGCTCCTCCCTTATGTCCCCCTGAACCTTTCCACTGTGATTCGATATTTTCAACAGCAAAATAAACTGCTACCAAAGGGTTGCTTGTCCAATCCAGCAATCTGGTACAGAGCCGGTGATGCTGCGCGTAAAAAAGCCAATCCCAGTCGTTTTTTTCATTTAAATGGGTTATTTCCCGTTCATGTTCCTTGAACTCACTCATTCTTATTTTAAATTGGGTGAGTATTTTACCAAAATCAGTGTCATCGTTTATATTTTCTCCAAAGCGATGTTTTATATCCAAATACCATTCGCGGTCTCTTTGCCCTCTGAAAGACCAGAATGTGTTTTCAAAATTCTCATCTTTCTTTCTTGAAAGTCTTAAGCCTAATAAATAATTGACGATATTGGGTAAAATCTCATTATCATCACCAACAGGTTCCAATACTATATAATTCCCCTGATCCGATTTGAGTTTCATTAAGTTTTCATTTAAAATTTCCATAATTTCAATCTCCCTTCAATTTGTTTTACAAGCGTTATACGCTTTTGTTTTGTTGTGATACAGGCCGCTTTTAACCTGTATTTTTGATACGGCACGGTTAATACGGTCATTTTTTTGCGAGGTATTATTAATTTTCGTGAAAATCGCTTTATTACGTAGTTTGTATAGTTGCCTGTTGCCTGTTGTTCGGGGGGGGGGGGGGGGGGGGGGGGGGTTATCATCGGCATGGGTCTTTGGCCGGTAACCTGCCACGGTTGCGGTGTGCGGCTTTTATTGGCGGTTCTTTCGCTCATTGGTAGTATTTAACCATTTAAAAGTGATTGTGTCAAGCGGGATTT
>Ga0082212_10013485_pt1 | contig 10215 bp, 11 predicted proteins | sample TergutNt197P3_FD_71548 | JGI IMG/M metagenome (GOLD analysis project Ga0082212, IMG submission 71548) | Neocapritermes taracua P3 segment gut microbial communities from Petit-Saut dam, French Guiana - Nt197 P3 | ecosystem: Host-associated > Arthropoda: Insects > Digestive system > Gut ...
GATGTACTGGCTTTGAAAGCGTCACCACATTTTCATTTGCCAACGAGCGGACGGCAAGAATGGCTTTCACCGGATGAAACAATATCTCCGCTTGTTCCGTTCCGAGCGCTTTACGGCAAGCCGAATTAAAAATGATTTTGCCGTCTTTTATTGAGCAGGAAGGTTTCGCGCGGTCATCCAATAACAAAGTCGAAACGGTGTCATAATTTCTGAAATCAAATATACTGACTTTGTTTGCAAAGATGCTGATTTCCGGATTGTTATCCTCTTCATACACCGAGCGAGACGCTTCCACATAATCACTCAATGTATAGCCGCGCAAACTTTTATTCACGGCGACAAACCCTTTGAGCGCTCCTTCCGGCACGGCTTTCAGGTAGGGAATACCGCCGGTATTGCCTCTCCTGTTTTTCATGATTTTTTGCACCACCTCGTAAGCAAGCAGCGACACAATCGGCTCATGATGCTCATCAACACGATATTGCGGTTTTTCGCCCTCGTTCTTTTTTACTTTATGCGTCTTGTAATTAGGTGTTACAGTTTTTCTTGCTATCAATTTGCCTGCGTATTTCTCGTTGGAAAGCAAAGAGATTACTCCACCTGCCGTCCAACTCACATTGCCCAGTTTGCTTTTAAGACCAAGTTCGTTCATAGTCTTTGCTATTTCTGCAAACGGATAACCCAAAATAGTCAGGGCAAAACAAAGCCTTACGGTTTTGGCTTCTTCTTCATTGATAGTAAGGGGATTGTCTCGCCCTTTTTCTTTATCGTAACCGAGAACGCGAAACGCATAATATTTTTTCTGCGCAAAAAGTTTGTCTATTGCCCAGGTAACGGCTTCGCTTTTCATGCGCGATTCCTCTTGAGCGCACAAACCGAGAACCGTTATGAGTAATTCCCCCGACGCTCCGAAAGTTGATATTCTGTCTGCCTCGAAACGAATCTCAACCCGGGAAACGAGGGAATTTAACATATTTACATAATACAGCAAATCGCCGACATTCCTTGCAAACCTTGAAATACTCTTTGTAAGGATAAGGTCAATTTTTCCCGCCTTGCAATCATCAATCATTTTCAGGAATCCCTTTCGCTTCTCGGCGTTAGTTGCGGAAATCCCGTCGTCTTCATATATTCCAGCAAATTCGTATTCGGGATTGCTTTTGATGAGGTTTTCATAATATTCCTTTTGGAGTTTAAGCGAGCCTTCCTGTTGAGTGGAATCGGTAGAAACACGCACGTATGCAGCCACCCGTAACTTGTGTCCACGTGCGGTTCTTAACATTTCAGGAGGAGCAGCAGGATAAATCGTAACATCGCCTCTTTGTTCGGGAGTACCGAATGAGGGTTTTTTCGCTGTCGCGTTATTGTTCATTTGCTTTATATCATTATTTTTCATTTTTGAATCAATAAAATTTTTAATAAATTTGAGAATGCAAATGAATATATAATTTCGGATATGAACAAATATAAATATTATTTATTTGTAAAATTTCAAATTTATTTCATATATACACCTAATAATGAATCTCATAAGAATAAAAAGGAAATCGGACGAAATGAATATATCTATTCGTTCATTGAGCGCGACAATTGGCATGTCTGAACAAAATTTACATAAGTGTATCCGTAATAATCGGATTGAGGCAGGCGTATTAGAAAAGATTGCGGTTGCATTGGAAGTTCCGGTCTCTTATTTTTTTGACGAAGGTGAGCCTGTTAGCAGTTCCAAAGAAAGTGAAATCATCGAATTGCAACGTAAGTATATAGCATTGCTCGAAGCGCAGTTGAAAACAGAGAGCAAATTGGATAAAAAAGTTGGTTAAGATTTTTGAACAGTGAAAAAGAAATCTGAATCAGAAACATGATAACCGCTTCAGAATCCTTCTTCCTCTCGATGCAAAACCCGTTGAGTTGCGCGGAATCTGTTCGTTGATTACTGTCCGTAATTCTACGGCGAGATCGGGATGTCGCGCAGCGATGTTTGCTAAAATCTGCATACAATGTACCTTGATGCCTACCGGTACGGTTGACGATTGCAGCCAGCAAAAACACAAATCGGCCATCTGTCCTTCAAACTTTTCAGGAATATTACGAACGGCCAGCGCTTTAACCACCTGTCGTTTGACGCCGTTGTTGCTGAATTGCGGCAAGGCGTCAATAAGCGTTTCCACGTAGGGCGACAGCAATTCCGGATATGCCTCCAAACAAGCATCCATAGCCCATGCAGCGCGTTGTACTACGGGCTCTTTCCCGTGCATCACAATGTTCATCAACCGTTCAAATTCCTTTTCGCTATTTCCGATACAGTGCGCCACATATTCCATGTGAAGCCGCGATAATTGCTGCATTAGAAGGGGTTCGTAGTCTATGTTATTATTCACGGAACTTTTCATTAACACTTACATTGTTTACCTTTCTGTTTTTTTCTCTTTTATAAACGCGAATGCCGAACTTGGTAAATTGTCTTTTTGTGAGAGCAAGTCTTTAAATAAGAATAAATAATATAAAGGTATATTCAGTAGTCCTTCGTTGTATTCCAACCCTTTGAGTGAAAAACGGATACTTAATTCAGGGTTGTATTTATTACGAAAAACCCGCAAACTCTGCCCTTTGACTTGCTCGCCTGATTTAACTTCTATTGGAAAAATAGTATTGTCCACCGAAACTACAAAATCAAGTTCACTTTTTCCTTTTGGCTGCTTGGGATTATCAGCATTGCTTGCCCAATAATATGCCTCGCCAAAGCCAAGTGAGCGAAGTTGTTGCAGTACAAAATTTTCAGCAAAAGCGCCGCCAAAGTTCGACCAAATATTATCATCGCCGATAACGACAGAAGCAGGCAATCCTGCTAATTGTCGCAACAATCCGACGTCAAGCGAGTAGATTTTGAAATCGGAATTATCGGCGTAAAACGACAAAGGTAATTTGTCGCCGTGAGCCACAAGGTCAATTTTGTAAATCAATCCGGCATCAAGCAACCAATCGAGAGCAAAGGCATAATCGCGCCCACGAGCCGACGGCTCAATGGTTTTGTAGGCAAATTTATGATTTTCTTTGGCGAATTGTTGCAGAACGCTTCGCCATAGATTGCCTATTTTTCGAGATTCAGCATTCGTTGTATGTTTACTGAAATCGTCTTTATAGTCGGCAAGAATATTTTTCAAAATCATTTCAACTTTGCTAATATCTTTATTTTCAACCCATTCTTTTACTGCAGCAGGCATTCCGCCAACGGCTAAATATTGTTGGAATAAATCTCGAAAATCGCTTTCGATAAACGGTTTTCGTAAATTTGCTATTGCTTCGTGTGCTTCATTTGTTTGATTTTGTTTGTCGAAAGCCCAATAAAATTCTTCCAAATCCATTGGAAAAAGCCGCAATCGGGCAACTTTTCCGACAGGAAATGAGGTGCCGCTATGCAGGGCAATCCCAAGCAAACTGCCTGTGGCTGCAATGTGATATTCCGGCGCATCTTCGGCAAAATATTTTAATGAAGTCAAGGCACGAGGCAATTCTTGAATTTCGTCAAAAATAATCAGTGTATCATTTTGATTGATAGGCGTGTTAAATTTCAGCGACAAATAATTAATAATTCGTTGTGGTTCAATATTTTCTTCAAACAAGGATATAAATTCTGAATCTGATTTTTCAAAATTTATTCGTATTACATTTTTGTAATATTCCTTTCCAAAAAGCATTTCGAGCAGATAGGTTTTACCTACTTGTCTTGCTCCTTCTAACAATAGTGGCAGGCGTTTGTCGCTGTTTTTCCATTCTAATAATTGCTGTAACAATTTTCTTTGCATATCTATTAAGATTTATTTCAGACTGCAAAGATACAATAAAAAATCACATTATTGGTACCAATAATGTGATTTTTGTGTTTTTGTATTTATTTTTTCTTCTATTGATACGCCTGATTTCTGCACTTCAAACTTTTCAGGAATAACACGTGCGGCCAGCGCTTTAACCACCTGTCGTTTGACGCCGTTGTTGCTGAATTGTGGCAAGGCGTCAATAAGCGTTTCCACGTAGGGCGACAGCAATTCCGGATATGCCTCCAAACAAGCATCCATAGCCCATGCAGCGCGTTGTACTACAGGCTCTTTCCCGTGCATCACAATGTTCATCAACCGTTCAAATTCCTTTTCGCTATTTCCGATACAGTGCGCCACAAATTCAACATGACGCCGCGATAACTGCTGCATCAGAAGGCGTCCGTAATCTATGCTGTTATTTTCGGAGTTTTCTATCACCGCTTACATACAGTCCTACAAGTCAATTTTCGCAGGTAATGTTTCCAGCGAATAGAAATCATGAACCACCTTGTCAGGAAATACTTTTACAATCCGAAGTCCCGGAGGTTCGGATGAACGACTGCTGCAAACCGAATTAGTCACAATGATCGTAAGGTTTCCTTCACTCGCTGTATGATTTCTGTGTAAATGCCCGACAAACATGTATTGTACATCGTACTTGCCGAACAGATCGATGTATTTGCCGCGTTGTTTGACAGGTATGCTCAGATCCGCATCGTCTTCGTCAATACCTTGAATAAACAGGGGATGATGAGCAAAAACAAAACGATGATTATTATCTGCCGATTTTTTCAGTTCATTTTCAAGCCATAGATATTGTTCATTTTCAAGTGTATCACGCATCGCGCATATCAAAGGTGAATCAATACCTATTAACCTTGTATTGTTGTGAACAACAGAAAAACGGTCGTAATAAAAGTTCGAACGAAAGAGCGCCAATAATTCATCCGATGCCGTCAGGCCAACATCGTGGTTACCGGGAACATAATAAACAGGTATGGTTTCTTTTATTAGTGCGAGCATACGCTTCAATTCTTCCATTTTTTCCACATTTCCGGTTGGATGAATTAAGTCGCCCGTAATAACAACGAATGCCGGATTCAAGCGGTTAATCGCTGAAACCGTATTGGTAACTAACTTTATTTCCAACGAATTATCAATTATTCCTAATTGCGGGTCTGATAAATGCACAAAAAAATATGACTGCTCCTTTTGCTCTGTACATGCTGACAAAACGACAATTATCAATAACAATACTAACTTTTTCATAACAGTATGATTTGAATAAATAACTAAAAAACAACTAATTTCAGGTAAAAGCACACCATTGGCGCCGCCAGTAACACCGAATCAAAGCGATCGAGGATACCGCCGTGTCCGGGAAGGAAACGTCCCGAATCCTTGATTTTCAGGTTTCGTTTCAACAGCGATTCAACCAGATCGCCATACACGCCAAAAACAACGATGATAGCAGCAACCGCCATCCAATGGTAGAAAGGCAGTATAGGAAACCATTCGGCTATCAGCAACGATAACGCTACCGTACAAACCAATCCGCCAACGAATCCTTCCCACGATTTTTTTGGCGAAATTCGCTCGAATAGCCGGTGCTTACCGAACATAATCCCGGTCAGATAGGCAAATGTATCGTTTGTCCATAATAAAATGAAGAAGCCAAGCAACAGGTCGGGCGTATATTTACCGTCAGGATTCAGGAAGCGGCCTTCGGTTGACGGAAACATCATACCGGTGCACAGGGCAAAGGGCAGGGCGATATACACCACGCCAGTGAGCGTATAGGCAATGGCACGGAACGAAAATAGGTCGGAAGAATATAACTGGCTAATGAATAGTAACATCAACAACGGAATGATGAACAGGAATACACGACTGGAAACGATATCCTGAGCATAAAAAAAACCGGCAGCAAAGAGCGCAACACCGGTGAAAACGCCCAAAAACTTACCGGCATGAATACGATCCTTAGTGACAATATCGTAATACTCCAGCATAGCCCACACGATAACTACCGCCATCATCCCTGCACAGGCATAAGGATGCAGCAAAACGGAGCCAATGACGATGGTAATGAAAACGGCGCCCGAAAGTGTTCGCGTGACGATATTGCTCAATTATTTGAAACTTTTAATTAACTCAACAGCCAGATTTTCGTCTTCAGATGGCACATACAACTCCACTTGGCCAAAAACCGTGTATGCTGAATCTTTTTTATTCATCACAACGGCTTCAATATTTTCCTCAATCAGATAATTCCTCATCATTTCGGCCTGATGTACCTGATCGGTGGTATAAACGCATGTCCAATTATCCATATATTACTAATGTATGATATCCGGTTCCGCCTCGCCTTCTTTTTTGAAAGGACGCTTCCCGAAAATCCTTTCGAGGTCTTCGGTAAAAATCACTTCTTTTTCGAGTAACAATTCGGCCAATTCTTTCAGACCGTCCTTATATTCGATCAGGATTTCTTTGGCGCGCCTGTATGCTTTGTCCACAAGGTCAAATGCCTCCTTGTCAATGGACTCTGATGTTTTGTCGCTATACGGCTTGGTAAACGCATATTCCGACTGTCCCGACGAATCGTAGAAACTCATATTGCCCAATTGACTGCCCATGCCATAATAACTTACCATCGCATAAGCCTGTTTGGTAACCCGTTCGAGGTCGTTGAGCGCACCGGTCGAAATCGTCTGGAAAGTGAGTTCTTCTGAAGCCCGTCCACCCAGCGTGGAGCACATTTCCTCGAAAAGTTGTTCCACTGTGGTGATTTGCCGTTCTTCCGGCTGATACCATGCCGCGCCCAACGCCCGTCCGCGCGGGATAATGGTTACTTTGAGCAGCGGATGCGCATGTTCGAGCATCCAACTTACGGTAGCGTGTCCAGCCTCGTGGTAGGCGATGGTGCGTTTTTCCTGTAGAGTGATGATTTTGTTCTTGCGCTCCAGCCCGCCTACAATACGGTCGACAGCATCTAAGAAATCCTGTTTTTGCACGTAATTTTTGTTATTGCGGGCGGCAATCAGAGCAGCTTCGTTGCATACATTGGCAATATCGGCGCCTGAAAAGCCGGGGGTTTGACGCGCCAGAAACTCCATATCCAATCCCTGCTCAATTTTCAGAGGGCGAAGGTGAACCCTGAAAATGTCCCTTCGCTCGTTTACATCCGGTAATTCTACATTGATCTGGCGATCGAAACGGCCTGCGCGGAGCAACGCCTTGTCGAGAATGTCGGCGCGGTTGGTAGCCCCAAGAATAATGATTCCTACGTTGGTTCCGAAGCCGTCCATTTCGGTAAGCAGCTGGTTGAGCGTATTTTCGCGTTCATCGTTGGCGCCGAAGTTGGGATTTTTCCCACGTGCCCGGCCAATGGCGTCAATTTCGTCGATAAAAATGATACACGGCGCCTTATCCTTCGCCTGCTTGAACAGGTCGCGCACCCGCGAAGCGCCTACGCCCACGAACATCTCCACAAAGTCAGAACCCGACATGGAGAAAAAGGGCACGTTGGCTTCGCCGGCTACGGCTTTGGCAAGCAAAGTTTTACCCGTTCCCGGAGGCCCTACCAGTAATGCGCCTTTTGGAATCTTGCCGCCCAAATCGGTGTATTTTTTCGGGTTTTTCAGGAAGTCCACAATTTCCTTGATTTCTACCTTGGCTTCTTCCAAACCGGCCACATCCTTAAAGTCAACTTTCACTGTAGTTTTTTCCTTGTCGAAAATCTGTGCGCGCGATTTTCCTACGCTGAAAATACCGCCCGGGCCACCTACGCCGCCCATAAATCTGCGGAAAATAAACATCCAAAGGACAATAATCAACACCAAAGGAAAAATCCATGCGAAAGCATCGCTAAAAAAGTCCTTACGGTTTACTGGCGTAACATAAATACGTTGTTCCCTTGGAATCTCCTTTTGTAGCTCGTCTAAATCTTCAATAAACTTGTCGATTGAACCGATAGGCATACTGAACTGCGGCCCCTCCTGAGGCTCTTTCCCTGCCTGAAAATGTTTCAGATATTTGGAGTTTTTGAATTTGTCGGGTTTGATGAATATCTCAACTACTTCCTTGTTGACTACCACTAATTTTTCCACATCGCCCGACTGAAGCATATCGTATGCGAAAGTCCTGTAATCAACTTCGGCTGGCTTTGTCCCGAAAGTAAGGAATTGCATACCGATGAAAATTGCTAAAAGCAAAACATACAGCCAAACGATATTGAGTTTTGGCCTTGACCCTTGTGGAAGACCGGGTTTGTTACGGTTGCCCGACGGATCGTTATCAGATGGTAACGGTGATTGTTTGTTATGATCGTTCATTATTTTAGCTGACTATTTGTTTCTTCAATGCGGGTGACTCTCCCGTCGCCCCATAATTCTTCCAACTGATAACGCGTCCTGACAGGTTTTTGGAATATATGCACCACTGTTTGACCATAATCCAGCAACACCCATTCGGCATTACCCGTCCCTTCAACCGAAGCCGGACGAACTCTTAAATGCTCGGTGGTTTCCTTTTCGACCGATTCGGCAATGGCATTGACCTGTGTATTAGAATCTCCGTGACAAATCACGAAACAGTCGCAAACCGCGTTTTCCACCTGCGACAGATCAATACATACCACTTCATGTCCTTTCTTTTCGAGAATACCCCTTATAATACTATCTATCAAAATACTACTAACTATATTTACCCTTTTTATCCTGTATGAAATATTTGACAAAAGTAGTATTTTTTTTTACAAAAGATATTTTGTCTTTTTTGTTTCCAATTACAATTTTCAGAGCGTCTTTGTTCTATTTATAATACACTTCATTCACCTTCATTTCGAACTTGAAATGGTTGATTTTCGTGTCTTTATCAATCGTCAGCAATTCGATGCCTGCAATATCGGCGTAATCCTCCATAAATTCGTTGGTGAGCGCGTAGGTGAAGGCTGTGTGATGCGTTCCGCCGGCAAGTATCCAGGCGGCTGCGCCAATTTCGAGGTTTGGTTCGGGAATCCACAATGCGCTGGCTACCGGAAGTTTCGGCAGAGCGGCTTCAGGTTCTATTACTGTTACGTTGTTCACAATCATGCGAAAACGATTACCCATATCCACAATGGTTGCCGCAATGCCCTTTCCGGGATGCGCCACGAATACCAATCGCGCAGGGTCAGCCTTGCCGCCAATACCCAGAGGATGAACTTCCAGACGCGGTTTTTCAGTGGTGATTTCGGGTGAAACTTCCAGCATGTGCGCTTGCAGAATGGCGCTTTGCCCGCCTTTGAAATGGTAGGTGTAATCTTCCATGAACGAAGTGCCGCCAGGCAATCCCTGTGCCATCACCCAGAAAGTACGCATCAGGGCGGCGGTTTTCCAGTCGCCCTCTGCGCCGAAACCGTATCCCTCAGCCATCAAACGCTGACATGCCAGGCCGGGCAGTTGGTTCAACCCGTGCAATGCATTGAAATTTGTGGTGAACGCCTTTGCGCCCTTGTCATTCAAAAAACGGCGCAATGCTACTTCTTCGCGGGCGGCCTCGCGTACCTGACTGTAATCTTTTGCGTCTTTCTTGCAGTTGTCGGCAAATGTGTACAGGCTTTCGTATTCGGCAACCAGCGCATCAATGTCGGCTTCGGTTACTTTGTCCTGATATTCCACCAAATCGCCGACGCCATAATAATCTACATGATACCCAAGACGCATTTCGGCTTCGAGGCGGTCGCCGTCGGTTACGGCAACACAATTCATGTTGTCGCCGAAACGAACGATGAGCATGTCCTGCGCATCAGCCCAGGAAGCGGCAACGCGCATCCATACGGCGATTTTGTCCTGAACGCCCGCGTCGCTCCAATGCCCTACAACCACTTTACGGTTTTTGCGCATACGGCTGACGATATGCCCGAACTCGCGGTCGCCGTGCGCCGACTGATTGAGATTCATAAAATCCATGTCTATTTCGCTCCATGGAATTTCTTTGTTGAATTGCGTGTGCAGATGCAGCAACGGTTTTTTGAAATCCTGCAAACCCTTGATCCACATCTTCGCCGGCGAAAAGGTGTGCATCCAAGTAATTACGCCGATACATCTGCTGTCGTTGTTAGCAGCGCTAAATGTGGCGGCAACTTCCGGCGAGGAGTTTACTGTGCCTTTGTACACTACTTTCACGGGCAATTTTCCCGATTCATTCAAACCTTTTACCATTTCCGCCGAATGTGCATCAACGGCTACTACAGCATCGCCGCCATACAGCAACTGCGCTCCGGTAACAAACCATACTTCCAAGTTATTCATGATTTTTGATTTTTAAAATTGATTGTTTTTGATTATTCTGTTATTCAGTTACTTAATTATTGTATCATTTTTTTGATGCAAACTGTCCTTCCTGGATCCAACAA
>Ga0082212_10013486_pt1 | contig 10214 bp, 7 predicted proteins | sample TergutNt197P3_FD_71548 | JGI IMG/M metagenome (GOLD analysis project Ga0082212, IMG submission 71548) | Neocapritermes taracua P3 segment gut microbial communities from Petit-Saut dam, French Guiana - Nt197 P3 | ecosystem: Host-associated > Arthropoda: Insects > Digestive system > Gut ...
ACAACACGATAGTATCGAGGCAAAACGGGCAGGCGATTATAGTAAATAAAGCCTATATCGAGGCAGGCGGGGATGAAGCTGTATTTATGAATCCAATCGGCACCGGCCCCTACAGAGTGACGGCGTTCACGCCCGGTACAACCGTTGTCCTCGAAACTTGGGATGGATACCCATTTGAGCAGCCGCAAATTAACAAGATCACATATCTCCCGATACCGGAAAACGCCAACCGTTACATTGCCGTTGAAACCGGACAGATGCAATACGGATCGGTCGTTACCGGGCTTGAGGCGGAACTGGCGAGATCAAACCCGGACGTTGAACTTTTGGAGGTCAACGGCTTGTCGCTTGTATGCCTTTCATTCAACAATGAAAGGGCACCTTTTGACAATGTGAATGTAAGAAGGGCAATTTCTCACGCCATAGATAGAGAGTCTATTTGCGCACTCAGCGGCGGAAGGCCCCCGGTGACAAGCATACTTTTCATGGGCTATGAAGGTCTGGAGACGAACAACCATCCGAATTTCCCCCAATTTGATTTGGACAGAGCCAGAGACCTGCTTGCAGGCGAAGGTTTTGACGCCTCCAACCCGTTAAGATTTGAACTGACATACTTCCGTCCCGATCCCGGAATTGAAGTAATCCAGTCCTCACTGCGTCAAATAGGCGTGGAGGTAACACTGAATCTGGTTGAATTCAGCGTGTATTTGCAGCTTGAAGGCGCCGGCGAGTTTGAGGTGATTTGGACTACGCAAACAAATCGCGCGTCTTCCTCGCTCATGGATTTGGATCGTGTGGATGTAAACCTGATTGGTTCACGCAACATCTCCCGGTTTTATAACCCCCGCGCACAAGAGATAGTCGAAAGAATGCGTGTGACCACAGACCAGCAGGAGATAAATGCACTTAATAACGAGATTCAGACAATTATCGCCGATTTAGTTCCGATGCCCGCTATCTTCAGGATGCCGTTTTACTCCGTCATGTCGCCCGGACTGGAAGGAGTCGTATTCCGCGGAGACCGGCAGCAAATATTCCGTTTCGCTACGTACAACCCTTAATATAGCCGACGGTTCCGGCGCGGCTTTATAGTCCGCGCCGGAATCTTATATAAGTTTGTTGGAGGGGTCTTATGATCCGTTTTATTCTGCAGCGCCTACTTATGATCATACCGATCCTGATTGGCGTTTCTTTGTTATTGTTTCTACTTTTGTCCCTGACGCCCGGAGATCCCGCCAAGATTGCGCTGGGTTCCGAGGCTACCGAGGAACAATTGGAGCTGTTTCGCGAGCAAACCGGACTTAACCAGCCGCTCATGATCCAGTATTTTAGCTATATGGGAAAAGCAGTGACAGGCGATTTGGGCATGTCGTACATAACCAGGCAGACGGTCAGTTCTATGATAGCCGTTCGTGTGGGGAATACGCTTTTTCTGTCTTTTTCATCAATGTTCCTTACGATAGTTATTGCACTTTTCCTAGGAATTGCCATGGCGCTCAAGCAGAACTCTTTCTTTGACAACTTCATGCGAGTTGTAACGATTGTATTCACTTCGATGCCGCAATTCTGGCTTGCCATGATGATGATAATACTTTTTTCCGTATGGCTTGGCTGGCTTCCGCCAAGTGGGCTTGGCAGTTTCAAACAGGCAATAATGCCAGTCCTGAGCCTGACGCTCAGCGGCGTTACGGTGTGCGCCCGAACCGGACGCTCGTCTATGCTGGAAGTTATAAATCAGGACTATATCCGAACCGCAAGGGCAAAAGGGTTAAGGCGGAGCTATATAATAAGGCGACACGCGCTGAAAAACGCCCTGCTGCCGATGGTTAGCATCTATGGGCGCATTATTTCTTCCTGCTTTTCCGGCTCCGTCGTCATTGAGACGGTTTTTGGCATAAACGGCATGGGACAAATGATGACAGCCGCGCTGCGACAGAAGGACGTACCGGCAATAATGGGCAGCATTATAATATCCGCCTGCGTCATCGCGGTAGTAAACCTCGCAACGGATTTGACATATGGATTTATAGATCCGCGAATCAAATCAATGTATGTAACCAAAAAAGCGAAGTTCGAGGAGGTGAGCGCAGAGGATGAAGAAAATGATGAAGAATAAAAAGCCCAAAAAAAAGCGTTCACTTTGGGGGGACGTTTGGAAAAGGCTCCGAAAAAACAAAACGGCCGTTGCCGGTATGCTGATATTTATAATCATATTAGTATCCTGCCTTTTATCACCGGTGCTATACAGTTTCGAAGACGACATAATCATGCTGGACGTCAAAATACAACTCCAAGGGCCGTCGCGTGCGCATATCTTGGGCGTTGACGAGCTTGGACGCGACATTTTGGCACGCATTCTATGGGGCGGACGTACAACGCTCCTTGTAAGTTTCTGCGCATTGGCGTTTGCCTTTATTTTCGGAACTATAATAGGTACGGCCGCGGCATATTACGGGCGAGTATCCGACACGATCATAATGCGCGTTATCGACGTCATTATGGCGGTGCCTCCGATTCTGGTCATGATAACGCTTGCCACTGTGATGAAGCCAAGCACGTTCAACCTGATATTTGTGGTTGGCATAGGGCTTATACCGAATATATCCAGAATAATCAGGGGGCAAATATTACAGGTCGTGGACAAAGAATTTATCGAGGCGATACGTATACAGGGCGCCAGCGACGTGAAGATAATTGTACTCCATCTATTGCCAAATGCAATCAGCCCGATTATCACGACTGTCATTTTGGACATAGCCCATGCCGTATTGGTCATCAGCACGTTGAGCTTTTTGGGGCTGGGCGTTCAGGCGCCAAATCCGGAGTGGGGATCCATGCTGGCAGGCGGCAGGCAATATATCCGCTACGCATGGCACATCACGACCTTCCCGGGTATAGCTCTTCTTATTACGCTTATGTCGCTGACGCTTGTAGGCGATGGATTGCGGGACGCGCTTGATCCGAGAATGAAGAGATAGTAAGCCGCGCTTGCGCGCAAGCGTGCACAGGCCGTGGGCGCGACGCAGAATGCATAATGTAGAATGAGGAATTGAGAATGGGAAATGAGGAAGCGTTAAAAACGGATGCGGCGCACGAGGATGGCGGACCGCTTCTTGAGGTGAAAAACCTAGTGGTCAAGTTTCATACGGACGACGGAGTAGTGAGCGCCGTAAACGGGCTTGATATAAGTTTAGGCGCAGGCGAGACGCTGGGGCTAGTCGGTGAAACGGGCGCGGGAAAAACAACGACGGCGCTAGCGATCATGGGACTAATCGATTGCCCTCCGGGTCGGCTGCACTCCGGGGAAATAATCTATAAAGGGCGAGATCTGCTTACGATTACGGAGGATGAATACCTCGATATCCGCGGCAGGGAAATCTCAATGATCTTCCAAGACCCGATGACCGCGTTAAATCCAACGATGACAGTAGTGGACCAAATCGCGGAGGTCATAGAAAACCATCAGGGCGTGAGCGGCAAAGAAGCCGAAGCGCGCGCGGTGGACATGCTGAAAGTAGTACGAATAGAGCCCGGTCGCGCGCACGAATATCCGCACCAGTTTTCGGGCGGAATGAAGCAGCGCATAGTGATAGCGATGGCGTTGGCCTGCAATCCGAACTTGCTTATAGCGGATGAGCCCACAACGGCGCTTGACGTGACAATACAGGCGCAAGTGCTGGAGATGATGAAAGACCTGCGGCATCAGTTCAACACATCGATGATAATGATCACACACGATTTCGGAATAGTAGCGGAGACATGCGACCATGTGGCGATAATGTATGCCGGAGAGATAGTGGAACGCGGCACGCTTGTGGACATATTCAAAAGCGCAAGCCACCCGTACACGATTGGATTATTCGGGGCCATACCTGATTTGAAGCGAGATACGGAATTTCTGTTTCAGATAGAGGGATTGATGCCTGATCCGATGGAACTACCGGAAGGTTGTCCTTTTTCGCCGCGATGCGCGTATGTCGAAGAGCTATGCCGCACGCAAAAGCCCGGCAAGACAGAACTATCCGGAGACGACCACGTAGTCAAATGTCATATATACACAGGCTCGCTTGAAACAAAGGAAGTGAGGAGGGATGATCAGCGTGGGCAGTGAAAAATATCTGGAATTGAAAAATGTAAAAAAATACTTCTCGACGCCCAGCGGACCTCTTCACGCCGTAGACGGCGTCAGCTTCACGTTGGAAAAAGGAAAGACAATCGGCGTAGTCGGCGAATCAGGCTGCGGGAAAAGCACATTGGGCAGGGTGATCTCAAGGCTATTGGAATCAAACGGGGGAGAGATATTTTTCGAGGGAGAGAATATACTGGAATGCAAAGGGCGGAAATTAAAAAAGCTCCGGCGGAAGATCCAGATGATATTCCAAGACCCATTCTCATCGCTCAATCCGAGAAAGACGATATATAACACCATAGCCGAGCCAATGATAACGCAACGGCTGTACAAAGGATCGAGAGAGGTCGAAAGCAAGGTACTGGAAATAATGGAATTTGTCGGGCTTGCGGAGCGATATATAAACGCGTATCCACATGAGCTGGACGGCGGCAGACGGCAGCGCGTCGGCATAGCGCGCGCACTTGCGCTGAATCCGGAGCTCATAGTGTGCGACGAGCCTGTATCCGCACTGGACGTCAGCATACAGGCGCAGATACTAAACCTCCTCAAGCGCCTACAGCAAAAGTTCGGGTATACATACATATTTATCACGCACGATTTAAGCGTGGTCAAGCACTTTACGCAAGAGGTGCTGGTAATGTATCTTGGACAAATGGTGGAAAAGGCGCCTGTGAACGAGCTGTTCACAAACCCGCGGCATCCATATACGCAGGCGTTGCTTTCTGCAATACCGTCAACGGATATAGACAATGTAAGAGAACGAGTGATTCTCAAAGGAGAGATCACATCTCCGATCAATCCCAAAGACGAATGCCGCTTTGCGGACAGGTGCGCTTATGTGACCGGCGCTTGCCGTGAAAAAAATCCGCCCCTGACTGATTTGGGTGGGGAACATCTTATCCGCTGCTTTTATCCGCTTTGATTATTTTCGTGTTAACTATGATAGGGCGGGGGCTTGCCCCCGCCTTCCCCAATATTGTGCATTTTAATTCCGGAGTTCCGCGCGACTACATTGACAAATAAGAAAGGCAGGTGGAGCGCGATATACGACGCGTTCCGAATGATTATGAGCGAATTGAAATACAAAAGTTTATTTGAGCCGATACGGCTTGGGCGGACACTGTTCCGCAACAGGATATTCTCATCGCCGCAGGATATCTACAGATTAACTTCGGAAAACTTTCTTGACGATAACGCCAGAGCATTTTACGAAGTCAAAGCCCTTGGGGGCTTTGCTTCCGTGTGCATAGGCGACTTAATGATCGACTCCCGCGCAGGGCATAGCCACCCGTTTCAACTTCGCGGCGACGACGTCAAAAGCCGCGGAAGCCTGACAAGCACAGCAAACGCGATAAAAAGGCACGGCGCCGTTGCGGCGGTCGAACTCAACCACGCCGGCAAAAACAGCGGCGTGATGGCAAAAAACGAGGGGTTCGTCTATGGACTTGTCGATGAAGTCCGGCCGGACGGTGTCGAAATCAGGGAGATGGACGAGGCTTGGATCGAGCGTCTGATCAAGTGTTACGCGGACACGGCCGTTTTTGCCAGACAGTGCGGTTACGGGATGATCACGCTGCATGGCGGGCACGGCTGGTTACTTACGCAGTTCATGTCGCCGCGCGACAATAAGCGGACCGACCGGTGGGGCGGTTCACTTGAAAACAGGATGCGCTTCCCGCTCGCGGTCATAGACGCCGTAAGACGCGGCGTAGGGCCGGACATGCCGATCGAGATAAGGATCAGCGGTTCCGAATGTTTGGAGGATGGCTATGATATCGACGAAGGCGTCAGGATAGCGCGGATGCTTGACGGCAAAGTCGACCTTATACATGTTTCCGCTGGACATCATGAAGTCGAAAGCGCGAGCATGATCACGCACCCGACAATGTTTCTTCCGGACGGCGTAAACGTGAAATATGCGGCTGAGATAAAAAAACACGTTTCGACTCCGGTGGCGACTGTGGGCGCGCTGACAGACCCGGAAATGATGAACGAGATAATCCTCTCCGGTCAAGCGGACGTCGTTCAGCTTGGCCGCCAGACGCTCGCCGACCCGGATATTCCGTTAAAGGCGCGCACCGGAAATGAGGACGAGATCAATAAATGTTTGCGCTGCATGACCTGTTTTTCTTGCAGCACGGCAAGCGGAATATTCTATTGTGCTATTAATCCGGTCATTGGCCACGAACTTGACGTAATAAACGGCACGCCCCCGCGTAAATCAAAAACCGTGCTGGTCGCCGGCGGCGGCGTCGGCGGGATGCAGGCCGCGCTGACAGCCTCACAGCGCGGGCATAAAGTTATATTATGCGAAAAAAACGGTGAATTAGGCGGCGTTCTCCGATGCGAGCGAAATGTGCCTTTTAAGGAAAAACTGGACGACTATTTAGATAAGCAGACTATGCGCATCTCGCGCGCGCCGATCGAGGTTAATCTCAATACAAAGGTGACCCCTGAGCTGGCGCGCTCATTGCGCCCCGATGTTATCATCGCGTCGCTTGGCGCGCAGCCGATAGTGCCTAAGATTCCCGGCATAGAAAACGCGCTGATGGCGGAGGATGTTTACTTAAACCCGGAAAAGGCCGGAAAGCGCGTCGTGATAATAGGCGGAGGCCTTGTCGGGCTCGAGCTTGGCATATTTTTGGCCCGGCTTGGGCGGACGATAGAAGTTGTGGAAATGCTTCCGTCAACTATTGCCTCAATAAACGAAGCCGGTGTGTCGGAGATGATCAGCAACCCCGGCTTGCTTGAAGCCGGGGCGAATGTCGTACACGGAATAGCGCTGTCGGAGCAGCTTAAAACGTTGCCGAACATGAAGCTGACCGTATCCGCGAAAGCTCTTGAAATCACAGCGCAGGGTCTCATGATCGAGCTTAAGGACGGAACGCGGCTTGTCGAAGCCGATACGGTTGTGTGCGCAGTTGGCCAGAGTCCGCTAAGCGATGAAGCCGTCGCCCTATACGACTGTGCGCCTGAGTTTTATCAGATCGGCGACTGCGTGACGCCCAAGAACATCCTCACAGCCACGCAAACCGCATACCAAATAGCGCGCGATATCGGGAGAATTTAGCAAAGCGGTGCTTTGCATTGTAGAATGTAAAATTTAGAATGTAGAATAAAGACGAGGAGCGAAGGACGAAGGCAATAAATTGCCGCGTCGCTTCGCTCCTGTTTTTGCATTCTACAATATTTTACATTATTTCGCATCATAATTTAACGAGTGAATCGTCATTAAAAACCCAGTCGCGCGTATGAGTAACAACAAACTCATTTTCTCCAATACGACAAACTGTTTTTGCGATACCGGCGTTTATTATGAGCCTGCGGCACATAAAACATGAAGTTGTATCTTCAAGCATTTCATTAGTTTTCGCATTTCTGCCCGCCAGATAAAGCGTCGCGCCTATCATATCCCTGCGCGCGGCCGAAATGATGGCATTGGCTTCGGCATGGACGCTCCGGCACAACTCATAGCGCTCGAAGCTCGGAATGCCAAGTTCGTCTCTCAGACATTTCTCGAGATCAAAACAATTTCTCCTGCCGCGCGGCGCGCCGTTATACCCCGTAGCGATTATTTCGTCGTTTAAGACGATTATGGCGCCATAATTACGTCTCAAGCAGGTGGATCTTTTCAAAACAGTTTCCGCGATGTCGAGATAATAATTCTCCTTATCCTTGCGCTCCTTCATGGTAAAGTCCATTCCTCTCGTAATTCTTTAGGCACAAATAATCTATGAAAAAATTCCGGCCGCCGTGCCGCACGACGATTATATCAGAATCATTAGCGTTCCTGCAAGGCTTTCATAGAAACTTCCATTTTTGTTATGTAAAACCGGTGATGTATGTTATACTGAAAACATCAATATTATGAAAGGCGATTGTGAAAATGAGTATTTTGAAGTATCCTCGTCTCTTTGAACCGCTGAAAGTTCGCGGCACGGTGTTCCGGAACCGGATTTTTGCCGCCCCGCAGGGCTTTTATAACACAGGACCGGACTGCTTGCCAAATGCCGACGCCGCCGCTTATTGGGAAATAAAAGCCCGAGGGGGGTTCGCTTCCATCTGTGTTGGCGACTGTATTGTTGACAGCGAGACCGGTACGGCTTATGCCGGGTTGTACCGCATAGACGATCCGAGAGGGACGCCCGGTTTTGCCGCTCTTGCCGGAGCCGTTTCCCGCCACGGCTGCGTGGCGTCGGCGGAATTGTCACACGCAGGTATGTACGCCCACAGCGTATACGCCGCGGGCAAACCGATGTATGGCCCCGTTGCAATAAAAGACGGGAAATACGGAGAAGTCACCGAGATGCCGGAAGAGTTGATACTACATATAATCGAAGCTTTTGGAAAGGCCGCCGCATTTGCGAAAACGGTCGGGTTCGGTATGGTTACCATTCATGCCGGGCACGGCTGGCTTCTTCCGCAATTCTGGTCTAAACAAGTGAATGTCCGAAAAGACAAATGGGGCGGAAGCTTTGAAAACCGCATGCGTATGCCCATTGCAGTTTTGGAATCGATTCGCCGCGCTGTCGGACCTGATTTTCCGATCGAGATACGGATGAGCGGAACAGAGTGTAATGACGCCGGATACGATATCGATGAAGGCGTTGAGTTCGCAAAGGCTCTGGACGGACATGTGGATATTATTCACGTATCGGCAGGGAATCACGAAGTCCGCGACTCCTTTGTAATAACACATCCGAGCATGTTCCTTGAGGATGGCTGCAACGCCAAATATGCCGCCGAAATCAAGAAACATGTAAAAGCGCATGTGGCTACGGTCGGGTCATTCTCAAATCCCGCCCATATGGAAGAGACGATCGCTTCAGGCGTGGCTGATATTATCGAAGTGGCCAGACAGTCACTGGCAGATCCGAACATGCCGATAAAAGCGAGAACAGGTCGAGAGGACGAAATACAAGAATGCCTTAGGTGCATGTCATGTTATACGACCGGCAATAAAGGCCGTCTCCACTACTGCTCAATCAATCCCGTCACAAGTCGCGAACGGGTGACATGGATGGCGCCCGCGCCTCGCAACAAGAAAACTGTCCTTATAGCAGGCGGCGGTATTGCAGGTATGCAGGCGGCGCTAACAACGGCGGATCGCGGGCATAAAGTCATTCTATGCGAAAAAGCACCCCGGCTGGGAGGCGTGCTGCTATGTGAGGAAAAAGTTCCGTTCAAAAAACATCTGACCGACTACCTTGCGCGGCAGGCTATGCTGATCTCCCGCGCCGCTATAGATGTGCGGTTGAACACGGAAGTAACTCCGGAGTTCGCAAAGTCTCTGAGCCCCGACGTTATTATTGCGGCGCTGGGCGCGCGACCGGTAAAACCGTCAATTCCGGGTATCGACTGCGCGAATGTCATTGGAGCGGAAGACGCATATGTAAATCAGGAAAAAGTAGGTAAAAAAGTCGTCATCTTGGGCGGCGGACTCGTTGGAATCGAATTAGGCGTGTTCTTAGGCCAAAAAGGACACGAGGTAACGATCCTTGAACTACAAGATCACCTTACCGTTGAGGAACGCTCTTTACATACGCATGCGCTCATGCTTGAAATCAAGCGTTTTGGCATCGCCGTACACCTGTCTGCAAAAGTCACCAAAATCATGGATTCAGGTGTTTCCGCCGTTGGGGCCGACGGTGATTTGGAATTTGCCGCCGACACGATCATTTATGCCACAGGTCAGGCGCCGCTGGTTGACGAAGCTATTGCGCTGCACGACTGCGCAAATGAATTTTACCAGATAGGCGATTGTGTGGCGCCACAGAATATTATGAACGCGACGCATACGGCGTTTGTCGCGGCATACGACGTCGGCGTTATTTAATAACCCGGATATTGAAGAATAAAGCTAAAGCCAGATAAACATGAAAACGGCGAAAATGGCGTCAACCATTTTCGCCGTTTTCATGTCTTTAATATTTTCCGCCGAGACCGCGCGCGGTAAAGTAAGCCGAACTGGTCGATTCATGTATATTTTTCGGCGCGATGCAGTCTCCTATCTGATAGAACTCCGGCGCATATCCGCGCAACGACAGAGCCTCATCCCACATGGGTTTCCGGCCGACAGCGT
>Ga0082212_10013487_pt1 | contig 10214 bp, 8 predicted proteins | sample TergutNt197P3_FD_71548 | JGI IMG/M metagenome (GOLD analysis project Ga0082212, IMG submission 71548) | Neocapritermes taracua P3 segment gut microbial communities from Petit-Saut dam, French Guiana - Nt197 P3 | ecosystem: Host-associated > Arthropoda: Insects > Digestive system > Gut ...
TGGACTTGTTGGGAACCAAATGCCCTTGATGGAAACGATATTGCGCACATAAACATAAATGAGTACCATGACGGTACCGGTCGGTTCGTGCCGTATGTATACAGAGACGGCGGCAGTGTCGGCACGGAGCCATTGGTGGATTATGATCATCCCGTAGACGGCTTGTACTATCAAGGCGCGAGAAACTCAAAGAAACCTTATATAACAGACCCTTATCCATATGAAATCGGCGGAAATACAATAGCTATTTATTCAATAGCCATACCGATACTGCAAAACGGAGCCGTTGTAGGCGTTGTGGGCATAGACATATCGCTTGAGGAAGCTACTACCATCATGAATGCCGGCACCATACTTGCAGACGGCTACTTGTCCGTAATCTCTCCCGACGGGTCGATCGCAACGCACAGAAACGAAAGTCTGCTAATGCAAAGTTATAAAACGACCTGGATGGGTAATTATTCCACTCAAATAGGATCGATCCTTGAAAATGGCGGGGAGATTCAAATTGACGTGTACTCCGACGTTACCAACACCTATATGAGAATTTTGATACAAGGCATAATGATCGGCGACACCGGCAGGTATTGGGCGGTGTGCGGTTTTGTCCCCAAAAGCACCATAAATGCAGCGTCAAATCAAATGATTTGGCTGGTCGTTGGGGTAGGTTTGGCGCTGATCGTACTGACCGGGCTTACTATATTCCTCCTTGTTACGAGCAGTCTGCGCAAGCTGCCCTCCATAACGGCGATGGCCGAGCGAATAGCAGTGGGCGATACAGGCATAAGCGGGCTGGATTCCAGCACACTACCCACAAAAAACGAAGTCACGCAGCTTGAACGCGCTTTCGCTTCTATCACGAGCAGCATTCAATCCCAAGCGGCTGTAATGGAAAAAATAGCGGACGGAGACTATTCCGTCTCTATGCCTGTGAGATCTGAAGCCGATGTTATGAACAAAGCCATTAACAATATGCTCGGCAAAACAAACGACACGCTACACCAAATCACAATTTCCACCGATCATGTATCTGCCAGCTCCAGACAAATAGCTGACGGCGCCCAAACGCTCGCGCAGGGTTCAACCGAGCAAGCAGCCACAGTGCAACAGCTTTCAGCTTCCATCTCAGACATAGCGCAAAAAACAAAGGATAATGCAGAACTGGCCGGACGCGCTGCCACGCTTGCTAACGACATCAAACAAAACGCGGAAAAAGGCAGCCGCCAGATGGGTGATATGATGGCTGCCGTGAAAGACATAAATTACGCAAGCCAGAGTATCAGCAAGGTCATTAAAGTTATTGACGACATAGCGTTCCAGACGAATATTCTTGCGCTCAATGCCGCCGTGGAAGCGGCTCGCGCCGGACAACATGGCAAGGGCTTTGCCGTCGTAGCGGAGGAAGTCCGGAACCTGGCTGCCAAGAGCGCTGAAGCCGCCAAGGAAACCGGGGCGTTGATAGCAAACTCGACGGAGAAAGCTGAATTGGGCGCTCAGATTGCCGACGACACCTCGGCAAGCCTCGATGAAATAGTATCCGGGATCAATGAGAGCAGTGAGATTGTAAGTGTGATAGCCAAATCATCAGAAGAACAGTCCGCCGGAATCACGCAGATCAATAATGGCATAGATGAAGTGTCAAAAGTCGTCCAGCAGAACAGCGCAACGGCGGAAGAAAGCGCTGCCGCCAGCGAGGAAATGAGCGGGCAATCCAGTTTGCTGGAGGGGCTAATTTCACAATTCAAGTTGAAAGAGGGACAGCCCAAGGCTTTACCCGCTTCGGGAACCCCTGAACGAGTTGCCATACCGGATAAAACGTCGTATCCGCCAAACAGCGGTGTTGACTTCGGAAAGTATTAAGCCGCATTGCATCTCCAACACGAGTTGCTATATCCAACCTGTAATTAACAGGTACCCCCGAGCAGCCCCAAACCAAAGCCGAAGCTAATAACCCATAGCTTCGGCTTGACATATGGTTGGCGGAGAGGGTGGGATTCGAACCCACGGTACCTTGCGGTACACCTGATTTCGAGTGTCCTACGCTTCGCGGAAGATAGCGGAATATCGTCCTAAATAAAATAACATGAGGAAGCCTGAAAATCAAGGAAAACTTTGATTTTTGGGCTTCAAATCGTTGTTGAGGCCGTAGCCATGCGGGTTTGCGGAAACCGGTGATTTTGAGTGATTTTTGGCACGTTGGGCAGACATCGGGCAGACGCGGAAGCCAAAACCGGCAAGGATTTATTCGTTACAGCCCGGAAAACGGGCAGACATTTTGTTCATAGCATCTCACCTACTATTGACAAAACCAAATTTTTGGAGGGTGCTATGAGAAAGAAATACGATACGCTTCGGGAGCAATATCCCGAATATATCAGCCTTGACCAGCTCCGTCTTATATGCCGGATCGCCAAGCGGAGCGCGCGGTATTTGGTCAGCAACGGAATCATCCCGGCGATTGATACCGGAAAAAAGACATGGCGTTATCAGGTCGCAATCGACGATGTGATTCGCTATCTTCGACGGCGCGAACAATGGGGCAGCATGATCCCACCCGGCGCCGTTTCATCAAGACCGCCAAGCGAGAAAAATCACCGCACGTCATTATCCTTTGTCACGACGCTCGGAGATGAGAAGGAAATCTACAGTTACTTCGAGCAGTTATATGCGAGTGCCGGGGACGTATTCACAGTGCCGGAGATAATCATTTTGACGGGGCTGAGTCACAAGACCGTTTCTCTGATGCTGAAAGATGGGGGCATCAAGTCAATCGGTAATTCACCCCGTTATATCGTTCCGAAGCAATATCTGTTGGAGTTCGTTTCGTCAAGGCGTTTCATCGACATAAAAAGCAATTCCGAGGCTTTCCAAAAAATTGTCGGTGGCTTCGATACATGGAAAACTACAGGCCGTTTAGATTATGACCCGGCCAAGTATCTTATTTCAAACTGAATATTAAGAAAAGCGGGGGAATACCCGGCACTTCAAACGAGGTGCCGGGCATTCCCCCGCTTTTTTTGTTTGTCCAAAAAATTAAAACAGGAGGTGTTGCCGGTGGGCAATAACACACGCATCTATGACCGCTTCGAGTGGTGGTCGGTCGCTGACTGTTCATGTGAATACTGCGCCCACTACCGCGGCAAAAAGCGCGGCTGTTCGCTTGACGCCTGCGCTGTGGAGGATATCCGGCAGGAGGCTCTCCGGCGCGAACAAACCGCCGACAACGGTGCCACAGCGGGATCGGAGGTGGTTCCGTGCCGGGCGTGAGTGCTGACCAAGTCAAGCTGGCGCGCGAGGTTGATCTGCTCTCATACCTTCAGGCGAACGAGCCGCAGGAGCTTAAGCCGTCCGCTCCGGGCGAATACCGCACCGTCACACACGGCAGCCTTGTCATATCCAACGGTAAATGGATATGGAACCGTGGCGGTATCGGCGGACGCTCCGCGCTGGACTATCTTGTAAAGGTTCGCGGAATGGGATTCGTTGACGCCGTGGAGACCGTCCTCGGCAGCCGCGCCGCGCCGGTTTCTTTTTCCCTGCCTGTAGAAAAAGCGAAAACACAGCAGACGCGAAAAGCATTTGAATTGCCGCCGCCTACCCGCTTCCCCGCCCATGCGCTCTCGTATCTTCAGGGGCGCGGGATCAGCGCGAAGGTCATTGAGCAGTGTCTGTGGGACGGCACGATTTACGAGAGCCGCGACAAAGGCAAATCGGTTTGCGTCTTTGTCGGCAAGGACGAATCCGGTGTTGCCCGCTTTGCCCATATGCGCGGTATTTACGAAAAATACCACCGGGACGCGGACGGTTCGGACAAACGCTTCAGCTTCAGCATCCCCGCGCAAAACCCGGACAGCCACCACCTCGCCGTATTCGAGGCGCCCATCGATGCCCTTTCCCACGCTACGCTCCAACATCGGGACGGCTGGCGGTGGGACGGTCACCGGCTGTCGCTGGGCGGCACATCGCCAGTGGCTCTGATCTCTTTCCTTGGGCGTAATCCACAAATCAAGCGAATAACGCTCCACCTCGACAACGATGCCGCCGGGTTAATCGCCGCCCGAAAAATAAAGGCGCAGCTTGCTGGGGATAACCAGTTCAGGCGTATCCGCGTATCTATCAACCCGCCGCGAGGCGCGAAAGACTATAACGAAGCCCTGCTCCGCGCCGTCAGCATGGAACGGGAGCAAAAACAAAAACACCGCCGAAAGGCGGATATTTTTATTTGAGAGGAGATTTTCCAACATGAACAATCAAATGCAGGCATTCCACAGCAAGGAGTTCGGCTCCCTTGAAATCCTGATGAGCGAGGGCAAACTCTACTTCCCCGCCACCGAGTGCGCGGCCATTTTGGGATACCGCGACCCGCACAAAGCAGTAAAACAGCACACTACAGCCGATGGGTGGGTGAATCGCCCAGTCATCGATACTCTCGGCAGAACGCAGGAAAAGAAGTACATCAGCGAGGGCAACCTCTACCGCCTGATTGCCCGCAGCAAACTCCCTGCCGCCGAGCGGTTCGAGCGTTGGATATTTGACGAGGTGCTTCCCTGCATCCGTAAATACGGCGCATACGCCACGAGCGACACGCTGGACGAACTGCTCCGCAATCCGGCGTTTGCCGGGGAATTGATTCGGCAGTTGTCCGATGAACGCGAAAAAAGCGCCGCACTGGAGGAGCTTGCCGTCGAGCTTGCGCCGAAAGCCCTCTACTGTGACCTTATCCTGCAAAGTAAAAGCGTCGTGCCGGTCAGCCTGATCGCAAAGGATTACGGACTGTCTGCGACGTCGTTCAACCGTTTCCTTCACCGTATCGGTATCCAATACAAAGTCGGTGGGACATGGCTGCTGTATCAGAAATACGCCGGCAGGGGCTACACGCAGACCCGCACCTACCATGTGGGCGAAAGAACCACCGCCATGCACACTTGCTGGACGCAGAAGGGCCGGTTGTTCCTGTATGAAAGACTCAAAGGCTATGGACTCCTGCCGCTGATCGAAAAGCGTGCGATATGAAACGGGGGTAATGACGATGGCTGATTTCAGCGAAAAAATCCAAGCCCTCATGGATGAAGTCTACAACGAGTGGCAGAAGGACGAAAACAAAGGCAAGGGCAAATGGGACGTTCTTAACGGTTTCTCGGAGGCTCACCAAATCGCGGTAGTATTCGGGAATTTTAACCACCAAGTCGAGAACGGCGGCATTGAGCAATGGATATTCAACGGCTATTTCCACGACGACGCCGAAAAGTTCACCGAATTCCTTGAAATCGGCGCGGAAACCGACGAGCGGTGCCGGTTCATACTCGATAAGGTCTACTTACTCGATCAGTACGCGCAGGAGACGGGTTGCGACCGGGACGGTTATTACCGCGATGATGATGGCGAGAGCAGTTCTATCGGCGAAATGATAAACGGCGATGCTTTTGACACATGGTATTACGCGAATTGCGGCAATGAAGATTGGTGGGAACTCGTCAGCGGGACCATCGACAAAGCGGAGGAGCGCGGACTCGCGCCAACCGGTCAGTATGAACAGGACGAGGGCGATGCCAATATCAAGCCGCCGCTTCAAGTGTACATTTGGAATGTCCACGACGACCGTATTGGCGGATTTACCATGCCGCTTCCCGCGACAATGGAGGAGCTTCAGCCTTTCTTGGACAGCGCGGAAATCACCGGCTGGCAGGATGTTGAAATTCTTGAGGTCAGTTCGGACATTTCCGGGCTGGGCGAGGCGCTGACTGAAAACATCAGGAAAACCATGACGAAGGACGCGCTGGACGAATTGAACTACCTCGCCGCGAGGATCGGGGCGTTACAAGGCGGCAACGGACACGATATGTTCGCGGCCGCCGTTGAGACAAAACGGTATAACGGCAGCGTCGCGGAGATCATCAACCTCACGTTCTCGGAAAACCTGAACCGCTTCGATCTGCTGCCGGCGTTCACCGACGAGCAGTACGGCGAGTTTTTGTTGGACTTCGGCGGCGATGAACACGCGGATGCTTTCAATCGGCTTGACAATTCAGATGATCCAACCGACGCCGCGCTTGCGAAGTACATCGAAAAACTGGAGAAGTATGCCGACAGAGAGGCGTATGGGCGCGATGCGATCAAAGCAGAAAACGGCGTACTCACGGACAAAGGGCTGTTGATTGGCGGGGACGGTATTCAGTCCATTTATCACGGCTCACAGGATATTCCCGCCGAACACCGTATTTTCACCGAGTCGGGCGAGATCGTCAGACCACCTATGAAGATTGACGAGGTGGATGTTGCCGCGGTGGTTTTGAAACTGCACGCAATCAGCGGCGGCGACAATATGCACAGCGCGGAGGGCAATATCAAAACGCTCCGCAACAGGCAGAGCCGGGATTTTCTACTGATGGTCAGCCGCGACGACGTCATCCTTTACCCGGCGATAGAAGCCTACAAGCGCGGCACGGAAGCGGTCGCGCATACTTCGCTGTTGAAAGAACAGCCGGACACAATGGTTTTCGCCGTCCGTGTCCGGGTTCACGATGAAGCTGTTGTAACAGGCGATTTGGTCGAAATAAACGCCAAAGCCCTGCGCGAGAGTGTTTCGCGTCATGCCGCCGCGCCTAACAGAATCGACGCTGTGTTTTCCAACGGCGCCACGAAGTCCTATGATCTGTGGGCGTGGGCGGAACTTCCCCCTTACGCGCGCGACGACATACGGGATTATGATTTGCATTATCCCCAAAGCGGCTTGAATACCGCCACTCAGCATTGCACACGATTCATCGGCGCGAATGAGATGGTCAGCGACGCGAAGAGTTTTGACGCTTATCTGCCTGCTTTGAACGCCGCGTTTATGGCGGCGGCGGAAAACCCGCAGCCGGACATGATCCGTATCACAAACGAAGCGGCGAAGGAAATCCTTGCCCGCGGCTCCGACGTCTACAAGCTGACGCCGGACGGAGCGCAGAAACTTTCTGCGATTGAGGCGATGCGCCCGCTGTGCTTCGCAGAACACCGTGACCTTGCCATAAACAGCGCCGATACCGCCGCGCTGGACAAGTGGGCGGAGCGCAAGGTTTCGGATATCAACCGCCAAGCGGAGCGCGAACAGCGGAACAAGACAAAAAATAAAGCGGAGGAGTTGTGATTTATGGCTCATGTAGAGATATATAAGCTGCGGAAAACCGCTCCCCCGGACGTTCGGGATTACAGCGTGTATGACTTCATGCAAAAAGGCGCAAATCCCGATCCGGCGCATTATATCAAAGAATGGGACGGAGATATGCACGGTACCCTGCCGCTGACCATCCCCGGACGACTTATGCTGGATACGCCGGAGGGTTATCACGGCGGGGACATTAAAAACGGCGACATTGCCGTTGTTGACGGCCGGCCGTATTACTTCGACAAGCTGGAAGGCGCAAAGTTCATTGAGCTTGACGCTTTTGACGCGGATAGCGTAAGGACGGCGCGGCATTTCAGCTACGGCTGGTTTGTTGACATTACAGGCGCGGAGGCGATTTCCGATTTACAGGCTTATATCTGCAGCGACATCGGGATTCCCTGCGGTCACTTGGGGGAACCAAGCGCAACAAACAGCGACCGCAGGCCGTTTCTGCCCGGCGCCGGCAACGAAAACCACCTGAGTTTCCTGCATCCGCAGTTTCTGCAAGGTGAAGAGGCGCGGGCGTTCGTCGGTCTGCTCACGGAGCTTTCGGATACGGCGCGATGGAGTAACATTTTTGATTATCTTCACGAGCGCACTCCGCTGACGGTTCAGGATTTACAGGACGCGAGGGAACGGTTTGCGCCGGAGCTTCTGCTCCCCGCCGAGCTTCGCCCGTTGCATAAAGTCATCCCCGCCGACGCCGACAAAGCAGAGCTTGACTACCTGACCATAAAACTCGGCGGCTTGAGCGACAGGCAGCGGAAGACCTTCGACGCCATTATTGAGGCTGGCTGGTATAGCGACAATGTTGCGGAGATTATCAACATGACGGAAAACATTGACTGCTTCGACCTTGAACCCGACGCGATGAATGAATCTCAGTACGGCGCGTTCAGGCTTGAGAACGATTGGGATATATGTGAGGCGGCGGTTCGGCGGCTCGAAAAATCAGAAGATCCCATAGACCGTTTTCTCGTAAAGTATATCACGCTTTTGGGGCGATGTGCGGATGAAGAGCCATACGGTCACCATGCCGCGAAGGAAGCCGGGGGCGCGTTTACTAAGCACGGCTTCATTGTACAGGGGCGCGAGATCGATGTTATTTACCGCGGCGTACAGGATATCCCCGCCGAATACGGCGCGCCCGCGCCGCTGCTCGCACCGGAACAAAAACCGCAGCCGCCCATCATGGTTAAGGACACGGACTTGGCCACCCTGCTGACGGGGATGCACGCTGTCGGCGGCGAGTATATGCGCGACGCGGCGTACAACGTCAAAGCCCTCGCCAACAAAGGCGACGACTTCTTCGTAAGACTTCACCCCGGTATGCTGATCGTCACTCCCGCGGATTGCGTTTACCGCAGGGACACAGACGAACATCAGTCATGGATGCTGCTGGATAAAACACTGGACATCCGCACGTTTGTGATGTCGGTCACAGACCGCGCTGACGGGCAAATCACAGGCAGCCTTTTCGAGATAGACCTTTACGACTTGCAGGATAGCATACGCGAGAACAGCTTTTTCTTCATCCATCTCGACGCAGAAATGAAGGACGGCACGTCGCGCCGTTTCACGCTTGACGAATGGGACGCGATGGATCGTTACGACAGGGATCAGTTGAAAAGTTGGGCAAGGCGTTACGATTCCGCGGACGAGGCAGACCTTGCGTCGCATATCAGCGGTATTCGCTTGGCGGCGGAAGAAAACAGGCGACCCATCACAGCCGGCGAGTTCCTCTCGCGGTTGAGTGAGCCCTACATGGTGTTGGCAGAAAACCCACAGCCCGATATGCTCCGCGTGGCGCCGGAGGCGGCGAAGGAGATACTGGCGCAGAGCGCCGCGCGCGTTTTCAGGTTGATGCCGGGTTATGAGCGGCAGCTTTCGCCGATTGACGCAATGAAGGTAATGGACTATCAAAAATACCGTGAGTTCGCCGTCCGTCCTGACGAACGCGCCGGGATCGAAAAGTGGGCGCAGAGGGCGGCCGGGGAGATACTCCGGCAGAACGAGCGCGGCCAGCAAAAAGACAAGAACAAGGGGGAGGAGTTGTAGCGTTTGGTCATATTGTCATGGATTGCCATGCTGTGCAGTTTTGGCGGCAACATCCTGATAAATCTTCAGATCGTTTGGGGCTTCCCTGTTTGGATTCTGTCGAACTTATTGTGGGTGTGGTTTGAATTGCACAATCACGGTTGGAAAATCAAAAAAATCAACGCGGCGAGGATTCTAATGTATGCGGGATACTCGCTGTTGAACATCCACGGGCTGATTAACTGGCTTACCAAGTGACAGGCGCATATAAACGCAAGAAGCACAGCGGCCTGCCGCCGCCGCGCTCCGTTTCTGTTTGAGATTATGCCGGGACCGCGCTCACGATGTTATCCACATCGTAAAAGGCCGCGATTATATCCGCGACTTTCAACAGGGCGCCGCGGATTCCGTCCGGCGTTTCCGGGGCCGACCCGGAGTAATTCAGCGCGGACACGGCTTGGCGCACATCGTCGCTCTTTCCTTCGTACTGCTCGGTGTCGTAGTCCTCTTGGCCGGTGAGGTCATGCTGTACCGCGCCCGCCCGCGCTTGAAACGCTATCAGCGCGCAAGGGTCGCCGTCTGTGATGAACTCAGCGGCCTCTTGGCAGGCGCGGAAATCATCCGTTTTTCTGCCCGACGCTTGGGCGAGGCAGCAAGCCTGCTCCGTTACGAAGTAGAGCGCGTCGTTTTTGGTGTTTGGCATATTGTATGCCCCCTTTCTGCCGTTTCCGGCAACACAACAATAGCGGCAAGGCTCCGACAAGTCAAGCACAAAAACGCAGGTTTATCAAGGTTTTTCAAAGATCAAACACACATTTTGGAGAGGAGTGATTACGCATGGCCGAGAGGCCGTTCGCCTACGTCTGCTCACCGTTCCGGGGCGATGCGGAAAGGAACGCGGAGCGGGCGCGGGAGTACAGCCGCAAGATTTTTGAGGCTGGATACTGCCCTATAACGCCGCACATTTATTTCCCGCAATTTCTCAGTGATGATAATCCGAAGGAACGTGAGGCGGGCATAGATATGGGGA
>Ga0082212_10013488_pt1 | contig 10214 bp, 8 predicted proteins | sample TergutNt197P3_FD_71548 | JGI IMG/M metagenome (GOLD analysis project Ga0082212, IMG submission 71548) | Neocapritermes taracua P3 segment gut microbial communities from Petit-Saut dam, French Guiana - Nt197 P3 | ecosystem: Host-associated > Arthropoda: Insects > Digestive system > Gut ...
GGCGCCGGATGCCTAGGCTGCTTTCACCACCTCTCGCACCCGCTCCGGAGTCTGACCAGGCGCAGGTGCTTTTCCACCTGCCACCTGCGGCAACCGGGTCCGCATCCGCCACCACACGACGACGTTGATGCTCAAGCCAGCCATCCAGGCCAGCGGGGAAGCGAATGCCACGCCAGTCATGCCGAGCCACGCCACCAATGTCGCCGTGGCGGCAATGCGCACGCCCAACTCAGCCAACGTGGAAACCAGCGGAATCACGGTGTTCCCCATACCCTGCACCGCGCCCCGGACCACGAACTTCAGGCCCAGTAACACGAACAACCCGGCAGTGATCCTTAAGTAGGAAGTGGCCACGGCGGCTTGGGCTGCGGCATCGTCGGTCAAGAAGAGCCGCACCAAAACGGGGGCGAATGCGAACTGGAACGCGCCCAAACTTAAGGCGACCCCAGCGACTAAGAACACCGCGCGCTTGACGGTGTGGCGGATGCGGTGCCACTGCTCAGCGCCACGGTTTTGCGCCACGAACGTGACCACGGCCATGTTGAAGGCGTGGAGCGGCGCGATGATGATGCCCTCCACGCGGGTGGCGGCGGTGAATGCGGCCATGGATTCGCTGCCCAGGCCGTTTACTGCCGCTTGGAGCACCACTGTTCCGATGGCGATCGCGCACGATTGCAGCCCCATCGGGATGCCGAGTCGGGCTGAGGCGCCGGCGTCGGACCAGCCTGCTCGCCACTCGGCGCGACTTGGGATGAGTTCGGCAAAGTTGCGCCGCCAATACCACAGTACCGTGACCAGCGTGATGCCCTGGGCGATGAGCGTACTGGCCGCCGCTCCTGGCACTCCGAGGTCAAGCCCGGCAACGAACCAGACCACCAGAGCGATGTTCAGCAATTGCGACAACATGGCGAATTTGAGCGGCGTTTTGGTGTCGCCGACCGCGCGCACCGTCGCGCCGAGAAACGCGAACGTGGTGGCCAGCACCGCGCCGCTTGACATGATGCGCAGGTAAGCGGCGGCGTCGGGCAGCAAATACTCCGGCGTTCCCATTAGCCGTAGCAGCGGTTGCCCGCCAAACAGCCCAATACTAGTAACGACGATGGCGATCCCCAACGTCACATAAGCCCCGGCGGCGATGGCGCGGCGGGTTCCCGGCAGGTCGTTTGCGCCAAAGGCCTTGGCAATCGGGATCGCCAGACCAGCGGAGGTCCCCCAGCCGAATCCGAACATCAAGAAAATGATGGAACCGACCGAGCCAACCGCCGCCAGCGCGTTCGGGCCGAGAATCTGGCCCACCACTGCGGCGTCGGTCAATGAATAGAGCTGCTGGAACAGGCTGCCGAGCAGAATTGGGAGGGTAAAGGCAATCAATAATCGGGTGGGAGAACCCGTAGTCAAATTCTTCAAAACCGCGTGCTTCTCATCGTCGTCGTCAGTATAACCAGGGGTCTAGTTTAACCGATAAACCAATGTTTTGCCAGTTTCCGGCCTGGCGGTTGCGGAACTGCGGATTTGACTTGAGCGGTTGGTCTCTGGTAACTTTTTCCGCGCTCGATAGGGCGAGACAGTCTCGCCTTGAGCATATACGAATGGATGTGATGTCGGGTGGTCGCCCGTGTGTAAAGTCTGCGTTTAGCAGGCTGCCCGCGTACCCCGCATGCCCATAACTCTGGGCGCAATAACACAATAGCTTCCGGTTTCGCCATGCCGTTTTCTCATTTGACACGATGACGAACGGGCTATTTGGAATCTAATTTCACATCACATAATTCGAAAGCCTACTAAATTGTCGAACTCTCTGGGCGCATGCCCAAATTCATCTATTTCCCCTACCCAAAACTCAAACTGGCGGCGCTCAGCCGCCCTATTCATTACTGGACAACAAGCAACCGGGTTCGGCTCAATGATGGTGCAAATCGCCATCATTTGGCACCTGGCCCGCACCGGCTCGGCGTGGACGCTCACGCTCGGCATGGTGTTCGCGGTTGGTCCACAGGCCATAATGTCGCTGTTCAGCGGCGTGCTGGCTGATCGGTTACCGCGTAAGGCCTTGATCATCGGGTCCGACATCGCCATTGCCGCGGCGTCGCTGACCCTGGCGATAATCCTCGCCACCGGCGCGAGCGCGTTGTGGCTGATATTTCTCGTGAGCGCTATCCGCGCCGTATTCGCTGGCCTACAGCGCCCGGCCTTTCTGGCGGTACTCCCCCAGATTGTGCCCGAGTCCGAGTTAACCCGGCTCAACGGCATTGGCGAGACCATCGGGTCAGTTTCGCTGCTGGCTGGGCCCGTCATCGTCGGAATTCTGATGGAGACCGTTGGGCTGCATGCCGTGATGTTTGTTGACGTCGCCACCGCCGTCATCGGCATTGCGCTGCTGGCCGCCGTCAAGATGCCTTGGATTCGCCCCACTACGGCGCGCCCGAAGTTTCTCGCCGAGTTCGCCGACGGTTTCCGCTACCTGGGCCGCGACAAGTCGGCGCGGACGTTGATCTTCTTCTCCACTGGGGTCGAGTTCTTCTTGTCTGCCCCGCTGCTGTTCGCCTCGCTGCTCATTGTGTTGCGGTTCGGCGGCGAGACCTGGATGCTCAGCGGCATGGAAATGGCCCAAGGCGTGGGCGCATTGCTGGGCGGGGCAGTCTTTGCCGCGCTGGCGGCGAAGCTCACCCGAAATCGCGTCTCCCGGATGGTGATCTCGACCATTGTTGCTGCCGGTTTGGCCGCACTGATCGGAGTTGTCGGCAATGTCTGGCTGCTCATTGGCGCTAACTTCGGCGTCAGTTTCCTGGGCATGTTCCGCTGGATTCCGCAAATGACATTCCTGCAAGAGTCCGTTCCGGAAACCGAGTTGGGTCGGATCATGGGCATTCAGGAGGCCGTGAGTTGGGCCGCGGTGCCTATCGCGGCTCTGCTGTTCGGTCCGTTGGCCGAAAACGTCTCCGCAGGTGGCGTGGTGGCGGCATCCGGTCTGATGGCGCTGACGTGGGCCGTGCTCACCAGCCAGAGGGCTGCCGCCAAGCGAGCGCTGGGCGGTTATCAACACGAACCAATCACCAGCTAAAGCCGAGCGCCCCCATCGCCGAGCGTATCGATTACCAACGTTTTGAGCCCCATTACATCAGTAATCGATACACTCGGCGGGAAAGGGGGTTCGCAGTTATACTGGAGATTCCATCCCAAATCAGGCAAAGGAAATGTCATGGTTGATGATTACGATTCGGATCTCTACACCGCTTACGATGAAGGCGCGCACTACGCCCCCGTCCATGAGGGCGCGATTTACGACGCCGATGCATACGACGAAGGCGTTGAGCCAGTAGCCGCCGATCCAAAGTTGGCGCGGCATGCCGCGGAAGTGGTGGCCAAGTCCGAGTTTTACCGGAACGATGCCGGTGACCTGCTCACGGCTCCCACCAACCTCACCGTTGATGAGAACGGCAACGTGCTCAACGCGGCTGGCCAGATTGTGGGCCGCGCGGGCGAGGTGTTCGTGGACGCCAACGGCAATGCCGTGAACTCCGCCGGACAGATCGTCGGCTCCGCAACGGCCGATGTCCCCGCGATCATTGACACGGCCCGCGCCGATGGCCATGTTCACAAGCATGGTGCCCGCTGGCGTGCCGATGATGCCTACGACGATTCCTACGACGACGACGTGCGCGACCGCCCCTACTATCGCGACGATGCCGCAACGCGCGCTGAAGATCGGGCTGCGGCTGATGGTGACTTCGTGGACAGCACCTACGATGGCGCCTACGACGACAACCTGCGTGACGGCGACGTCGAAATCACGCCTTACGGTGAGGAAGTTTTGGCCGAGGAGAATCGTGGCGAGGGCGTAATTGACGCGTAATTTGCACGACGACGATGACGGCGGCGGCTAGTTGCCGTTAACCCAGGAGCCTGATGATTAATCAGGCTCCGACCGTGTCGCAGCGTAGCAAGACGCGGAAACAAGCACCTAGGAGACGGTGATTATAGGAAAAATCACCGTCTCCTAGATTAGGGCCACCCAATTGCGGGTGGCCCTAATTTTTTGCCTAGGAGCGTGTTGGACAAAACGCTCCGGCGCTTGCGAGGCACTCGAGCCCGGCGGTAACGCCGCAGGCCACGAGTGTTCCACAAGCAAGAATGCTCCTCCTAGGGGTTCTTTGCCGCGTCTTGCTACGCCGCGATACGGTCGGGGCCTGAAAAGTCATCAGGCTCCTGAGCAACGACTTCTTTGCTTGCCTCAAGGCGCGTCAATAGCAATCCAATCCCCAAGCCCGCGAGGAACACGATTCCCGTAATCACAATAGTGGTGGCGGTGATGCCCGCATAAACGATGGATTCAGGTGAATGGTTCGGGATCAAAATCAATAACGTTGAAGCTACTACCAGCCCGATAATGGCGTGATAAAACCGCGAATACCACCGGTCCAGCATCCAATCCACCAGCTTGGAAAGAAGTAGCAGTGCGGCCACGGCGCCTATTACAATCGGAAGGAATGTGCCGAGGATATCGCGGTTCGAAAGGCCATCCAGCATGGCGCCGAGCAGCCCCAATACCAACAGCACCAAAGAGGAAGATAACCCGGGAACCAGCACCGAAACCCCAATTAAGAACCCGGCCAGCAACATTGAAAAGAAATTAGCGGGGATATCACCAGTTGCCAACGGCAATAGGTAAAGGCCGGTGAAGCCGATAACTAATCCACCAATTGCGAAGAGCCAATCTTGTAGGGCCCGCGGGGACTTCCCGGCGGCTTCCCGCCATAGCCCGGGAACGGAGCCCAAGATTGCGCCCCCGAAACCCCAGAGCACGATGACGTTCCAGCGGTCCATCATCCAACCCAGCGGCCCGGAGAGTAACACCAGGCCCAGAACTCCGCCGATTCCTACGGGTAAGAAAAACCAGATGTCGGTCCGGAACCGTTGCCGGACGTTCGCCATGAACCGCACCACGGGCTCGAAGAGCCCGAAGAGGGTCAGCATGGTGGCCCCGGAAATGCCCGGCACAATAAATGCCAAGGCCACTCCGGCGCCTTTCAGCATCCGTACAACAAAATCCAATACCTTGTTAATGACTGTTACCAACCAATCCTAGTAATACTGGTATTTCCCGCGCAGTAATTTGAACGCAATCAGCGATGAGCCAAAGGCCAAAACCTCCGCAACGGGCAAAGCCAACCAAACGCCACTCAAACCAAGCAGTGCGGGCAGGGTGGCCAGCGCCGCCAGCACAAACAATAGCGTACGGAGCATGGATAAAATGCCGGAAACAACGCCGTTATTTAGAGCAGTAAACATTACTGAGGCGAAGGCATTGACGCCCATGAACAGGAAGCCGAGTAACCCAAAGCGGAATGCCTGGACGGCCATTTGGTAAATTTCAGTACTGCGCGGGACATAAATCACGCTTAACGGACTGGCCAAGAACCACCCGGAAATCACCGCAACGGCGGCGCCAATCGTGATGATTATCAGGGAGCGCTTGAATAGCCTGCGCAGGCGGAATTGATCGCGCTTGCCGTAATTGAAACTGATAACGGGCGCTACGCCAATGGCAAAACCGGTGAAAATTCCCATGAGAAGCATTTGCCCCACGGCCATGATTCCAGCGGCGGCAACCCCTTCATAACCGACCAGTTGCATCAGTATGTTGTTCAGTACTACTAAAGTAACCGAGCCGGCCAGCATCGTCACCATTTCGGAGGCCCCGTTCACCGAGGCCGCGCCCAACATGGAAAGGTCCCAAGAGGGCCGCGTGAATTGCAGGGTCCCGCGTCGGTTGCTCAGGAAGAACAGCAATCCACAAACCGCTGGCACGGACCAACCAATGCCGGTGGACAGCGCCGCGCCAAACAGGCCCATTTGCAGGTGCGCAATCAGCAGGAAGTTGAGGCCCACATTGACCACACCGCCCGCCAACGCGAGCATCATGCCCAGCTTGGGCCGACCCTCGGTGATGAAGAACTGCTGCATGAAGAACCCCAGCATCGCCGATGGCAGCAACGCCAACAGCGGCCGCATGTATTCGGTGGCCATCGGGCGCAGGAACTCGTCAACGCCCAAGATGTTGAACACAAAATCTGGGAACAGGAACCCGATCGCGGCCAAGAGTGCCGAGAGCCCAAACACCACTATGGTCAAAGTGGTGAAATCGCGCCGGGCGGCAGCGGCCTTTCCCTGACCCAGTTTCTTCGCGACGATGGCGGAACCACCGATGGAGAACATGAACCCGACAGCCAAGGCAAAGGAGATGAAGGGCCACACAATGTTGGTGACCGCAAACGCGGCCGAGTCGATTACCCGCGCCGCAAACACGCCGTCGACCGTGGTGAACGTGCTGCTCAATACGGTACTGGCGATGGTGGGCAGCGCGAAACGCAATAACCACCGGGTCGAAATCGGGTGGTCAAGTTTCGAATCCCCAGAGTCGTGAGAGGCCCCGGAGCCATTCAAGTGCCCGGAGTCGGTTAGCGATTCGGAAACGACTGCGGCATCATTCGCACGCGACGGGCCGCCCGTTAACTGATTGGTGACGGTTACCGGATTGGATCCAGTTGTTCGGTCGAATGCGGTTGCCTGGTGAGGTTTGCCTACCTGGTTCGACTGGTTAGGCGCGGATACCTGAGTTAGCTGGTTGGACTCGTTTTTCTGGTTGGCTTCGAGGGTGGATTGCTCCGGGCGTTCCAAAACGGCGGAGGTGGCCAATTGCATATGACACCTATTTGTTTAATGAAATTACAAATGAAACATCCGAACTATAGCGCCTTGGCTGCCGCTTCTCCACCCCACAACGCCCGGCCTGAGCGCAGAAGCCAGCCGACTAGGTAAGTAGACCGGGAAACTGAGTAGCGCTTTGAGTTTTACCAAGTCTTAAACTCGGCTTAAGTCCGCGCTAGTTTGCGCTCCGTACCTTGATTTTCATGACTAAACCGATTAGCCGGAACGCCCACTCATCCCGCGCTGCGATTGGAGTGACCGCGCTCGTGTTGTCGCTCACCCTTACCGCTTGTACCGAGCCCACTGTTGGGTTCTTCCGGCACGACGACGACGCGGCAGCCACCTGGGCCGTTTCCTCCCAGACAGCCTCCTCCCGAACGGCTTCGCCCCCAACCTCTTCCGCCCTAAACCCTTCCGCTCAAACGCTGTCCGCCAACCGAAACTCCCCAGCGGAAACTGGGCCGGACCAAACCCGCGAGCCAAACACTCGCCCAAATGGAATTCCGCAGGATTGGATACGGATGCCTTTGAACACCCTCTCGGACTCCCGCCAACTCGAACTGGTAAACGCCGACCATCCCGCCCCCGCCGATCCTGGCCCGCTGGTTAATGTGGCCGACGCCGCTCCGACCATGTTCAACGGGATAAGGCTCAACCCGGTGGCGCTGACCGCCGTCGTCGATATGTTTGCCGCCGCTGCCAGGGAGAATGCCGGGCCGTTTGTGGTGACCAGTGGGTTCCGCACCGCCGAGCGGCAGGCCGAGTTGTGGGAGAGCGCCACGGACCGCTCGCTCGTCAAGCCGCCGGGGCATAGTGAACATCAGATTGGGTTTGCGATTGACATCCAAGCCCAGGGGTTGCACCAGAATTTTCTGGCGGCTTCCCCGCACGGTCAGTGGCTGGCGGAGAACGCGCCCCGGTTCGGGTTGATTCTGCGCTATCCGGAAGGCAAGGAGCACCTCACGGGGGTCGCGTTTGAGCCGTGGCATTTCCGCTATGTCGGGCAGCCGCATGCCTCCGAGATTACGGCGCGCGGCATCGTGCTGGAAGAGTATCTGGATTGGTTGCGCGCTACCGGAAGCTACATCGCCGAGGTAAATGGCGTTCATTATTTCGTGAGCTATCAAACGACTGTTGCCGACGAAATCTGGGTGCCCGCCAGCGGAGACTTCCGGGTGTCGAACACCAATCGCGGCACGTATATAGTGACGGCTTGGTAACACAGATTGCTAGCCCCGCGGCTTACGGCCCGGTTCCGTGCGGAGGCTGCTGTCTGCGAATGGGCGGCGAAACTGGTTGCGGAAGGCCGCGTCCGCACAGTAATTAACTCATGTTTCTGAACTGCGGCGGAGCCGGAGGCGGACCAGGGATCAATTTTTTGGGGCTATCAGCGACACCTTGGAATTGCGCGGCGAACCGGGCTACGCCAAGATCGCGGCGACTCGGTTCAGGCGTGACTTCCACCTGGGGGACAACTCCGAGCGATCGGACTCCGGACTTTCGGGCGCGGTGAGATTGGGGGTCAACCTGGCGTCGTCGGCCCTGAGGACCGGCAACTCGCCGTGCTGCGGCCGCAGCGGTTCGACGATGACGTCGCGCTCCAGCAACGACGACGTCGCTAACCCACAAGCAAAAGGCAGTTCCGGGAGAGCGCCCGCGAGCGCCAAGCCAGCCGCCAGGCCGATGGAACTTTCCAGTGCCGAACTCACCACTACCGGCAGTCCGATCTCATCCGCCAAATCCAGGCAGGCCCGTACCCCGCCCAACGGCGCCACTTTCAGCACCACCACGTCAGCCGCGCCAGCATCGCGCACCCGGAGCGGATCTTCGGCGTTGCGGATGGACTCATCGGCGGCTACCAACACCGGGATCCGCTGCGAGCGCAGTTCCCTCCGCAGCTCGGCCAGTTCTTCAACCGTGTGACACGGTTGCTCCACGTACTCCAACCCCCCGGCTACGGCATTCAGTTCCCGCAAGTGCTCCACTGCCTGCGGCACGGACCAAGCCCCGTTCGCGTCGAGCCTGATCCTCCCGACACCCGTACCAAACAACTCATCCAGCGCCTCGCGCACCGCCGCCACCCGCGCGATCTCGCCTGTCAGCGCCTCGAGCTTACCATCAACCACTTGAGCAACCTTGATTTTCGCAGTCCGGCAGCCACCCCCGTTCAGTACCAACGTGCGGGCCCGCGCCGCGTCAACCGCCGGAACCGTGACGTTCACCGGAACACTCCCCCGCACGGGCTCGGGCCAACCAGCAACCGCTGCCTCGTGGGTTGCGGCCAGCCAACGGGCGGCGGCGTCATCGTCGTAATCCCAAAAAGGCGAGAACTCGCCCCACCCGCGCGAACCGCGTAGCAACATCCCATCGCGGGTCCGCAAGCCCCGGAACGGCACCGTCAACGGCGTTTGCCAGACCAACGTCTCCCGCACCCAATCCACGCCCGCTACCGTAGCGCTTCATGAGAGAAATTGTCTCTTCCCAACGCTGGCGCCCGGTGCCCCGCTTTCCCGACGGCGACATCACCTACCACCGCGGGATTGCCACACACGACGACGGCACCACCACCGACCTTCCGGTAGTCCGCATCGCGTTCAACCGGCCCGAGGTCCGCAACGCCTTCCGCCCCGAAACCGTGGACCAGCTTTACGCCGCGCTCAACCACGCGCGCCTGACGCCCGATGTGCTGGCCGTGATCCTGACGGGCAACGGACCCTCGCCGCGTGATGGCGGCTGGGCGTTCAGTTCCGGCGGTGACCAGCGGGTACGTGGCGCATCTGGATATGAGGGTGCTGGGGGCAGCGCTGGGCGACTACACATTCTGGAGGTGCAACGGCTCATGCGCACCATGCCGCAGCCGGTGATCGCCGCCGTGGATGGCTGGGCGGCGGGCGGCGGACATTCGCTCAACGTGGTAGCGGACCTTTCCATCGCCTGCCGCGAACACGCGCGGTTTAAGCAAACCGATGCCGATGTCGGCTCCTTCGACGGCGGTTACGGCTCGGCACTTTTGGCCCGACAAGTGGGGCAAAAACGGGCGCGGGAAATCTTCTTCTTGGGACGCGAATATGACGCCGAGCAGGCCTTGACCTGGGGCGTTGTCAACGAGGTGACCGGGCACGATGACGTCGAGTCTCTCGCCTTACGATATGCGGAGTTGATTGCCGGAAAGTCGCCGACGGCGATCCGAATGCTCAAGTTTGCCTTCAACCTCGCCGACGACGGCCTGGCTGGCCAGCAAGTGTTTTCCGGGGAAGCGACTCGGCTGGCGTATGGCCTGCCGGAAGCCGTCGAGGGGCGCGATGCGTTTCTGGAGAAGCGCCCTCCGGACTGGTCCCAGTTCGGCCAGCCCAGCTAGAAACACTACTTGATAACAATTTGGCCAAGCCGCAAATATTGTTATAGGATTAACTAATGTCCCAACCTCGTAATTTGCGCCGTCGATTTGCTTCCGGCGCCCTAATCGCAGCGTTGCCACTGACTTTAGCCATGGCACTTTCGGGTTG
>Ga0082212_10013489_pt1 | contig 10214 bp, 4 predicted proteins | sample TergutNt197P3_FD_71548 | JGI IMG/M metagenome (GOLD analysis project Ga0082212, IMG submission 71548) | Neocapritermes taracua P3 segment gut microbial communities from Petit-Saut dam, French Guiana - Nt197 P3 | ecosystem: Host-associated > Arthropoda: Insects > Digestive system > Gut ...
GGATGCGCTTCGATTTTACCCATCCCGCGCCGGTTACCAGCGAAGAGCTTAAAAAAATCGAAAGTATTGTCAACGAACAGATAATGAAAGACTTACCGGTTTCAGTTGAAATCATTTCCCTCGACGCGGCGCTGAATTCCGGGGCGATTGCCCTTTTCGGCGAAAAGTACGAATCGCAGGTAAAGGTCTACACTATCGGCGCGGCGGACGCTTTTTTCTCGAAAGAGGTCTGCGGCGGCCCCCATACGGAACGCACCGGCGGCCTGGGAAAATTTAGGATACAGAAAGAGCAGTCCTCCTCGGCGGGGGTCAGGCGGATACGGGCGGTGCTGGAATAAAGCACCGCTCATGGTTGTATGAATGGTAGCTATCCGCTAGCCGTTACTTCCGAATGAAATTATTATTCATTCGAATAGTAAAAAATGTTATCAAAAATTATCATCAATAAAAATACTTTTCATTTTTATTAATTATATGTTGAAAACCGATTATCCATGATGTATATTCTTAATATTATGAAGAGAAAATTTAACTTCTTGCAGCTTTTCTTAATGGTGACGGTTGTATGCGGTATAATTTTTGCCGCCTGCATAGAACCCAGCCCGCTGTATGGTCAGTGGACCGACAACAAGGGGAATAATATCAGTTTCTTCAACGACGGCACATTCGCAGCAAGAGTTGGCGTTCCAAGTGTAGATTACGACGGAACCTATACCTTGCTGAATAATGTCATTTCGTTCAGGTGTCCCGATATTGGCGACAGGGGTTTGACTATCGTAAGCGAATGGGATATCCGAGGGAATATTTTGTATATCAATTGGGTAACCGCCGATGGCCTGACTTTAGCCTTAACGATGTTCAAAATTTCCAATTAACAAGGCGGTTCATCCATGGGCATTAACAGACTTGCTTTTCTTCTGTTGGCTGGTGTTTTGGTTCTTGGGATTTGCCCCGCAGTAATCGCACAGGATTCCGGTTTTACCTCTGGGGAAACAGCATCACAACAGGATATTTATTCACCCCCCCAGGCCGCAAACCAGCCCTATGTAACGTTCAGTTATGGACTCGCCGCCTCATGGCTTACCAGGGTCATCTATCAGGAGGAAAGAAGCAATTTTGTGTTTCAGGACTTCCTGCCCGGCGGCTACTTCGGCGCGGAATTGCGGAACTTGCGGTACATTACTCCAATGGCCCGCCTGACCGCATACTACCCCATTCTGTCAACTTTTAACGGAATGCGCCAGGATCCGCTTCTCCCGCTGCACTTCGGCGTGGATTTTCTGGCGGGAATTCGTTTTAACTACGAGGTATCGTTGTTCCGTTTTCACGCGGCACCGGCCTGGCACATGCTTTTACTGGACGATGAGCGCTGGAGCTATTTTAACATGGGCGCGGCGGCGGTTGCCGGTTTTGAATTGGCGCTGTCTCCCGGATTTACCCTGCTGATTGACGGAACAGCTTCCATCGATGACGGCAACCTGGGAACAAACCGTTTAATGGAACAGTTTGATGTTGCATGGCAGTATCAAATCGGGCTGGGAATTAGGTACAGCTTTAGAATGACCAACAAATCGTACCTGTTTGATCGATCCAGGTTCAGCAGGTTTAATTTTCCAAAGTTTAATCTGCCAAAACCCAAAAAGAACAAAAAAGATCCGGAACCCGGCGTTTCTGCCGATTTTAATTTCGATTTTGACATCGAAGGTTCGGATGGCGAATTATCAGACATTGACGATGTCGACGGCTTTGAAAGCTTTCACCGATAAGGAACAAACATATGAATAGACTGGTTTTTATCATTGTCGCGGCATTTTTAATTTGCTCCGCCTGTAACGACGTTTTCTTTCCGGAACCGGTATTGCCGGATTCAGCTTTTGGCAAGGAAGAAGAACCGCCGAATAATGTAGCCGCCTCCCACGGCGAACGGCGCAGGATTACCCTTTCCTGGGATCCGGCGCCCGGCGCTGCTTTGTACCATATTTACAGTTCGGACAGCCCGCTTATGGAGTTTGTCAAATGCGCCGAAACGAACAGAATGGAATTTCCATTTGACGTGGGGCCGGGCAGCACGGTGTATTACCGCGTCAGTTCCGTTTTCCCGAACGGAAATGTGTCCCGGCAGAGTCCTTTTGCCGTAGGAAACAGCCTCGCGCAACCGATTATCAGCGACATCACCGAAACCACCAACAAAAACGATGACATTGTCTGGACGGTGTACTGGTACATGGGAAACGACGATGCCTACAAAGATAATCTCATGTACAATGTGTATTGCTATAACGGGGCGGAGACAGTTCGGGAAATTACGGTAGAAGGTTCAACGCTGTCTGAAAATTCTGTAGAATTTTTCGGTTTAAGCCCGAACATAAATTATACGTACCAGGTAGAGGCGTTTTTAAGCAGCGACGCCAGCGCCAGCGAAAGAAGCCAGATACTGGACGCGATAACCGCCCGGCGTTTAATCCCCGACGCGCCGGTTAACCTCCGGGCCAGCACGGGAACCTCCCCCAACGAAATAGAGCTGGCTTTTGAACTGCCCGAAATGGTAGACGTTATAAAAGGGATTAATCCAGAAACCGGCGAAAATGAATTCGAACCGAAACCGCTGTTTTTTGTCATTTCCAAGCGCGTATACACCGAAAGCGGAACCTTCGATTTCGAAAAGATTTGCCTGTATTTTGGGCTGGGCAACAGCGATACCTATACCGGCATATCGGGGAACAAAGCGACATTTGACGAGTATGTTCCATTAGACGAGTACAAGCCCGGAGAAACGGTAAAATGGAAAGATGTTCATGTTTTTCCGAACATTATCAGGAGGAATGTCGATTACGAATACCGGGTGCAGTCCTATGTTGATGAAACGGCCAGAACAAATATCTCCTCTGATACGCGATCAAGGGCGCACGCGACAGGCTGGGCGATACGGGAAGGCGACCTGAAGGTTACCCCGCCGGATTATCTTCCCGAAGATCTTCCCAATGAGGGGGATCTGTTTGAATCGGCAAGCGTGCGGTTAATCTTCTCTTTTGACGAGAAAGGCCAGGAATACCGCTACAAGGTAGTAGAGACCATCAAGCCGATTACCGACTACGATGAAGATGACAACGAATTTGTACATGATTTAACTCAATTGGAAGATGAGATCATTTGGGAAAGCGATTTCTTCTCGTTTGAAAGGGTGAATGAATTCAGCAGGGAAATGGGCTTTGACCAACAGACTTCCGATAGCTGGCGCGGCCGCGGCATCTATTCATACATGGTTAAAATATTTCTTCCCGACATAGATACCCCAATAGACACCGTCGCCGCTATCGGCGATTGGCAAATATCAGAAGATACTTCCCCGTTTGCAATCACGGGGTTTGAAGTCTGGGATGGCTATATACGCGAATTTACCTTTTTATGGAATGTCTATTCGGGCCATATGGGCCAAAGCAATCCCAGTGCGACCATTAAATATGCGCTCTGGGAATCTGCCGATAAAGTCAATTGGGAAGAAATACCGGGATCTTACGAAGCGGTTAAGACAGTGGCTGGTGATACAAGGGGATGGACGCTGGATGGCCAGGATAACGGCGTAACTAAATATTTTGGCGTTCAGCCGGTTATGGAGATAGATTTATCTGCAATACCTTTGCCGAATAAAAAAATTACAGGGCATATAACATATGGCCAGGAAGCATACCAGACTCTGGGCGTGCCGGTATTGATAAACAGTACCGGCCTTTCCTACAGCATGATAACCGCGACCTGGGCCGAAGCGGTAAAAGCGGATGCCTACCGGATTAAGTACAAGTATAAACATATGCCGGCAGCAGCCTGGTCCGTAGGGGATACCGTCGCAAGTGCCGATATTGCCCATGACGCTGTTGGCCTATACAGGTTCTCGTTCGAGCCGTATGGTTCCGATGATATCACATTGGCCGGCAGGGAAATATTGCTGGAGGTGGATGCTCTGAACCTGGGCTTGCAGGAAAAGCTGGATTCCGATGATGAAATTTCCCTTTCCTCAACAGAAGAAGTCAGCGCCCGGCTGATTGGGCCGGCGGAGCTTGATGTAAAGGCAAGCATCGCCGAGTCGGCGAACCATATTGATGTTTCGTGGACCGGCGTTCCCGGGGCAAACGGCTACTATGTGTTCAGGCGGCAGTTCGCCATGGACAACTCGGAGATGACGGATAACGACGCCCGCATTGAATACTATGTTCCCGCCAACGGTTCCGGTGTTACCGGAATGGGCCTGATGCTGGAAGGGGGCGTTACGGCGGATACCGCTACCGTAAAGGCGGAAATCTCTTTCAATGAAGGAACCCGTCTTTATACATTGACAGACACATATATGGCCGATATGGAGTATTCGGGCACGTACCGGAACCATACGGATACATACAAAAACCAGCAGAATGAGCTGTCATGGGGCTTTCCCTACCGTTACTTTGTCGTTCCGGTTATCGACAGCAACGGATCTCCCGAATCGGTCACCAATATAGGGTTCAGCTATACAACCGGCACCAATAATAAATATGCGGACATTGGGTCGTACAGCGTACCGGGTGTTGTCTATTCCAGCAATGCCGATACCCTGGAAAAATCGGGACACACAATCGGCTTTGGGCAAAATGTTGTCGCCACCAAGGGCGGCGGCGGCGATAAAGTGAACATTACCTGGGAATTGCCGCCGCACCTTGCCGCCAAGGTTGGCTTTACCAAAAATTACACGGTATACCGGAAAAGGTTTGATCAGCCGAACTGGTCAACGGTTGGCATCGTTACAGGCGAATCATATTCGGATGCTCCCCCGGATTTCGGCGTCGTATACGACTATGTCGTTGGCATAACCAATGGCCCGGGAACCCCCTTCCCCCCCCAGAGTTCAGGGCGTTTTGTCGAAGGCTGCAGGCTGCTCGCCAGCGAGGAAGACGAGGAGAGGGGCTGGTACAACATGATGGGCTATGTGCTTAATTACGCCAGGGTGACCGGGGCGAGCCGCGATGAACGCAAATCTGCCGAAGGTGATTTTGGCGAATTGGTTCAATGGATCAGCGCCCCGGTTGGAAACAACTCGGGAATTCCCGATATTCACTGGGGTCTGGACGGGTACGGCATTTGGGTGTTGAACCGGAATGATGAAGGCAAGGAATGGAGGCTAATCAGGTATCTTGCTGTTGATGAAGCAGAGGGTATTCGTCTGGATCAGACCGATCAGGAAGCCTTTGTCGATAATACCACAGCAATGAACGGCGGCCCCGATTTGCTGCGGGTTATGAGGGATTACAAGCACTTCTTCTGTGTGCGCCCCTATGTGGTTACACCTCACGGAGATGTTTTCGGCCCGCCCCCGCCATTTTTGGGAGTGGAAACCGACTATGTCAAATGGGGCGCGCGTCAGATTACCCCGCTCGAATTCGCAAAAATCGCATCGCTGCACGTTACCCTGGGTTTAAATCTGGTCGTTGGCAGCGGCAGCAACGACACCGATGACGACTTTGGATGGCACGTAGGCGGCACACAGCAGAAGATAGCGTCCGGCAACAACGGAACGGGAACGGTTACCTCGGTAACAACAAGTGCCTATACACAAATGGCCTGGACTTTCGCGAACTTCCGGCCGTCGTTATTAACCAAGTCCCTTGACCGCGTTACCTTTTTAACCGTTAACGGGGCATTCGGGCTTCACAGGAGTTTTGTTGTGCCGATTCCTGGTTTTGTCAGCGGAGATGTGGCGCCGGATATCTATGGAAATAACGCGGGCAGTCAAAATTATTTTGACCTCATTGGCCCCGCCGATGTTCCGGGTATGTACAGCGGAAGGATGCGGTTTATGAATCTTCGGGCAAACAATACCGGCAGTATGGATGTGTTGTACCCCGCTACTGCGACGGTGCCGGTGCAGATTAAAGACCCCGAATCGAATACCCCATTGCCCTTTGATAACCGGCAAATAATTTACGTCAAGGGACACCCCTGGGTTCATGCCAGGATGACAGGGTGGCAGTAAGGAGATAACCCATGAACGGTAAAACAACACGGTATGGCAGCGGATTGGCATTACTCTTTTTCGTTTTTGTATTTGCGTCCTGCGCAGAGATGTTTCAGGTAAAAATCTCCGCGCCGGGCGGCAACACCAATAACCTTGGCGATATTTTTCTGAATCAGGAAACGGGGAGACTCGACACGCCCTCGCATTTTTTGGTATCGCAGTATTTTTCATCGACAGAAATACGGCTTGCCTGGGAAGAAGTGCCAAGGGCAGCGTACTACATGGTTGAGCGGGCGGTTTCCGTTCCGGACGCGAGCGGCGAGGAGGAAGAACCGGACGAATACAGGGTGCTTTCGGCCTTTGTATACGATCGCTTTTACTCCGACGTGATATTGAATGATCCGGACCTGGAATCGCCGGAATTCCGTAACAAATATTATTACCGGGTCAGCGCCTGGAATGAGGCTAAAGGATACGAGGAAAGCGAGCCGACCGAACCGCAGTCTGCCATGCTGCTGCGCGCGCCGGGGAATGTACAGGCGACAAAGGGAACATCGGACAATGTGACGATAAACTGGAACCGCATGGACTCTGCCGTATCGTATGAGATATGGAGAAGCACCAATGAATACGGGACGAACCCTTCGCTGTTAAGCACTATTCCTGCGAATCAGAACTGGTATGAAAACAAGATAGCCTCGTTTGAACAGGGCGTAGAGTTTTACTACATGGTACGGGCTATGAACAGGTACGGCAACAGAAGCCTGATGACAGGCGCGGACCTGGGCTTTTCGCGGGTATTCGGCGCGCCGACTGAGCCGACAAATGTACGGGTAATTGATGGAAGGGGAAATTCCAATTCTGAAATTAAAGTTCAATGGAACCCGGTAGACGCGGCAGAAGTGCGTTATGTTGTATATCGTTTTTATTACACAGACAATGGAAAAACCCCATCGACCAGGCTTACCTCTGCTGCCGGTATTACCGAAACCAGTTTTGCCGACAAATCAGCGGCGCCGGGCATTTATTACTATTATGAAGTTCAGGCCGTAACAACTTCCGGGGAAAGGGAACTGAAGAGCGCGTTTTCGACAGATAATCCGCAGGGCTTTATTATTAGCCCGCCGGATACGGTTATCGCGGAGAAAGCGGCCGGAGGCGGCGTAACGGTGAAGTGGACGCCGCCGCTCGGCAGCATCGACGAACTTATAATGTACACCTACAACATCTGGTCGAGTAATGTTCTGGACGACAGTTCTTTTATCAATGTTAGCAATGTAACTTCTTCTGTTGGCGCCGACGGGTATCTTTCCGCGACGGTAGGCAGCGGCACATTCTTTAAAGTGTCGACCGTAAACGGCGACACGGAAAGCGTCAAAAGCATTACGGCAGCGCCCTTCCCCGATGCGGCGGTAATAGACGCGGCGAGCCGTAACGCGAATATTCCGGGCATGGGCGGCGTAAACGCCAACGGGGTGTATCCGGTTAAGATCACCTGGAAAAAACCGGCCAATGATGAACCCGCATTCTACAATGTACAGCGTTCAACGAGATCGGGCGCCGGTTTTTCCCAAATCAATGACACCCGGCTGGCCGCGGGCGGTCCATATATCACTGGCGTATATGAATATGACAACACGACGCAGATGTATTCCTATATCGACCGGAATCCGGCGGCGCGGGTTGGAAGGCAATTCTATTACCGCGTACTTTCTCTAAACCAGCTTGAGAAGGGGAATTTTCCGTCGGCGGAACGCGTCGGCTGGGGTTCAATTACATTTGAGCAGTACTTGATTGAATTCAACTCGAACTACGGCGGCAGGTCGGCGCTGACAAAGCTAACCTATTATAACCGGCCGGCCGGCCTCTCCCAGCTTGGAGTAGAAACGGTTACCGGCTATGTCAGCGGAACACTTCATTACAACGCCTGGCAGCCCGGCCTTACCTCCGGACGCTGCGTTATGACGTTTACCAATTATTGCGACGTATACATCGAACAGGATCCTCTCAAAGGTCCGTATTTTATTTATAACGGCGCTACTACCAGTGATACCGACATAAACGCGAACGGCAGCATGACGGGGAATTATAAAACCACGGGAATGTATCCGGGCACTGTGTATTATGACAACATCACGCTCAGGTCGGGCAAGCCGGCCGGCGGAACCTACGGCGTAGAGATCGAAGGTTTCCCCCGGCGGAACGACATTTCCTGGTCTTTAATCGCCTTCTAGGATAGCCGGCAGCCTTCGCCCAATAGTGCGGGGGCTGCTGACTATTTTGTGTTTTTTGTATATTAAATCAACAAACTTCAATATTATTCCATAAAATATTGAAAATAATCCAAATATTTGATATTATTTACTATATGACCCTCCGAGAGGTATGCTGTCGGCGGAGAAAACATATCTCCCGATATAATATATTTAATCTTTCACTGTTAATTGGCTTTTTCTTCCTTGCTTCCTGTGCGGAGATGTTTCAGGCAAAAATCCCCGCGCCGGGGAATACCAACAACCTGGGCGATTTTTTTCTGAATCATGGCGCCGGGAAACTTGCTACGCCCTCGCATTTTTTGGCGGCGCAGTATTTTTCGTCTACGGAAATACGGCTTGCCTGGGATGAAGTGCCAAGGGCAGCGTACTACATGGTTGAGCGGGCGGTTTCCGTTCCGGACGCGAACGGCGAGGAGGAAGAACCGGACGACTACACGGTGCTTTCGGCCTTTGTGTACGGGCGCTTCTACACAGACGTGATACTGAATGAACCTGATCTGGAATCGCCGGAATTCCGTAACAAGTACTATTACCGGGTCAGCGCCTGGAACGCGGCGAAAGGATACGAGGAAAGCGAGCCTACCGAGCCGCAGTCTGCCATGCTGCTGCGCGCGCCAGGGAATGTACAGGCGACTAAGGGAACATCGGGCAATGTGACGGTAAGCTGGAACCGCATGGATACCGCCGTATTGTATGAAATATGGAGAAGCACCGATGAATACGGGGCGAACCCGTCGCTGTTAGGCGTCATTACGGCGAATCAGAACTGGTATGAAAACAAGATAGCCCCGTTTGAACAGGGCGTAGAGTTTTACTACATGGTTCGGGCGATGAACGGCTACGGCAACAGAAGCCTGATGACAGATACGGACATGGGCTTTTCGCAAGTTTTCGGTGCGCCGGGCCAGCCCAGAAATGTACGGCTGGCGCCCGGATCGGGGAGGGGAAACTCACAAACCAGCATAAGCATCCAATGGAATGCTGTAGAGGCGGAAGATGTGCGTTATGCGGTGTATCGTTACTATTACAAGGATCAGCCCGTAAATGAAGATAAATTTCCGTCGCGCCTGCTTGCTTCCGGTGTGAGCGGAACCTCGTTTTCCGACACTACGGCGGGGCCGGGTGTGTATTACTATTACCAGGTTCAGGCCATTACCCGAGATCCGCTAAACCTGGACAGGGAACTTAAAAGCGCGTTTTCGACGGAAGACCCGCAGGGTTTTGTATTAAGCCCGCCGGATACCGTTATCGCGGAGAAAACGGCCGGCGGCGCCGTCACGGTAAAATGGCTGCCGCCGCTGGGGAATATGAATGAACTGGACAGGTACACCTACAACATCTGGTGGAGTATTGACGACAAAGTGTTTGCCCTGGCAGACAACGTATCTTCTTCCATTGGCGCAGACGGGTACCTTTCCGCGACGGTGAGCGAGGGCATATTTTTCAGGGTATCTACCGTTAACGGCGGCACGGAAAGCGCTGCCAGCGTTTCGGCGGCGCCTTACCCCGACGCGGCGGTAATGGAATCTGTCAGCCGGCATGAAAATATTCTGAACATGGGATCAGCTAACGCCAACGGGGTGTATCCGGTGAGGATAAGCTGGAAAAAACCGGCTAGCGATTTCCCCGAATTTTACCGTGTGCAGCGCGCCGCAGGATCGGGCGCCGGTTTCAGCCAGGTTCACGATATGCGGCTTGGAGCGAACGGCCCCTTTACCGCTGGTGTGTATACGTACGATACGGCGACCGGGATTTATTCATATATCGACCGGAATCCGGCGGCGCGGCCGGGCAGACAGTTCCATTACCGCGTGCTTTCCCTCAACCGCTTTGAGCGGGGAAATTCGCCCTCGGAAGAACGTATCGGCTGGGGAGGCTTAACGCACACCCAATACATGCTTGAATTCAACAAGACCATGGCGAAATCGGCGCTCAAGAAGCTTACCTACATGCAC
>Ga0082212_10013490_pt1 | contig 10213 bp, 7 predicted proteins | sample TergutNt197P3_FD_71548 | JGI IMG/M metagenome (GOLD analysis project Ga0082212, IMG submission 71548) | Neocapritermes taracua P3 segment gut microbial communities from Petit-Saut dam, French Guiana - Nt197 P3 | ecosystem: Host-associated > Arthropoda: Insects > Digestive system > Gut ...
TCGGGACCATATCAGGCTCGCGCAGCGCTATGGCGTCATTGACGCACTCAAGCCTCTGCGCAAATTTCCGTTGGCTTTCTTCCATGTTCCTTTCCATGTTGTCTTCCATATCCTGTTGGTTGCCCTCCATGTTCTGTCCGTCTGCCGAATATGAACCGACAAATCACTCCCCGTACCCTTCCGGCTGGTACTTGTACCGATCCATCGGTATCGGGTCGGCGCCGATCTCCATCGCGCCATCTTCGTCCTTCTGGCAGGTGACCCACCTGAGCATATTCTTGTCGTCGCGTTCAGGGTAGTCCTCGCGGATATGCCAGCCCCGCGACTCCTTCCGCTCAAGCGAGGAGCGGTAAAACATCTCCGCGCACAGCGCCATCGCGCGGCAGGCGTGCGCTTTCGCAAGACCGTGCGCGTCGGCGGCGACCACCTTACCCGCTTCCTCTTTCAGCTTCAAGGCCTCCGCCAGAGCCTCAAGGAGGCGGTCCTCTTTCTTGAAGTTGCTGTACGGCACATATTGCATCAGGTCGCGTATCCTGGTCTCGATCTCGCCCGTCGTCGTGCCTTCCATGCGCTCAAGCGGCGCGAACATCTCTTCAAAAAGCCTGTCCGCCTGCTCCTCGTCCACAGGGGCGCCGGAAAACCCTTCAATATAGCTGACCGCCGCCGGCCCGGCTATCGACCCCGTGAAGACCGCGTGCGGCAGCCCGGAGCCTCTGTTCCTACCCGGAGGCGTCGGCACCGCGCCCGACCAGGCCGTACCATTCGCGCATATATCCCCGGCGCAGAACAGCCCCTCTACATTGGACGCCATATTTTCGTCGCCATACATTGGCGAACATTCCCCGACCACGCCGGGCTCGACTATCTTCATGTCGGTCTCGCTGTTTTTCGCGTATGCCCCCTCTTTGTTCTTGTCAAAGAGATGGTGCGCAAACTTGTGCGTTACCGGGCGGTACCACTCGGGCGGCGCCTGCCCGTGCATCGGGAAGATGATCTGGCCGAACGGGTTGTACGGGAAGTCGTTCTCCGCGTGGTTCTCATAGATCGGCCCGTTGCCGGCAAGCACGTGCGAGTACATGACCATACCGATCGCGCCGCCAATGTCCGCGCCGCCGCAGGCGTTTGTGAACGTGGCCCCTTCAAGCACAGGCATGCCCGGGTCGACCTTCCCCCCCGCGGCGTTGTACATGAAATTCTCCGCCTCGTAGGAGACATGCCCGTGGTCGAGCGACACGATGTTGACAAACGAGCCAAACTCCGCGTTGCGCATCTTCGCGCCCGCGCGGTAAGCCGTCGCTATCCCCTCGCCGCGCCCGGAAGCCCACATCTTCATGATCCCCCAGTTCTGGTTGCCGTTCGCCATGATCACGGCCTTCGCCTTGAACAGGTATGGCGTCCCGTCAAGCAGGGAGAACGCGGTCGCGCCGGCCACACGCCCATCCGTGAGCAAAAGGTCCACGACGCAGATCTTGTCCATGAACTCGATGCCGCGCCCTTTCGCCTTTGCCGCCATCTTTATCAGGATGTCGCCGTCGACCATGCTGACTTTCCACGGGATGACCGGGTGCGCGTTGAACGCGATGTCGCGCCCGAAAAACTCCGCGCCCCACGCTTCCCATTTATCCATCGTTTTTATTGTGTTGCTGGCGTACCTCCTGAGTGCGTCCTGGTCATTGAGGTAATCGCCCAGGTTGCGCGTATGGTATTCCACGTACTGCTCTTCGCTGCCTTCGGGTATGAAGGCCACATGCCCGCCGCCCTTGTTTGCCTTGCCGCCAAACCCGAGGCTCCCCTTGTCCACAGCCAGCACGCGCACATCCGGGTCCTGATCCTTTGCGGCGTGGGCGGACGCCAGGCCCGCGATCCCGTGCCCCACTACAAGGATATCGGTCTCGATCACTTTCGGTTGATATTCTGCCATTTCGATACCCTCCTTCAATACGACTTCGGTATCGGCTTCTTGAAGTCGATATTCACATGGATCGCCCCCGCCGGGCAGCTGACCTCGCAATAATTGCAGTCAACGCAATCCTCCGGATAGGCCGCGACCGGCCTGCCCTTCTCCTCGTCCCAGCGGATCACATCGAGCCAGCAGGCCTTGTAGCAAGCCTTGCAGCCCGTGCAGCCGCTGTCAAATTTGATAATATTCATAGTCCCTCCTTTCGCATCGCATGCCATGATGAGCACATGCTATCAGCGCGCATATGCCAAACGCAAACCTTTTTTCATTATATCCACCGAATATCTGCCGATAGACGGATGGTCGCTGACATGGTTCAATACCTACCGATAAACGGATGGTTGCCGACACGGTTCAATACCTCCTGATAAACGGATGGTTGCCGACACGGTTCAATACCTACCGATAAACGGATGGTTGCCGACACGGTTCAATACCTCCTGAACGGGAAATGCTCCTTAGGAAGATTTCCGCCCGACATAAAGGTCCCGATGACATTGCCTTTCGTGACCGGCAAAAGCAGGTGCGACGGGTAGTCGGCATTGTGGTAAACCGTCACGCGCGAGCTCGCCTGCCTCCAGATATGGCCGGTATTATGCCCTTCAAGCGACGTCTTTGGCTCCTCGTCATCGACGCACTTGACCCGCACGCCGATCCTGTGCCCCGGCGCAAACTCGATCCCGTAAGGCCGTATCTCGACATTGAACTCATATATCTCCCCGGGCGCAAGCGGCAGCCTCTCCGTATGCGTATGGTAAGGCTGCCAGGGCTTCGACCGCGCCGGGTCGGTCTGCCTGTGCGAGCCCCTGAGCCAGCCCCTGGTGAGCAGCGTCTCATTGCCTTCCGGATCGATATCAAGGAATGACACAAACCACAATACATCGGTATCCGTGCTCGACGCGTAAAGGTTCAGGACCATAGGCCCGACGACCTCCGTGGCCTCGACAAGGGGCGGCGTCGTAAATGTTAGGCTGCCGCGGTTGAAATGCGAATCCTCAAAAGTCGAAAACCCTTCATTCGGCCAGAACTCGTGCTCGCTCAAAAGCCCGTTTTCGTGTAAGTAGAACGGCGTGAACTGGGTCCCTTCAAGCGGCCACTCGGTCCCGGTCTTCCATTCGCCCGTTCCGACGACGAAGAGCCGTATGGGATCCCCGTCCATGATCCCCGTATCGACGCCCTTGAGCCAGTAGTCAAACCACCTGAGCGATTCGTACGCGTACTGGTAAAGCGGCCTGTCAAGGTAAAGCGGCGGCCCGATCGTCATCTTCTTCGGCCCGGCCCAGTTTTCCCAGCTCGTGAACGCGCCCGGCAGATGGAGCCCCTGGATGCCCCAGCATGCGCCCAGGTAGGCCGGGACATCCGTATTTTCGTATTTCGTGTTGTAAAGCTTCCACATATCGCAGTCAAGGTAATTGAGGTAATTGTCGATCGGCCCCACGCCGGTCTTAAGGGTCTGCGCTATATGGGGCACAGCCATCAGGTCCGGGTCAGCGAGCGCCTCTTCGAGCTTCTGCCGGTATACCTCCTCGCCCATGGCGTGCTGCGTGAAGCATCCGGGCGGGAACTTCGGCTTGTCAACGATCCTGATCCACCCCTCCGTGAACTCATGATTCAGTATGCCCCCGTGGTAGATGACGTCCCTGTACTGGTCCGACGCGGAAAACGGCGCGAATATCGCCTTCAGGTGCGGCGGCTTAAGGTGCGCCACGCGCTGCGCCAGCATCGCAAACCAGGAGACGCCGAGCATCCCCACATTACCGTCACACCACGGCTGGGCCGCAAGCCACTCAATTGTTTCATACGAGTCCTGATCCGTCGGGGGCAGGACCATGTTGAAAAACCCGCCTGACCCCCCCGTGCCCCGCGCGTTGACATTGACCTTCACATAGCCGCGCCTTACATAGAAATTCTGGTCGCCGGCCTCGACGCCGCCGCCGGCGATGCACATGCCAAACGGCTTGATCGGGTCTGACTGCCACGCGTTGTCATAGATATGGATCCCGAGAAGCACGGGGAATTCCCCCGGGGCGTCCGGGCGGAATATATCCGCGTCAAGCGTGACCCCATCGCTCATAGGTATCGAAACATGGCGCTCTTCGATAATGCCGTACTGCCTCTTGGACGTCTCCCATTTTGTGCTGAACATAGCCTCTCCTTTCTTTTTATCAAGCATCCTGCTGCCCCGGTTTGTACGGGTACTCGCTGATCGGCACCGGCTCCCGCACGATCCTCGGACCGCCCCCGCCGTCGTTTTCTATCACGATCCACTCAAGCTTCTCCGGCGAATCCGGATAGTCCTCGCGCAGGAACCAGCCTATGCTGTCCTTCCGCTCCAGCGAAGCCCTGAAAAACATCTCGGCGCACAGCAGCATAGCTACGTTCTCATTGACGCCGAACAGGTGGTGCGGCGTCTTCGCCTCGATGCGCTCCACCTGCCCCTGCAGCTCAAGAATGCGCGCCAGCGCCCCCTGCATGCGCGCTTCGCTTCGGTAGAGACTGTTGCCCAGAGGCTGGACGACCTTCGCTATCTCAAAAGCAAAATCATTCACCGTCATGTCGCCGGCCCTTTCAAGCGGCGCGCCAAACCTCTTTTCGATATCCGCAGCCTGCGCATCTATCGAAGCGCCGGCCCATACATCCCCGGCGCCTGCACCGACACTTGAGCCCGCACCAACACTTGCGACCGCACCTGCGCCCGCGCCTACACTTGAGCCATCGTTTGCTCCGACACCTGCACCGACACCTACGCCCGCGTTTGCACCGACACCTACGTCCGCGCTTGCACCGACACTTGAGCCATCGCCCGCACCGACACTTGCGCCATCGCTTGCTCCGACACCTGCACCGACACTTGAGCCTGCACCAACACTTGCGACCGCACCTGCGTCCGCTCCGACACTTGAGCCCGCGCTTGCACCGACACTTTCACCTGCGGCGTACGCGGCGGCAGCGGGGCCCGCCGTCCTGCCGTGGAAGGTCATTACGTTCAACGCTATCCCACGCACCCGCGCAGGCGGCGCAGGCACAGCCCCAAAGCAGCGCGTGCCGCCGATGCTGACCTCCCCGACAGCGAACAGGCCGGGCACGCACGTCTGGAACTCTTCATCCACCTTCACAGCACCGTACTCGCCGATCAGGCCCGGCATAATGATGTCGTCCGGCTCCTGCGTCGCGCCGTTGAAAATCAGCTTGCCCCACCAACGGTTCGTATACGGGCGCTTGAAATACGCCGCGTCCGAGCCGAGCATCGAGCGCGTGAACGGCAGCATGATGTTTTCGTCCTGATGATAGTGAAGCGGCCCGTTGCCTGCCTTGACCTGTTTATAGTACTCCGCCAGCGAATCCTGGTCGATATCCGGATGCGGCTCGATGGTATGCCGCAATCCGACGTTTTCGCCCTTGTCGTTGTACAGCCCGTACTCGACGCCCATCTCGTCCTTGAAGTTGTGCGGGCTCGTCCAGTTATAGAAGGAGCTGAACTCCCCGTTAGCCAGGCTCGCCCCGGCGCGCCAAGCGGCCGCGTGGCCCTCCCCGCGCCCGCAGGCCCACATCGGCATGACGCGGTAGTTCTGCCCGCCCGTCGCAAGCACGACCGCCCGCGCCTCGAAGACATACATCTCGCCCGTGTCGATGCTGAACCCGACGGCGCCGCACGCCTCGCCGCTGCCCGTTTTCAGGATGTCGACGATGCCCACGCGGTCGATGAATTTTACGCCGAGCCTTACAGCGGTCTTCCGCACCTCAAGCAGATAGTCGAGGTCGATCGCCGCAAGGCGCCATGGGTATTCGTTGTCCTGGTCGAAATCATAGATCCCGTCCCCGCTTACGCCCCTCAACTGCGACCGCCATTTGATCGACCGTATCTCCCCCTTTTCATCCCTGTCAAGCTTCCCTTTTGACCACCGGTCAAGCGCCTCTATATCATTGTCGATCTCACGCGCAAATTTCATGAGGAACTTCTGGTCGTTTAGATACTTGCCTATCCTGTCCGTATGGTATTGTACGAATTCCTCCGGCCTGTATCCACCCAGCGTCACCACGATCCCAGCGCCGCGGTTCGCCTTGCCCGAATAGCCCGACGTATATTTCTCGACGACCGTCACCGATACACCGGGCATGGCCTCTTTCGCCGAAATCGCCGTCGCCAGGCCCGCTATGCCGCCCCCGGCAACGAGCACATCAGTCCTGACCCTTTCGCTCATCTTCTGCCCTCCTTCCGGCCCGCGTGGACAATGGGCCAGCCTGCCAAAACAAAACTGCCAAACACAAAACTGTCAAACGCAAAACTGCCATATGCAATTCTATCGCCATGGGCCCTGCACTGCTATAGGCGGTTTATCCAATAGAAAAGTGGCGGCCTGCCGCCACTTTGTAGCTTTTGCACAATGGATCCCACGTCTTTGCAGTTTTTGGCTTTTCCTGCTGTTCCGGATCTTGTGTCAGAAGGCCGTTTCCGGGTCGAAGGACTCGTACGGCACAGGCGGCGCCGGAACATTTTCGACAAAGCCTTCCGGGCTGTACGCCCAGTGGTGCGTCGGGGGGCGGTCCGGCTTATGCCTGTCCGGAAGCTCCGGCTCCTTGTGCACGTCCCCCGTTTCCGTCCACGGTTTTTCGAACGGGCAGACAAAAGTGCCAAAGCAATGCAGATGCCAGATCTTCCATACGCCGCCTTCATTGATGAAGTCGCAGCCCCATTTGAACCATGCCCAGAAAGCCTTGGCGGAGTTGTCCGGCGTGAACGGCCCACCGGACATATGGCCCGAGGATATCCACACCCCCTTTGCGGTCTCAAGGTCCCCCGCGACCTCTATCACCGGGGTCGTCGTCGTATGGTACACCATCACGCCGGGGCCCGTCATCACTTCCGCGTGGTACACCGAGTACAGCCTCTCAATGCCTGCCGGGCCCTCATAGACCCCCCAGTTCATCTCGGCCCTTACGTCCGGCGCTTCCGAGAACAGGGCCGGTATCTCACCGAAGGACCCCGATGAAAGGTAGAAGGCGTATCTGCTCATGATGTTCTCTATCTGGTAGCGCGCATCCAGCTTCAATGCCATTTTTTCAAAATCAGCCATTTCGTTTTCCCTCCTTGAATAATCGTCGGGGCCCCGGGAATGCCCTTGCGCCTGGCCCAGTGTTTTCATGCTGCTGGATACAGGCTAACATTGCAGCCCGGCAAATGACAATACCGATTTCTTTATATGCGCTGATAATGGGATGGTTATGCCTGCCTTACTTAAAAGTACCGAAGTATAAAACGAAGGGCAAAGGAAGGAAGGGAAGGAGGAAGGAAGGGGATAAGGGAGGAAGGGAAGGAGGAAGAGAGGGAAATTGTGGCAACCTGCGGCAAACCCTGCAGCATCGCGGCTTGTTTCACAAGAATGCTCGGCAAAGTGGCACTTTTTTGCGATAAAGGACGAAAATATCGTCAAATATCCCGAAAAACAACGGAAAAGCAGCTAAAACCAATAAAAAACCGTCCTTTATCGAAAAAAAGTGCCACTTTCATGCTATACTTTTGTCATGGATATTGTTATTAGTCATGAATCTGCTTTGGAGTACTGGCGTTGGTACTTTTATCTACATGGAAACGAAAAAAACACTGATTTCACCAAGCAACGGAGGAAAAACACACCAATCAGCGCGCCAAACCGCGCAACAATACTTGATGTGGCGCCTTCGGAATTGTCATATCCGATCAACATGATTGTGGGCAGCCAAAATGCCAAGCGGAAATCGGAAATAGTACATACACGCGTATACACGGGACCGACCCCAGATGGGTGTTTTACTAACATAGGCAACGGGCTGGCGGTGAGCACCCCGCCTTTCTGTTTCTTTCAAATGGCCGTTGAGTTGCCGTTGGTCAAGCTGATTGAGCTTGGGCTCGAGCTTTGCGGAACCTACTCCCTGCCAGCATTAAGCGGCCAAAACAACGAGCACAGCAACGGCCAAAGCAACGAGCACAGCAATAAGAAAGAAATCGCTGGTGATGGCTTGCGTGGCAATAGGGAAGAAATCGCTGGTGATGGCTTGCGTGGCAACAAGAAAGAAACCGCTGGCAAAGGCTTGCCTGGCCATGAGGAATGGATTCCAGATGAAATCATACATGGCGATAAGGAATTGGTTATTGACCGCAGCTTGTATAACCGTTGGAAAGAAGACGTTGATAAAACCTTGTATGGCAATGGGGAAGAGACCGCTGACGACAACCTGTACGGACACCCACCGCTGACCAACGTCAAGGCGCTCAAGAACCTGGCAGGCCGCATGGAAGGCGTGAACGGCCAAAAAAATGCCAACCGGGCGTTGCGTTACATCGCAGACGGGTCGGGCTCGCCGATGGAGACAATCCTTTTCATGCTGCTGACCCTGCCGCATCAGCTTGGCGGCTACGGGCTCCCGGCGCCTGTACTGAACAAACGCATCGATATGGCGAAAGCAGGCATAAGCAGGTCAGGAAAACCCTATTATGTGCTCGACCTTTTCTGGCCGAAAGCAAAGCTTGCAATCGAATATGACAGCGACTCTTACCACACGGGCGCTGACCGGATTGCCCGCGACGCAAAGAAGCGGTCTGATTTGAAAGCGCGCGGCATCACCGTGATCACAGTGACCAGCGGCCAGGTCAGGAGTGCGACTGAGTTTGAACGCATTGCAAAGCTGATATCAAGGAATCTGCACGGACGGCTGCGTTTCAAAAACCCAGGGCAATTCCTGAAAGCCAGGCGCGAACTGCGCAACCTGCTTCTGTAAAGCCAGGCGCGAACTACGCAACCTGCTTCTATATATACCAAGTGGCAAATAAATGTTAGTAGCATATAATTGATGCAAATTGATGCAAAACGTAAGGTAAAAATCCAAAGTGCAATCAAACTGCATGACGCTGCGGCCGCCGCAACAAGCCGCACGGGCGCACTTTTTTAGTGGCTTCATCAGCCCATGTTATTGATTTCCCTTACAAAATGGCAAGCCACAAAATGCCCGGGCATGGCCTCTTCAAAGGCTGGCTGCTCGCTATGGCATCTTTCTTTTCCATAAGGGCATCTATGCACGAACCTGCATCCGGGCTTTGGGTTCACCGGGGAGCTTATCTCGCCCTGCATAGTGACGCGTTTTCTCCTGGCATGTATCGAAGGGACAGGGATGGCTGAGAGAAGGCCCTTTGTATAGGGGTGCAGCTGGTAGTCGAACAGGGCGTCCGACGCGCATTTTTCGACCATGCAGCCGACATACATCACAAGGATATCGTCTGAAATATGCTTTACCACGCTGAGGTCATGGGTGATGAAGATATAGGTCAGCCCGCAGGCATCCTGCAGGTCCTGGAGGAGGTTGAGTATTTGCGCCTGGATAGAGACGTCAAGGGCGGAGACAGGCTCATCGCACACGATGAACGCCGGGTTCAGCGCCAGCGCCCTTGCTACGCCGATACGCTGCCGCCTCCCGCCGTCAAGCTCATGCGGGTAGGAGTAAGCAAGCCGGCCTGCAAGTCCGACCGTATCCATGAGTTCTGCTACCCTTCTGTTCCGGTCGGCTTTGCTCTTGTATACCTTGAATACATCCAGCTGCTCCGCAATGAGGTCGGATACGGTCATCCTCGGGTTCAGGGAGGAAAACGGGTCCTGGAATATGATCTGCATATCCTTACGGAGCCCTTTGCGCTTTTTCCCCGACACCTTCGTAATATCCTCACCCTTGAAAACGATCTGCCCCCCGGTCGCTTCAAGAAGCCCCAGGATCACACGCCCGAGCGTCGATTTCCCGCATCCAGACTCGCCGACGACCCCAAGCGTTTTCCCGCCTTCAAGGCCGAAGGATACGCCGTCGACCGCATGGAGCAGGCCCTGCGGCGTCTTGAAATACTTTTTCAGGTCCGTGACTCTAAGAAGCTCATCCATTGCCGGCCTCCTGCCCCGCAGAGGGGCATCTGCCTTCGCCCGCGTATATGCATTTGACAAAGTGGCCCGCCTGGACTTCGGCATTTGCAGGGCTCTCAATGCCGCATCTCTCAGTGGCGTCAGGGCAGCGCGGGTGGAACCTGCACCCCTTAGGCAGGTTCATCGGGTCCGGCATCAGGCCGGAAATCGGCGTCAGCCTGTCGGTCTTCTTGTCCAGGGAAGGCAATGAGCCGAAAAGGAGCCTTGTGTACGGATGCCCTGTAAAGTCAAAGATATGCTCAAGCGTGCCGAGTTCGACGATTTCCCCGGCATACATCACCGCGACCTTGTCGCATGTTTCCGCAACTACGCC
>Ga0082212_10013491_pt1 | contig 10213 bp, 6 predicted proteins | sample TergutNt197P3_FD_71548 | JGI IMG/M metagenome (GOLD analysis project Ga0082212, IMG submission 71548) | Neocapritermes taracua P3 segment gut microbial communities from Petit-Saut dam, French Guiana - Nt197 P3 | ecosystem: Host-associated > Arthropoda: Insects > Digestive system > Gut ...
GTATCGAGGCAACAGCGAAGAAGCCGAGGAACGGTTGCGAACATTGGAAACCGATTTGCGGGAACATCCGTTTGTAGGTTCGGACACCATTTTAGCCGAAGTGCTGTCGGCAATGGGGGATTGCCTTTTTTTTGAAGGATTCGCCAGCAATTCGCTCACGGAAAAAAAAGTTCAGCGAATGATAGATTGGTATAACGAGGCGTGGGAGTTGGCAAAGAATTCTCCTGACGATTTTCGTTTGAAATTGCTCTGCAAATTGGCGGTCGTGAACAATGCCGCCGACGCAATTCCTCTTGTGGAGTCGAAAATTTCGCTGTACCACTACTTTGCCGAGGAAGTTATCACAGACAACAAGCAGTCCCAGCGGGAATTTGTTAAAAAGAGATTCGAATTGGGAGAAGAACTCACGTCCCGCGAAGCATTGGACTTGCGGTTGTTTGTTTGTGAGAGAATTATCTCTTGGGCGATGGAAAAAGACAGCGAAAATTTGCACGAGGATTTACAGGAATTGGACAACATCATACCGCGTGACCTCGATGCTGATTTGAAGGGTTATTTCACCAATTATATGAACCGGCTTTACCTTTTAGCATTGGTTCGTAATCGTTCCATTTTGCGTTTGTTGGGTGAATACTTGCCTCATTGGCAAGAACAAGAGAAGACGCAAGGAACGATGCAATAGGTCTGACAAGGTTCGGATGGAAAACATAAACGCGCCAGCAGACCGGTATCATATTGGACACAAAACGGGAACAAAATGTTCATTTTTTGTGTCCTACGTGTCTTTGTGGGTAGTTTTTTACCACAAGGTTTTCGCCGGAAAATAAAGAGTCGATTTTTGTCATTCCTGCGCAGGCAGGAATCCAGAGAAACAGGTATCAAACTGTTCGTCTGGATTCCCGCTTTCGCGGGAATGACGGCACATTATTTTCTGGCAAAAGCCTAACCTCATGACATTTTTGGTTTTAGCACGGAAATACCCAGCGGAGGAAAATAGGCTTCAACCGAAGCCGGATGACCGTGCGATGGATTGTCTGCCGCCATCACTCCGGGTCCATTGCCCGTGTTCGTTCCGCCATAGTATTCCGAATCACTACTGAAAATTTCTTCGTAATAACAATTCAGCGGCACACCCAGCGTCATCGTCCGCGGCACCGGCGTAAAGTTGCACAACACGATCAAGAAGTCGGGCCAGTTCTTCGCCTTTCGGATGAAAGCAAAGGTACTCGTTTCCCAATTATGACAGTCGAGCCACTCAAAACCGCGACCATCGAAGTCGCATTCGTACAACGCAGGTTCATTCCGATACATTGTATTGAGATCGGCAATGCAACGCTGCAAGCCCTGATGCGGCTCCCATTGCATCAAGTGCCACTGCAAACTTTCGTCGTAGTTCCATTCGTTCCACTGTCCAAATTCGCTTCCCATCATCATCAGTTTTTTACCGGGATGCGTCCACATAAAACTGTAAAGCAACCGGGCATTGGCAAATTTTTGCCACAAATCGCCCGGCACCTGATCCAGTATTGAACCTTTGCCGTGTACTATTTCGTCGTGAGAAATCGGCAAAATAAAATTTTCATGGAAAGCGTAAATTAGGCTGAACGTCAATTCATCATGGTGAAACTTTCGGTGTACCGGATCGTGCCGCATATATCGGAGCGTGTCGTTCATCCAGCCCATGTTCCATTTCATGGAGAATCCGAGTCCGCCGCAATAGGTCGGTCTCGACACGCCGGGCCACGCCGTTGATTCTTCCGCAATCATCAGCGCATTCGGATATTGGATTCCAATTTGTTCATTGAGCGTTTTGATGAAATCAATCGCCCGCAAATTTTCCCGCCCGCCGAATTCGTTGGGAATCCAGTCTCCCTCTTCGCGGCTGTAATCGAGATAGAGCATTGACGCAACGGCATCGACGCGGAGACCGTCAATGTGGTATTTGTCGAGCCAAAAAATCGCATTGGAAACCAAAAAATTGCGGACTTCGTTTCGACCGTAATTGAAAATGAGCGTTCCCCAATCGCGGTGTTCACCCTGCCGCGGATCAGCATGTTCGTACAAGGCGGTGCCGTCGAACTGCCGCAGACCGTGCCCATCACGCGGAAAGTGGGCAGGCACCCAATCCATAATGACTCCGATGTTGTTTTGGTGGCAGAGGTCAATGAGATACATGAAATCTTCCGGTCCGCCATACCGGCTTGTTACCGAAAAATAGCCGATCACTTGATAGCCCCAACTTGCCGAAAGCGGATGTTCCGCAACGGGAAGGAGTTCGATGTGCGTGTAGCCCATTTCTTTGACGTAGTTGACGAGTTGGTCGGCAGTGTCCCGATAGGAGAGCCAACGAAACGGATCATCGCCGGGTCTTCGCCAAGAACCGAGGTGGACTTCGTAAATCGACATCGGCTTGTGAAGCCAGTCGTTGCTTTGGCTACGCCGCTTTTCGAGCCAATCAGCGTCGTTCCATTGGAATCGGTCGAGTTCGGCGACCTTCGAGGCGGTGTGGGGAGGCAACTCGGCAAAAAAACCGACGGGGTCTGATTTTTCGAGATAGGTATCACCGTTCTTGATCAGATATTTATACGTTGCCCACTCTTTGACATCGGGAATGAAAATTTCCCAGAAACCGGAAAAGCGGTTGTTGTTCATCGGATGGGCAGTTCCATCCCAATTGTTGAATTCGCCAATGACGCTGACAGCGGAGGCATTGGGTGCCCAGACGGCGAAGTTGACTCCCTTTTGACCGTTGACTTCCCGGAGGTGAGCACCAAGTTTTTTATAACTTTTCCAGTGCGTTCCTTCGCGCAGCAGATGGAGATCAAACTCGGTCAAGAAAAATTTGGACGATAGTTGGGATGAGGACATTGCAAACGGCGAAAAATAAGTGCTAACAGGACTGTTATTATAAGAGTTATGAAGATATTAGCGAGTGGGGACAGCGAATTGCGTTTCTTATATGGGGTTTATTGCTTTTTTTCTTTTCACATGGTACACTTGACACAGTTTAGAAAACTGTTGCAGTTTTCAGGAATTTCAGGAAGATGCCTAATCTCGTCGTCTGTTTCAAAGATACGCCTGTTGAAGATGTCCATATTGACCGAATCCGCTCCGTCTGGTCTGACGTGGAAATTATCAACGTAGGACAACAAGATATTGCCGATGCTCTACTTGAAGCCGATTTTTTTTGCGGACACGCCAAAGTTCCCGTCGATTGGGAAAAAATTGTGGAAAACCGCCGCTTGCAGTGGATTCAGTCCTCCGCCGCCGGAATGGACTGGTGTCTCGTTCCCGCCGTCGTCGATTCCGATATTGCGGTCACGACGGCTTCCGGCGTTCTTGCCGATCAGGTTGCTGAACATACCCTTTCACTCATTCTCGCCTGGATGCGCAGTTTACCAGTGTGCCTCTACGAACAACATGAGCGCAGTGCCCCTGATTTTCGCAAATTTCTGCGCCGTCCCACACGCGATTTGACCGCTTCCACCGTCGGAATTGTCGGCTTCGGCGGAGTGGGAAGACGCATTGCCGAACTCCTTGCTCCCTTCCAAACAACCCTATTGGCAACCGATCTTTATCCGTCGGAAAAGCCGTCTTTTGTGGAGGCATTGTGGGAAGCAAACAAACTTGACGATCTGCTTCAGCAATCGGATGTCGTTATACTGGCTCTTCCTCTCAATGCCCATACCAAGGGACTGTTTAATCAGGAACGATTTGGGCTTATGAAACCGGATTCACTGTTTGTCAATGTTGCGCGGGGAGAAATTGTCGTTACGGACGACCTTGTCTCCTCCCTCAATGAAGGGAAGATTTCCGGGGCAGTGCTGGATGTAACCTCCCCCGAACCGCTTCCATCAGAACATCCACTTTGGGATTTTTTTCCGCACGTCATGATTACGCCGCACATTGGCGGACAGTCACGGCGGCGTTTTGACGATGTGGTCGATATTTTCATTGCCAACGTTTGTCGCAGGCAATCGGGACAACCGATGATCAACCATCTCTCGCCTGAAGGCAAGCGGCTTGGTTTTCCAATCCGCGGTGAGAAAAGTCCGCTTTGGACCGATTTCAAAACGCTCTATCGTTCAAGAACTGCCACAACGAGAACGCAACAAAAATTCCGCATCGCTATCCCTTCGACGGGACAACCCGATTCGACGACGGCAATTTTTGAAAGGACGATGACACACGTTGCTTCGGCTCAGTCATCCGAAGGTTGTTCTGATGAACTACGAAATAATTACTACGGTCTCCTTGATCAACAACGTGTCCATTGGCATGAAAACATTCGATTCAAAAGTATGCTTGGTCAGGGGGGACAGGGATTTGTTTTTTTGAGTGATCTGCGCGGTTCCGACGGGTTCAGTCTTCCCGTGGCAATCAAAGTTTTTTCGCCGGAACGTTTCGGGAGTGATACACTCTATGAAGACGAAATGTACAACATGGCAAAAATTACGGCGAAGGTTGCAAAAATACAGCATGACCACCTTCTTGTCGTCCGTAATTGGCACACAACAAACCGTATCCATTTCATGTCGATGGAATGGATAGAAGGATTTGACATCAGTCAGTTATTGAAGCAGGAGATGCTCGATTACCTACAAAAAAGCGTTTCGCCCAGCCGGTGGCGATACATCAACAACGTGGTGGTTACAGGCGGAACGATGCATCCGCGTTTGATGCCCGGTATTGCCATTCCAATCATCCGGGAATGTCTTGCTGCTTTAGGGGCATTGCACCGCATCGGCATTGTTCACGGCGACATCAAACCGTCCAACATCATGCTCAAACAGTCGGGAACGGCAAAATTGATCGACATCGGTTCAGCATTTGAGATCGAAGATCGACCGCCTAATCGTCCTTACACCTTGGCGTATGCGGCTCCCGAAGTGCTGGAGGGTAAAGAAGCAACGCCCCAGAGCGACATTGCGAGTCTCGGTTACGTACTGATCGAAATGCTGTCTGGTCGCCGGTTATTCAATGCCAATTCAGAGTTAAACGGCATTGAAGGACGATTACTGCTTGCCAATCAACTTCACCGCATCTTGCCCCCAAGGGTGGCGACAAGCGAGGTGTTGATGCGATTCTGTCGAAGTTTGATCGCTCCTGATCCCAAGAAACGGTTTGAGAATGCAGAGGCGGCAGACCTCTTTAGGGATGGAGCCGCCGACTTCTTGCGCCAACTGGTCAAAGGGGATTTGGCATGTGAATCGGAGCCGGAAATCCGAAATTGGCTCAATGATCTGAGGGAATACAAGCCGAGTCTCTAGGGGTGTTGGCTGTGGTTCTGTACGCTGCCGAACAAGAGTAAAACAAAAAGACTCTTACCCGAAACCGGTGGAGAGTCAACGACAATTTCATGCCTTTTTGAGTGTAACATCAATCGCTATACAAATCGTCCGACGAAAATTCGGGAGTGCACGTTACATTGATTCCCAATTTTTTTAATGTGTTTTCATCGGATTGCGAAATAATATGCGAAGAATGGGCTTCGCATCCTTTTAACTCTTGAAGTTTATACAGACATTTTTCTGCCGCTGCGTTGGTGGCGGCACAGATGCTCAAAGCGTTTAACACTTCAACAAGATTGAGCAATGGATTCTTTTCGCTCAAGATACGTTCTTTGAGCATCATCATCGGCTCCAGCACGGCGGGTGAAATAAGATGAATATCATCGGGAATCCCTGCCAATTTTTTTATGCTGTTCAAAATAAGACTCGAAGCCGCATCCAAAACATCGGTCGTCTTGCCGGTAATCACGTTTCCATCATGTAAAATGAGTGCCATCGCGAGACATTTGAACTGTTCCGATTTTTCGAGTGCCGGTCGCACCGCCAAGCCGTATTCGGGAGTGATTCCCAGTTGCTTCATAATGATTTCCAATTTCTGAACGGCACCGATCTCTAACCGTCCTTCTTTATAATCACACCACGCTCGGAAATATCGTCTAACGATTTCCCTCTTGGCAGATTCTTTCACAACCTCTTCATCGGTAATGCAATACCCTGCCATATTGACGCTCATTTCTGTCGGCGAGCGATAAACTTCCTCGGTTCCCACGATTTTGGTCAAAATGGCTTTCACGAGAGGAAATACTTCGATGTCCCTATTGTAGTTGACCGCCATTTCGCCGCAAGTTTCCAAATGATAAGGATCAATGGCATTGACATCGTTCAAGTCGGCGGTTGCCGCCTCGTAGGCAAGATTGACGGGATGTTTGAGCGGCAAATTCCAAATGGGAAACGTTTCAAATTTTGCATATCCCGCCTTGATGCCTCTTTGATGTTCATGATAGACCTGCGAAAGACATGTCGCCAGTTTTCCGCTACCAGGACCCGGTGCGGTAACGACCACCAGCGGCTTCGTCGTTTCGATGTACGGATTCGCCCCGTACCCCTTATCGCTCACAACATAGTCCACGTTCATAGGATAGCCGTTGATCGGTTTGTGAATATAGATTTTTTCTCCTCTGCGTTCGAGTTTGTTCTTGAACATCTCGGCGGACGGTTGATCCTTATACTGCGAAATCACAATACTGCTGATGCAGAGTCCCAGACGACGGATGCTGTCAATCAGGCGCAAAACGTCCTGATCGTAAGTGATTCCCCAGTCGGCTCTGATACGGTTTTTTTCAATGTCCGCCGCATTGATGCAAATGATGATCTCAGTTTTATCCTTTAATTCTTCGAGCAACAGGATTTTGCCGTTCACATCGAAGCCGGGCAACACCCTTGCCGCATGGTAGTCGTCGAAGAGTTTGCCGCCGAACTCCAAATACAATTTATGGTTGAACTGCTCAACTCTTTTGAGTATCTGTTCGGTCTGCGTTTTTATGTAAGACGTGTTGTCAAATCCGATTTTCATGTTTGAATGATTTTGTTCCTGTTTATGGTAGAGTACACATGCAAGGTGGAGTTTTTTCTATTCCCACTCCACTGTGGCGGGCGGTTTGGGGGTTACGTCCAACAGCACTCGGTTCACCCCTTTCACTTCGTTGGTAATCCGTCGTGCCGCCGTTTCAATCAATTCGTGCGGCAATCGGGCGGCACCGGCGGTTACAAAATCCTGGGTTGTTACCGCACGCAACGCAATCGTTTCTTCGTAACACCGCTCATCATTGCGAACACCAACGGTTTGAATGCCGGGCAAAACGGCAAAATACTGTTGCACCTCTTTTTGCAACCCCGCCTTCTCGATTTCTTCACGGAAAATCGCATCCGCTTCTCGCAAAAGGTCGAGTTTTGGCTTTGTCAATTCGCCCAGACACCGCACCGCCAAGCCGGGACCGGGAAAGGGCTGGCGATTCACAAAAACTTCCGGCAAGCCCAATTTCCGACCACATTCGCGGACTTCTTCCTTGTAAAGCATCCTGATCGGCTCGATCACGGCTTCAAATTCGATGTTAAGCGGCATACCGCCGACATTGTGATGTGCCTTGACGAGTTTGTGTCCCTCCGCTCCGCTTTCGATAATATCAGGATAAATCGTTCCCTGCACAAGACATCCAATTTTGCCGAGTTTTTTTGCTTCTTCCTCAAAAATGCGGACAAATTCCTCGCCGATGATTTTGCGCTTACGCTCCGGGTCAGTAACGCCTTGGAGTTTTGCCAAAAACCGCTCTTCGGCATCGACGCGAATGAGGTTGATGGAATAGGTGTCGCGAAAGAGTGCCGCCACCTGATCCCCTTCGTTTTTACGCATCAATCCCGTATCGACGAACAAGCAGGTGAGTTGGTTCCCTACCGCTCGGTGTGTCAGTACGGCGCAAACAGCGGAATCCACTCCGCCGGAGAGCGCACATAACACCGGACGCTCGCCGGCTTCTCTGCGGATGTTTTGGCAGGTTTCCTCAATGAAGGACTCCATTGTGCCTTTAAGATTTGTCATTTTTTATAGTTTCTCACTCGATAGGAAACAGTATAATCCGTCTAGCCGGTTTTTGAAATAGGAGCAGACTTTTGTCAGAGCAAAGTTTCTGGGCAAGCCGTTCGGAACGGTTGTCCACGCCGAGGTCCTAACACGGCATCGGCATACTCTTCGATTTGCTCCGGCAATTCAAAGTATTGATCGTAAACATGGTAGTCCTCGTACTCGCATTTATCGCTGCTGTATTCCCGGCAAATGTTCGGGCGCGTTTCGTAAGTCAAACAACGGTTTGTCTTTTGGTCCAAAAAATTGCACGACGAATAGACGAGCAGATACCACGTATCACCGTCGACAAAGACTGCCGCCCTTTCGTGCAGTAAAAACCAGCGCATATTATCGTACTCTTTTCGGCTTTCAGGCGTGTCAATCGGCAGTGCAAAGTACCGGCAACACTTGCCGGGACAGTAATCGCACGGCGTTTTCCCGCTGGGAATATCCTTTCGGTCAGGGCGTGTCGGTTTGTTCATCGTGATATTCCCCCGCTAATGCGGCGGGCTCTGATTCTATTTCTTGGTCGCTTTTTTGGCGGTGGCTTTTTTTGGTTCCGCCTTCTTGGTTGCGGTTTTGGAGGTTGCTTTCTTTGTTGTTGCCTTTTTGACCGTCTTTTTCACTTCCTCCTTCACCGGTTCAACTTTCTCCGGTTGGGTTTTTTCGGGTTCTGTCTTCTCCGGGGCGATTTTTTTCGGTTCAGCCTTTTTTACTTCCGGCTTTTTCAAGGCGGGTTCCTTCTGTTTTGCCAAAGCCAAAACGCACGGTCCCGATGGAATCACTGCAATCGACGCTTCCGCACCATATTCTTGCAAGGCTTCAGCAACCGCTTCTTCGACGGTGGCGCACGGAACAACGAATAATTTCTGCAACGTTTCCGCAGGAATGCCGCTGGACACCGCTTTCACTTTTCCCTTTCGCAACACTTTTGCCAGTTCTTGCAACTTCCACTGCTCGGTGAAAGATTGGTCCGCTGTGATTGCCGACATAAAATCATCAATCGACGAAAATTGGTCGCCAATTTCCCCGAATTCGGTACCACCGAGCCCTTCTTCGCAAGCCGATGCGATGATAATCGTTCCCCCCGGCTTCAAAATGTCAAAGGCACCGACAATGCCCCGGATGGTTTGAAGCCAAGTCCTATCGTAGGGAGAACCGCCGCCGCTTGTAATCACAATATCGACCTGTTTTTCAATGGTATCGGTTTGACGTTTTCGGGCATGAGCCACACCTTCCAAAAAGGCGTAGTTTAGATGCCCGCCGAACACTTTCGCAATTTTTTTGTCTTGGTTCAAGACAGCATTGACGATGAAATCGCAACCTGCCTTCCGAGCAATTTCCATTTGTTCGGCATGGACGGGATTTTCTTCGATACAGCCTGGTCGAACGTTTTCGTGTTCCAGCAAAGCAGGCGAATAGCATGGTGCAACCGTCTCAGTGGCAGCAATGCCGGGGCAAATCGACTGTCGTCCGCCGTTGAAGCCCGAAAGGGAGTGAGGTTCAATCACACCGGTCAAAATTTTAACCTCGGCTTCGAGATAACGCCGGTCAATCCAAATGGGAGTTCCGATTTTTGTAACGCCGAGATATTCATGTTGGTGGAGTTTTCGGGCATTGTGATCGCTGACCTTGAATTTCCGCAACATGATGCTTTCGCCGATGATCTCGTGGCGTTCCTCGGCGGTGCATGACCGCCGCAACCCTGTGGCGATCAAAAGGGTAATTTTGGAGAGGTCAATCCCAGAATCTTCTAGGGTTTGCAGAATCGGCAATAGAATCTGCTCATTAGGAACGGGTTGGGTAATGTCGCAAACGACAACACAAGCCGACTTTCGCCCTTCGGCAATAGCGGCGAGCGGCTCTGACTCGATGGGTTCTTCCAGTACGTCAAAGACTGCATCTAACGGGTCTTCCAAGGCGGCTGTCGGCTGAATTTTCAAAACTTTTACGACATTTTTTTCCGGCAACTCGACGGTCAGTTGCTCGCGACCATAGGCAAGGCTGTATTGCATTGTTCTCTACACCGAAACCTGTTCGGTTAATTGGGGCTTCTAAACGACGACCGACTGGCTGAAATCCGTTTAGACGGCGGGTCAATTTGAAGCCGGGCACTTTATTACTGTTAATATCCTGTCAATACGGGTTTGTTTTCTAGGCTTGGTACATCCCACACTGGGGACATCCCCTATTATAACAGAAAACAGACCAGCCTTCAAGTCAGTCCGACTTGCCGACCAGACCGTTAACAAGTTTGTATGAAACCGGGTTCTCCTTGTTCAAAGAGTGTTAAACTGTAAAC
>Ga0082212_10013492_pt1 | contig 10213 bp, 14 predicted proteins | sample TergutNt197P3_FD_71548 | JGI IMG/M metagenome (GOLD analysis project Ga0082212, IMG submission 71548) | Neocapritermes taracua P3 segment gut microbial communities from Petit-Saut dam, French Guiana - Nt197 P3 | ecosystem: Host-associated > Arthropoda: Insects > Digestive system > Gut ...
CTACGCTCGCTCCCACGCCTCATTCCGGCACATTTTTGCAGCCCTGGTCTTTGCTACGCAAAGCCCTTATTCGGGCTGCAAAAACGTCGCATACATTTTTTCACCCAATCCTTGAGTAGTCCTCTTGTATGCCTTTTGTACCCTAATTATATACAACATAAGGAATTAGTCAAGCCTTGAGTATGCTTTTTCCTATCATCAGGTATCACCAGTTTTAAAAAAAATTGCTAACTTTTTTGCTAACTTTTCATCACATTTCGCATAACATTTTACAAATAAACAATGAATTTGAGCTGCCAGACCCCAAATTAAAAACCCTCCAGAACGCTCACAGCAGCCCACAGAGCTGTCTCAATCCCCTATACCGTATCATTTTACCTTAAACGCTTTTCAAGCCCATCAAAGCCGTTTTTGCGTATAAATAAAGTATGTCGTATAACGATTACCGTTTTTCTCATGAAGAACCGCCTACGGCGGTAGGGCTTCGCCCTACAAGTAACAAAAAACCGTTGCCTAGCGGCACAGGAAGTATGAGCGCTAGAAATTAAAATCTGCATTATGCTCGAGTAAAGCCCTTCCCGTTGGTCAGGTCTATACTCGGTATAAACCCAGGGCGAAAAGAAAAACCAAAGACCGCTAAAACCCGCCGCCGCCGCACCTCCCCGATTTCTGTAAATGAAACCGTTATCGCCGTTCTGTTACTTTCTTGCTCAATGTTTCGTTACCCCCTTTTTTGCCCACCCCTCCGGCTTCTCATAACCGTATTTTTCAACAAAAAACAAAAGACCGCTTTTATTAAATAACTCTACAATGCTACAAAGACCCCGGTGCGGCGGCGGCGGGCGTTTATTCCCAAGAAGGACAAAATTGCTGCACTGCGTTCCGCAATTTTCCCAAATCATTATCGCCGCCCTTTTTTGTGCCGAAATAATCAAAAATAAAAAGTTGGTCGGCAAATATCGGGACTAAAAAATCATGGCTTCGGAATTTCGATAAATCCATCCCAAATGAAAACACGGCAAACACCCCAGGGTGTAACTCAACGTAATTTCCGGCGTCCTGCCGGAAATTACGGACAGGGGTTACTAATCCTCACGCAACCCCTGTCACAATCATCCAAAAGGCATACAAACAGCGGCGTAAACGCCGCCCGTGTTTTAAGCGGATAAACAACATGAAACACCATGATTTTTTAGACCCGCCGTTTTTCGGCTATGAAAAGAGCAAACGCAAAACGGCACAAAAAACCCCGGCAGCCCGCCCTCGTAAGTGTTAAGTTTATTCACCGTGAATAAAGACCGTGGGAGATTATCGTACTACGCCCGCCCAATGCCGCGCAACCTTCGAGCAATGCGTACTACGGTGTTGGTGTGGCGGTGGCCTATATTATCCCTCCCCCTCGCCGCCGGGCTTCCCCCACTGGTAAGAAAAAAAGGTTGGGTTTGTTCTCTGCGCTCCCTTCGGTCGCTCCGTTCACAAACCCTTCATCAACGGCTCAAAGGGGGAGGAGCAGCCCGCAGCCGTAGCTGCGGGCTGTAAGGAAGAAAAAATTGCAAACATCGTGTTTGCAATTTTTTCAGAAACAGTCGGCGTCCATGCCTCCCCACCGCCACACCAACACAGCGGGTCGTACTACGCCCACCCGGATTTTCGCAACCTTCAAGCGCAGCGAACTATGCCCACGGCTAACGCAAATGATAACATCTCCTCAACTCCGTAATGCAAAATTATCCCGCCAACACCCCGCAAGACCGCACGGCTTCTTACGAAGCCGCACGGACTTGCGGCATAAGTCGGTAAGTGAAGCAGTAACCGTCCGAAAGCTAAAAGTAATTCGGTGAAGCTCATTGCAGAAAAGAAACTCCCAAAGACCAGCCACCCCTACGGCGTTATCACGCCTTCGGGTAGGCTGGCGTTTACACGAAAGAACGTTTACTCCGAACCCCGCAACGCAAGAACCTAAGGCGCATTGCGCCACGGTACTTGCGTTGCGGACAATCCCCGAAAGTTCCGTGATGAAAAGTTTACCCGCCAACACCCCGCCGTACCGCAAGCGGAACGGCGGCCTATGTGGTGAGTGAAGCAGAAGCCGTCCGAGGGCTGAAAGTAATTCGATGAAGCTGATTGCCGATAAGAAACTCCGTAAGACCCGCCAGCCTTGCGGCAGGCGGGCAGTTTACCCGCTGATGAGAATTCCCGCCGCTCCGCCACGGCGCAAGAGCCGCCGATAGTTTACCCACAAGTAAAAGTTGAAAACAAAGGCGCGTAAACGCGCCACGGCACTTGCGCCGTGCATTGAGTGAAGCTCCAATGACCACTGACTGACACAACCCCAAATTCCCTCTCTTTATATATCTTTCTTTATATATACTTTTATATTCTCTTTTATGTCATAAAAGTCATAAAAGAAAAAAAGTATATAATAGGGATAGGCTCTGATATGAAAAAGCCTACTCCTGATAATGACAACTAAGCCCTCTTGAATTGTCATTTATGACAAGCCCTGCTGTCATTGTTTTTTTTGAGAGGGGGGAGCGTGCGCCCCCAAATTTTGCCATTTTTGATAACGCAGATTTTTTTGCTATGTCAAAATGATTTTTGAAACAAAAACAGAGATATAAAGAAGCATACCCGAAGCATACACCTGATATGCGAAAATAAGGGATAGAGTGTTTTTCCTTCACCACCCTACAGGGGCGCAAGGGGGAACCACCAACCGCAACCGCAGGTTGTAGATGAATAAAGTCGGCACGTTCCGGCGCAGGAAAACTCCCCACTAACAAAAAAATTGAGGCTTGCTTTAGCAAGCCGTCCGCGCCGCGGGCAACCCCTAAACCTGCAAGGCCAACCCCGACCAGAAACGAGCCTCGGCGGTCCTGCACTGGACAAAACCAATTTCCTTTAGCCGCATGGTAAAAAACCGCTCGCTTACAGCGTGTTCGTTGTTATCATCGCACCAATCGGAGTATGCCTTGTACAGTTCCCTAATCCGTATGGTTCGCTCTTTTTCCTGCACGCAACATTCTTTCAAAAAGTTACCGATAACGTCCATTTCCCCGCGGTATTCATCCGTGGCGTTCAGTACCGAAGCCGGAGCCTTGAGCCTCTCCCGCTTCCAGCGTTCCGTCCCTTCCAAAAGCCAGTTCAAAATCCCGCTCGCCTCCTGTTTCAGTTTCAATTCAAGATGTTTGTCCTGCTTATCTTCCTCAATGCGGGTAGTAAAAGGAATGAGCCTAATCCGCCGCCATATTCCGTAATCAGTTCCTTTAATCACCGGCTTATGGTTCGTAGCCATCCATATCTTAAATGTAGGTGAAAAGTTAAAATATTCGCCGTACAAAAACCGTGCCGTCATCTGGTCGTTCCCGGTAATCTTCTTGATAATCGGTTCCGACAGCCGCCGCCCCTGTTCCGCTTCCGTTGTGGTAACAAACCGTGTACCTCTTAATCGGGCTATGTCGTTGGTATTCTGATCACCCGATTTTTTCATGAAACTTTCCGTAGGCGTTGCGATGGCGTAATCGCCCAAAATATACATAAGCGTATTCAGGAACGTGGTTTTTCCGTTCGCCCCGCTGCCGTACAGAATAAACATTACCTGTTCCGAATTATCCCCGGTCAAAGCCCAACCCGCCGCCGTTTGCAGAAAGGTGATAATGTCATTTTTGTAATCCATAATTTCACGGATAAACTGCTTCCACAAAGGGCAGTCAGCGTTAGGGTCATACCCAACATTGGCAAGTTTGGTAATCATATCCTCCTGCCGGTGTTCCCTGAATTCCCCGGTCATAACGTCAACCGTCCCGTTGCGGACATTCAACAGCCAGGGATTATTGTCTAAATCTTCCGCCTTGATATGCAGTTCCTTAATCAGTTGAGCCGTTTTAATCATCGCCTCCCGCCGCCTGAAACTTTCGCTAATCTTTGCGAAGTTCTCAATCTCGATACGTTCACGGTAATCGTCAGTTTTCAGCAATTCGTCATATAAATTCCGCACCGACTCAAGCCCCTTTTCGTGCACCAAAGCCCCGCCCTCGTCGGTTTCCCAATGCGTACCGTTCCAGACAACCCATTTCTTCCACGAGGGAAAATAACGGATATTCCGCCCGTGTTCCTTCAAAAGCCTTGAGGCGTTTGTGGAATCAGTAAACTGTATATTCCCGTTTTTTAGTTGCATTATCCGCAGGTAAATACTCTCATCACCAATTTGGCTTGCCATCTATACTCCTTACTTTAGTTTGCGTTAGCAAACAAGTTAAATCGGAATTCTTGACCGCAGGTCAAGAAAAGCCCCCTGTCCTTAAAACTTCTGCGTACATCTTGAATTGAAAACACAAAATGTCAAAAGCGTTTTCTTTGGTAACATGAGGCAGCTCTTTATGAAACCGCAGATACATTTCATATAACAAGGTCAACGACCCCGGTTTTCGCAGATACTCTTTATTCTTGAAAAAAGCACAGGCGCGGTATTCGTCATCGGGCATATCAAGCTTTTTAAGACCGTACCAATACATTAAATTGTCAGCGTAATCAATTTCATGCTCCGCAAATTCTTCCAGCGTTTTTTCCTGTTTGCGGATATTGTATTTATACCGTTCTTCCGGCGTTCTCCGTCTCATCATTTCCTTTTTTGGACGGCATGGATGACATTTTTTTACCGTCCTTCTTGCCAAACATACACTTTCGCCGTTTCTCCGGCGGCAGTTCGCCCATCGGCAAAAGTGATAAAAGCCCAAAACGCCCACCAGCCCGTAAAGTCTATTTCCCCCTCGATGCATTCATGGAAAATAGTACCATTCGCCGTATCAGAAACAGCGGCTGCAAATTCCCCTGTTTTACCGTTGGGTTTACGGTATTTAATCGCCGCCGTTTCAATCCCTTCCAAATCGGTAAAAGTTTTTAGTGTTATGCGTAAAGCAGATTGCCCGGCAAAAATCCTCCCCATACTCGCACCCCTTAACCAATATGGCTTTCCATTGTTATTTCACGGCTTATAGCGGACTTCAATACAATTTCTTCTCTCGCTTTGAGAAACCGCCCCAAGAGGTAATCCCTGATAAATACCCCGGTAATAATGCGGACAAACAAAATCAAGCCGCGAAACACGTTACCCGCCGCATGGACAGTATCTGTAATTTTCGCAAACAAAACCCATCCGCCTTTAGCCCTGCCGTCAATTTCAGCAGCATCAGCCAATCCTCTTGCATAGTCCGCAATATGCCTCTTTGTGTCGTTATTTTGGGCTGTCTCTTGCAATGACCGTAGAAAAAAAACCGATGAATTCCCGCTGTCAAATCCCTTTACCGTTTCCTGTAATTTCAGGAAAAAAGTATTATATCGTGTAAGCAGGGAATTAACCCCAACTGTCTGTATTAAACTCTTTTTGTAATCCGCTTTAAGTTTTCGGCTGTCGGTTAATTTAACGCCCTGGGTAATTGTCCGCACATAATTTTGCGCCGATGTATAGGTGAAAAACATCGACAATTTGAAATTCTCATAATAATTTACATCCCAAATCGGATAAGTATTCGGTATACTTTCATATTCATCCCACCAATCCGCATAACATTTAGCCCCCCAATCAAAACGGGGAAACCAATAGTATTCACAAAAAATTCCAAACCAAATATAAGACCCGCTTGCGATACTTCCGTTACTGCTAAAATTAGCGGAACGCCAGCTGGCAGGTTTATCGCTGACAACTCTCAAATCTATAAAGCCCTCTTGCATGGATTTTCTGGTAAGCGGCGAATTTCCGTTATCGGAGTAAAAGACTGGACGGCCTCCCGCATCCCGATCATCTTCATTTACATAGGCATAAGCGGTGCATTGGCCGTTGATATTTTCCGGCACAAGAAAACGGTTTACAGGTACAGACAATTCAAACATCAAGGGTTCGGGATCTTCCCCTTCTTCCTTAACCCATTTATTCTGGCTTCCCACCGTAGAAGTCCCAACCGTGGGATCAACAATTACAGGATATTTCGCTTCGCTTAACCACTTTTCAGGAATTGTTATCCGCAACTCATTACCGACAACCGCCAAATCACCCCAACACCGCCGCCCACAAGCGTCTATTATTTCAGGTCTATGGATATGGCAAAGTTTGCCAGTACCCTCGCCAATCAGAGTTTCTTTTTTGTAAACCGCATAAGACCCCTTCAAAAAAGGTTTTTGAATAAAATCAGGCTGCCGGAAAAAATCAAAGTATTCCGCACCTTCCATGAAAAGGGAAATAACATTGCTATCAGGCGGTTTTTCAAGAATACAATCGTACTCAAATGCCATATCGCCGAGTATCGTAAACCGATGGGAACGCCGCCGCCCCTTATACAAAAGCCGCCGCTTATCGCCCCGCAGCGTAAACCCCTCATCATCAGTCGGGATAAACCGCAGGGCTTTATTAAAGCGATGTAAACCAAAAGTCGGCGTATTTTTACCGAGAGCCACAGGACATGGGAAATCACTTAAAGATTGACGGAATACCGCCCCATGCTCTTTCATTGTTCATTCCTCATTGCTAATTGCTCACTGTCCTAAAATAGTTATTTCCCATAGCACCTGAAGGGTATCGCTTGCCGTAACATTCACGGACGGCGTAATTTGAGCGTAAGCCAGACAATTAGCACCCGCACCGTTCCCATTTAACAAACACGCTTCATTTATGCCGTTGACGTTCAGAGACCCCGCCGCAAAAGTAGCCCGATAGGAAACGGTAGTATCTCCGTTACTGCCAAACGCCGCATTAAGAGCCGGATAACCGCTATCCAGGGTTTTCATTGCCCCTGTTGCTGCATTGCATCTTGTATTTGTTTTGGTACTGTTTCCCGTCCAACCAGTACCAACCTGTATGTAACCCGATGACGAAGTTACTTTCGTTTTAGCAGGAGAAGCCAAAAGAGCGTCCGCAATCATAGCGTCCCCCTCTCTGGTAACAATGTTATGATGACGGTATTCCATACGCCGCCCTCGCAAATGAAAAAGCCGCCCAAAGAACCCCGGCGTTTTTCGCTTAACATTTCCGTTGCTGTCCAAAACCCGGACCGTAACCATTCCCTTAATTCTTATTCTGTCTCTCATCATCTACCCCCGATAATTAAAGTGCCGCCAATGCCGATGAAAAGACCACCTAACAGACAAGCCAATCCGGTAATCACGGCGTTTTTTACACCCGCCTTTTTTGTCTCTGCAATAATTTGTTGTCTCAATTCAGCTTCAATTCTCCACCGTTGAGCTTCCCGAATTGCCGCCGCTTCACGCTCAAGAGCAGCCAGAGCCGCCGCCCGTGCCGCTTCCGCCGCCGCCGTTTCAATCGCCTCATACGCCGCTTCGGAAATATCGTCAATCAATAAATCGACTTCGGTATCGCTCCAAAATCTCATCTCGCTTTCGGTCAAATTCGGCTGCTGCTCCGTCTGCTGCTCTCCGTACATCGGGAATTTCAAAAAACTCAACAGGATCACGATTGATAATATCTTCCCGCAAAGCCTCAATCTCAATTTGTTTTTCCGCATACTCGATTTTCTCCTTGTCTTTATTCCGGCTATGGATAACCAAACCAATACAGCCGCAAATTATCAAAGCGGCAACGAAACCGCAAATAATACCTTTAGCAAAATCTGTCAAATAACCTCTTTTCATTCCTCATTCCTCATTGCTCATTTGTTATTCCCTGCCCCCTAATTTCCATTGAGCCAGTACCTTCAAACCGACAACGCCGAACATGACAATCACCAGCACACAGAACCAAATCCAGTCTTTAATATGCCCATTCACTAAAAGCCAGGTTGCAATCAAAAGGCACATCGGCTTAAAGCCAATCATTTTAGAGGGAAACGAAATACACCGCTTGCCGAGAATTACCCACAGTTCTTTTGCCGTGTGTTCCCAAGTCGGCTTATCTGAAATCTGTATACCATCACTGTTAGACATACATCCTGTTCCTCATTAGCGGCTTGCGTTTTGGAATTACAACAGCCGGAACAATAATCATAGGTATTATCCTTTCTCCCATATCTTCAAATTCATTGCAGATTTTTTTTGCCAGCCAGTAACTTTCTTTATGAAGTGTTTTTTCCTTTGACTCCGAACAAAAGCAAACCCTTTGTACTGGTGTAGACTTTGCCGAAACCTTACAACTCAGGCAGTCAATACAGGTTTTCTCAGTTGCCATATCACACTCCCACATCAAAAAAGTGGTGGAACTCTTTATCCAGGTCGTAGACCGTTTTTCCTTCCCTTGCCAGCCGTGCCAGGGCTTCACGGTCTAATCCCCGGACAAGCACCTCATGTTCATTCGCTTGATACCATGTAGAAACATCAGTAACACGGCGTATTCTTGCATAAGGCTCTTGCGAATTGAGAATAACACCGTCATCAACAAACCCCGCTATGTGGGTAGCAGTACCGGCAGACACATAGCGGTCAACGTGTTTTTTGTCTTTTTTCGTAACATAAAACACCGCCCGAATATCGCCTTGCCGAGGATTGACTTTCGTAAATACCCGCTTGAGTAAATCGTCAGCGGTAGTCCGTATCAGCAAACCAGTAGCCGCAAACAACGCCATGCACACCGCCCCCGAACAGTCAGACGATATAGGGTTTTCCTTGCCCCAACCGTAAGGGCTACCGAATTGCAACAGGAGAAAATACACAAATTTATCGTGTTCATTCATTTTCTCAAATTGCGCCTGTTCATTTTTCATTAAGTTTTCCCACTTAATACCCATCACTTACCTCCATGCTTAATTAAGTTGAAAATAAAATTCACCAGCAGAGCCAAAGAAGCGATAATCACGCTCAAAACAGATAACCGTTCTTTACTGCGTTCATTTTCTTTTTTCTCCAGTGTCGAAACACGCCCGATAACGTGTTCCTTAAATTCTTTCATTTCCCCCTTGAGTTGTCGAATTTCACCTAACGTCTCGACAATCAATTTTCTGTCCTCATTGTTCATACTTGCCCCCTGATTTGAATTTCTATTCGCTTTCACTTATCCCCCCTCTCTGTTGTTTATCTGCATAACCGAACAACAATCTTTCATTGCTCATTGCTCATTTGTATTCCCCCCTTCCTCCGTAATACGGAATGAGGCGGTAAAAGCCTTATCCCGCTTATATCTCAACGAAAACGCGTTTATCATTCCCGCCATTTCCTCATTTCTGGTGTGGATTTTTACTTTCGCCCCGACACGAGCATTGAATAACACCCTATGCGTCTTAACCGTAAATTCCCGCCGCTGCTGTAACCGTTCCGCCAGTTCCCGAATAACCCAATCTTCATAATGGGGTGTACCTTCAATTTCAAAGTCGGAAAAAAAGGAGCCTGTTACATTCAAAGCCGCCGTTCCGTATGTTGCCGCCGCTTCGCTGTCAGTCATAAAACAGGAACGGTTAAGGTCAAGCACAATCGGTCTGCCAAACATACAAGCCTTGTATAAATCGCCGTCATTATCTTTGTGAAGCATTACAATCGCTCTGTCGTGATTAGTGGTAACGTCATAGTGGGAATAGAAAAACGCTCCGCCGTCATATTCAAGACGGTTTTCCGCTTCCTCTTTCGTGTCTATCAAGTCGGCAAAGACTACATTCCGTTCCTTGCCGTCAGTGTCGATAACTTTGTATTTTGCTTCGTATTTCCCCGCTTCAATTTCACGAACAAGCGGATATTTGAAAGGATAATGAGGCTGTAAGAATTCATCATAAAAAACAGGGTGTTCGTCATACCGCCATATCTCTTGTTTCTCCAATGAAACAGGCATATTGACTTTAAGCCGTACCGAATTGCGGTACAGTTCCGCCCTTGCGGTTTTCCGCAAATAAAATATATTTTCTCCGGTGAAGGTATAAGAGAATTCATTATCCGTTAGCGGTTCCGATTGATATGGCGAATGGGCAAACACCAGCGGTTTTTCTACAGGGCATTCCAAATGGCAACGGTAAGCGGTTGCAAGGCTAGAAAGTTCCGCCCAAATGTTTCTACGCAAGCGGACAAAAGGGAGCGTTACCGGAATGGAAGAGCAATCAATATCAGAAACCGAAAGCCCCGCACGTTGGGCTATACCGTGAACAAGCGATTTTTCCGCTTGTGTTTTATCGCATACCACCGAATAGGTGAACACCGCAGGGGAAGTCCAATCCCTCGCCTCATCGGTTTTCCGTAACTTCGCCGACAAGTCCCGCAGAACGATATAGACAAACCGTTCACGTCCGGG
>Ga0082212_10013493_pt1 | contig 10212 bp, 9 predicted proteins | sample TergutNt197P3_FD_71548 | JGI IMG/M metagenome (GOLD analysis project Ga0082212, IMG submission 71548) | Neocapritermes taracua P3 segment gut microbial communities from Petit-Saut dam, French Guiana - Nt197 P3 | ecosystem: Host-associated > Arthropoda: Insects > Digestive system > Gut ...
CTTTACTCTACATGTTTCGGGTGACAATCTCACCCATCATCAGGAGTACAATGCTGTATATGGCCACAGGTAAGCTGGCTCACTTAGGTTGTTATTAAATTTGTCAGTAGTAAAGTAGTTCTAATAGCTATTTCGGTTTCAATAATCACGTCATTCCAAATTTCATTTAATGGTTTTTCGATACTGTATTGCAAACCCATGTCCAGTAGGTCCATCTCTTCCTCCGTGAATCATATGTTGGTCAAGTTGGAGGTTCGGGTGTAGAATTGCCGCCTTTGGTTTCTGCGGGGCTTGTTGTTCTGGTCACAAACGTAACTTCCAACAGCAAACGCAAGCAAGAAGATAGTGTTGCATCCAATGATTCAATTAACCATTTAATAAATCATTTGAGTGATTCAGTGAACATAATAAACAAGACAAACCATCCACATTCCAGTAAACACAAAATAATTTTAATTGGTGATAAGTCATATACGAGGGTATGCTACCTCACTAAAATTTCTCTTAAATAGTGACTATGATTTGTATTGTGTGGTGAAACCTGGATCGGGGTCTAGTGAACTTATGGCATCAGCATCTAAGGAGATCAGTGATCTTTCCCATAATGACCTGGTAGTCATATGCAGTGGCTCAAATGATTATGACTTGAATGAATTTTCCCTAACCTTCCGGAATATTAAGAACTATATAAGAATCAATAATCATACAGACATCTTATTGATGAAAGTCCCTTCCAGATATGACTTACCTAATTCATTATTTGTTAACAAGAATATCTCTATATTGAATAGAAGACTGCAAAAATTAGTAAAGGCTTTCTCGCATTCTAGCTTTTTAGAAACAATTGATAACAGAATTTTATTTACCAAACATGGCCTTCATAGAAGCAAATTAGGAAAAAAGCTAGTTAATCTTCAACTTGCCCATTTTCTTCTTACCACCTTTGCACAGAAATTTTCACCCCCCATTTCAGTAGGTTGGGAAGTCAAATGCACTGTAATGAACTCATCAGATAGTACAAACTTAGAGAATACACTTACAAAAAAACCATCCCGCATTAGGAAAACCCCAATAGTTAGATCAAATGATTTTTTTATGGCTAACTTAGATAGCAATCAAATAGATTGTAGTAACAAAATCAAGTTTACTAAATGTAATGATTATTTTAACTCTATAAAGTCCAAGTTTAATTTTGCTACTCCTTTAAAAACTCCCAGGTATGACCATCATAAAACAAATTCTATTAAAATCTTTCATCAGAATGTTCGTGGTTTATGTCATAAAATTAATGAACTTTTAATTTCATTATTACCCAATCCTCCTCAAATTCTGTGTTTGACTGAACACCATTTAAGAAATGAGGAAATAATGAATACAAACCTGGATTCATTTACTTTGGGAGCTAAATTTTGTAGACAAACATACAAACAAGGTGGTGTATGTATTTACAAGGTGGTTCAAATATGACCGGGACTGATTTGTGTGTAAACAAGCCGCATATGTTCCGGTCATATTTGAACCACTCTGTATATTTCCAAAGATATTCAATTTAGTACTATTAACCTTGATCAATTTAATATAGAAAAAGATATAGAAATCTGCGCCTTAAAGTTACGCTTCCAATCAAATAGTATAATAATTATTTGTATTTATAGATCTCCTGTAGGTAATTTTAATTTTTTTCTAACACAATTAGAATCGGTATTAAACAAAATTTATAAAGTGCCAACAGGTGTAATTTTATGCAGTAACTTCAATATTAACCACCTTGACGACACTCCCAGGAAACACCTTCTGGAATCCCTTTTGGCCTCTTTTAATTTATTTAGTACAGTAAATTTTCCTACAAGAATTTGTAATAACTCTGGCACCCACATAGATAATATTTATATAAACACTGAGGATTGCAACTTTTCAATATTTCCTTTAATTAATGACATATCAGACCATGAGGCACAAATTATTAACTTAACATATACTTTTAACTTTATTTCTAATCGATTTTCCTCCTTTTCTAGAAAAATTAATAAGGAGTCAACCTTGAAATTTAAAAAACTTCTAAGTTATGAAAACTGGGAAGATGTTTTTGTTGACAAAGATGTTAACACACTTTTTAATAACTTTCTTAATACATACCTTAGAATTTTTTATGCATGCTTCCCAATTAGAAAGGAAACTAAACACAAGAATTGTAAACCGCGGTTGACAACCGGAATTAGAATTTCATGTGCAAAGTAACAAAAAATGTACAAAAATGACAGAATTAGCAATAACTCAAACTTTAAAACACACTATAAAAACTATTGTAAGATATTATCAGCTGTTATTATAACAGCAAAAAAAAATGTATCATAACAAACTAATATTGAAATCGTCCAATAGAACAAATACCACTTGGAACATTGTTAAAACTATTACCAAAAGAAAGCCCCCCAATAATATTGAAGAAATGAACGTAAATAATACCTTAACTAGTAACCCCCTTACAATTGTTAATGCTTTTAACTCTTATTTTTTATCAGTAGCAGAAAATTTTAAATTTACAAACTACTCAGATATGAAATTTACACAAAATAATGATCCTTTGTTATACTTAAAAAAAAATTTTAATCAAACTGTCTTTTCTATTAGACTTAACAATACTTCAACACATAAGATTGACAAAATAATTCACTCCTTGAAATGTAAGGACTCGCACGGTTATGACGAGGTTTCAACAAGGATTTTAAAGAATAGTGCTCCTTACATACTATCTCCGTTAACTTACATATTTAATAAGGTCTTGTCAACGGGAATATAAATTTTCCGAAGTAAAGCCCCTGTTTAAAAAAGGAGAAAAAACTGAATTTTCAAACTACCATCCTATTTCACTTTTGACATCTTTTACTAAAATTATTGAAAAAATTATATATAGGAGATTATATAGACATTTAAACGAAAATAATATACTGGCCAAGGAACAGTTTGGCTTTAGAGAAAATTTATCCACGGAGATGGCTACTTATACTTTTTTAAATACAGTTTTGTCGTCTTTAAATAAAAAACTTTTAGTTGGCAGCGTTTTTTGCGACCTCCAAAAGGCTTTTGACTGTGTTAACCACAATATACTGTTGAACAAATTGGAATTTTACAGCATTTCTGGTATTGCTTTTCAATTAGTGAGATCTTACTTAGATAGTAGATACCAGGGAGTAATAATAAAAAACAAGAACACCAATAAACAGACTTCAGAATGGGAATTAGTCAAACATGGGGTTCCGCAAGGATCAATATTGGGTCCATTACTATTCTTAGTATACATCAACAATCTTGCTCTGATTATAAAGAGTTGCGGAAGTGATACTATTTGCAGATGACACGAGCATTATCATTTCAAATATAAAACCAGAAGAATTTAAGAATAATATTGATTTAGTTATGAAGCAAACAATTAACTGGTTTCAGAGTAATCTTTTATCACTTAATAGCAACAAAACCCACTTCCTTCAATTTTTAACCAAAAAACATAATGAAATGAAGATTCAGATAATGGCCTCCAACTCAATAATTACAAACATTAACAGTACCAAATTTCTTGGTCTGACCATAGATTGTACCCTTTCATGGGGGGAGCACATATTGGGCTTATCCTCAAAACTAAATAAAGCATGCTATGCTATAAGGGCCATTAAACCTTAAATGTCCCAAAGCGTGCTGAGAACTGTTTATTTTTCTTACTTCCATTCAGTTATGTCGTATGGGATTATATTTTGGGGTAATTCACACTTTAATAATAACATTTTTAAAATACAAAAGAGAATTATCAGAATTTTAGCTAATAAAGGGAAACGTGAACCCTGTAGAGATCTTTACAAGCAATTGCAAATACTGACTCTTCCGTCTCAATACATATTTTCACTGCTTGTTTTTGTGGTCAAACACAGAAATTTGTTTGTGTCCAACTTTGAAATTCATAACATAAATACTCGTTCTAACTATGATTTGCATTTGCCAACTACAAGATTGGCATTGATGCAAAAGGGAGTTCTTTACTCGGGAAGCAGAATTTATAACCATTTACCCTTTCATATTAAAGGTTTGATTAATGATATTAAACAATTTAAAGAGAAGCTAAGAACATTTTTGCTTGAACACTCATGCTATAGTATAGAGGAGTTTTATCAATTTCTGAACTACCATAAACAATCTGTATAAGATTATATTATAGAATGAATTAATCTACTAATATACCTAGCTTATTTTACACTTATGCTTTATGTTTTAATCATTACTTGGTAACTTATACTGTAAAAGATGCGGCAAATTGTATCTTGACTTGTAAATAGCACGATGAGCTACCAAAAATTTGAAATTGTATACTAAATGTATTAAGTTCATAGCTACTTACTGTTGCTAAACCCTTTATACCATGTATATATGTTATTTCTATTTTTATGTTTAATGTTAGTACACGACCATTTCCACATCTTGTAAAAGATTTATGGAAAATAAATGTTCTATCTATCTATTCTATCTATACCATATTTACCCAACTATAAGACAACATCCCCTTCACAATTCCAATTTTCAGGTAAATGCCTACATTAAATGTGTTTAGAACTGTGTTTCACTACAAGTTCACAAGTGTACTTACCAGTTGATGATTTAGGAAAGATTTCCTGTCTTGTATTTCAGTATGCAGCACAACCTCCAGGGTGTTTAATGATGTGACAGCAGCCAGCTACATTCAAATGCAGCTGCCGTTACTGCATGCATTATTTACTTTATTCAGCAGATCTTAGCTTCATCAATCCCTTGGTTTTTTTTAATACTTGACACACACTCCCATTTTTTTTTTTTTTTTGTGATTTTACATCCTTTTGGGGGGGGACTGTTACCCCTTTCCCCACTTTTTGATGTGTTATTGCCCCCTTCTGTGTATGATTCACCACTTGTTGGTAAGTTCATGGTTCTCTCATGATCTCAGATGGAGGCTAAATGCATGATACAGTAAACCACTGGGTGTACTTCAGAACATGAATTAATACTTCTATAATTTTTGGTTTTGATTCTTTTGGATGGCAAATAATTTATAATTTTATTCTGTTTGTTAAACTGTCTCACCTACACATGGTACTGTTTTAGTGTTCAGCTTTAAGAGCTGGCATCTTCTCTTAACCCTTATGTCTCTTACTTGAAGACAAAGACACAGCACGCCTTTGCAATGTCAAAACTCATATTTTCAATTTTGAGGCACAAAAGGTAGAAAACATTAAAAGAAAGATTCCCCAATAATGATGATATATCACTGTCACCAAACATATGAAACAAATTGGTAATGATCTCAAGAGAGAGAGTATGTCAGGATCTGCGTTTGTATTTAGTACTGGACTGTGTCCAATAACAAGGTTGAGTATTAGAAGCATTTAAAATTGAAGTCCTGCTTCCACAAGGTTAATCATTATGTTGAACTGTGAACACTCTATGATGGCTTATAGTTCTTTCACATACTTTTGAACTTGATCACACGGCTGTTCATGAAATTGTTAAAAATGACTTCATTTGCAAGATGACAGTGAAGAACCTTTTCTGCAAAACTGAGAATATTTGAGGGGCATGTAACTACTTCAGGAACAGTAATATTATTAATGGCAATATGACAATATTTGGGTACATGTAATTATCAACACAGATTCCTAGTGAACTATACTACGTCTGTGGAACCCTTACTATCATTACTGAAAATGGGAACAAAATGGATGGACGAAGTTTGCAGGAAGAATAAACGCAGGTTGACCTAAGAAGTCATTGCTGTAGCTTATTAACAATAATGCCAGTGAAACAATGAAGGTAAGAGTAATTATGTAAAAAGGCAGAATTAAGGAATACACATAATATCTAACGAGTCTTGGGTGTTGACACCTACACACGGGAACAATTCGGCACTAGCACAGAGTTGCTGGTCACAGTATATGCACTGAATAAATTTAGAGGTTATGTGTTTCAACACGATTGTTTCCATCCAAAAACAAATATTGCTACATATGTGTACCCTCAAGTGAAGCAACAGCCACCAGCAGAGAAAGGGATTTACATGGTTTTGGAATCGATTACCGCTTCCATTTTACATGTGGAAGGCACCCATTACACAGAGATTCTTGGACCACACATATCTTACAAATTACGTCATAAACAAATCGTTTAATAATATTATTATTATTTTAATAGTCCTCCGGAAAATCCATACAGATACAAGAGCAGTTGTTTACAAGCAATAACTACAATAAAAATATCAATACTACCAACATAACAAAATATTAAAACACAGCTTATATATACCATTCATTCCATCATTATGTTACGTATTCTTTAATTCAATCATTTAAAATCATACCACTAGGTAGAGTAAAAGAAAAAATATACAGCCTTATAAGATCTTTCACTGTGTTGAGTGTTGATAGTACTCCTCCATGGTATAAAATGATTGTTCCAGAAGATAACTTTTAAGTAGTTTCCTAAAATAATAAGGGTTCTCTGAGTGTCCCTTAATAAATAATGGCAAACTGTTATATATTCAGCAGCCGTAGTGTAATACACCCCTTTGTACTATTGATAAGTGAGCAGGAGGAAGATGAAAGTCAAAATTATTATGGGTGTTATAACCATGGACATTATTATTCAACACAAACGAGTCTCTGTTTTCTATCACAAAAACCAGTACAGAAAAAATATATTGGGCAGGTAACGTTAAAATATTTAATTGGTTGAATAGATACCTGCAAGAGTCTCTTCGAACTTTATTTGCTTTAATTATGATTGCCCTTTAGTGAATTTTAAAAATTTCCTTGCTAATTCGGGAATTACCCCAGAAAATTATAGCATACATTAGTAAACATAGCATAACATAAATAACCATAGCATAACATAAATAACCATAGCATAACATACCATACCATAACATTACATAGCATAGCATAGCATAACATACCATAACATAACATAAAAACCTTTGACAGTATCAGGATGCACGGTACGACAGTGAAAATTACAATCAACAGTTACAAGCATATATCAGTTGTCACAAATATTCAAAACAAAACACTGAATATCAGAAGTGTCTTAAATCAAGCGTCAGAAGTTTCACTTAAATTAGTGATACAAATTTATAATAACAACATTTCAATCAACAGTTACAACAAATTTTCCATTGTCACAAATGCTCAAAACAAAACACTGCATTTCAGAAGCATCTTCAGGTGAAAACGCTCACCTGAAGAAGGTAACAATGTAAAATATTTTTGTAAGCGTTGCTTACATTATAATACAAATTATAATTTTCGCAGTTTTGAATATATAATATATATAAAACACATTTCGCAATTTTGGTAAATTTCAATCCCTTGAAATATCACAAGACATAACATTGATATATAAATCTATATATACGTATATATAGCCCAAGAAAACACTCCCAAAAAACATGACCAAAAACAAAAAGCAATACAATAAAAATATCGGTAATACGAAAGCTATGGGAGTGGGAGGGGGGGTGGCCACACCAGCTGGCACAGTCCAAAGGCAGGAAGCAACATTTTAAATTAATAATTGAAATGTATAATATTTATACTTTTTCAAAATCCATAACATTAGCTGTTGGCGGCCATTGTGAATGCTCCCCCCGGAACACTGAGAAACCTAACTAAACCACTGCTTTCAGGCATAAAAATGAAAGGAACATACCTTGCACTGATGATGTTGGTGACTGACGAGTTGCAGTAGCAACAAATACACTATAATCAAATATATCAAACCTATAGCATTAAACTGAGATGGCACCTGTCTCCAAGTTGCAGAAGATTTGTCTTCTTGGATGGTGGCAATCCTGTTGCCCACAGATGTCTTTCACTTGCTGCACAGTCCTTGGATGTGCCTAAGCACAATGCAGGAATCTGTCCATAGCAAGGATTAATTGATGGCGATGTTGAAGGCCAATGTGGTCTTTCTGCAAAGTCTGGCCAGCAATACAGCTGCACGGAGCTCGAGCCTCGGTATTGATAACTGCTTCAAGAGCACAACCACTGATACGGAACACAGTCACTAACGGGTGGCTTGAGTGCTACAGTCTGTAGAGTGAAGGTACAGCCTTGCCCTATAAGCCCTTTAACTACAGTCACAAAACCCATGGAGATGAATGTTTATGGCAGTTGTGCATGTTAGCCTTCCGTTCATCTTGAAGTGTGAAATTTTGGGAGTCTTTTGAAGTAACTAATTCCAACTCCGTTGCAAGTGGGTGGTAATTCTCTCGTAACATTCTAGTTTATCTTGACACAAGAGTTGTAGAAAGAGTTTGAAATAGATAATAGGTGGGCTTTGTGGGCCAAGGGGATCAAAAATCCATGCAACAATGGAGAGCACCTTGCGTTTTGTTAACTGCTGGGAAACATGATGTACATGTGTGAGTGATGGTGCTCTGAACCTGAAGTTGGTCAGTATAAGGATTCCACAGCAGACCAAGAGTGACCACCCCATCCCTATTATCGAGTAACAAGGGATGTCTTAAAGTTCCTCCGGAAAAGCATCCAGAAATGTGGGATGGTTAGACGCCCACTTCCTGGGTGTGAAGCCTGAAGATTAGAGCAGTGCTGAGATATCGTGCTGCAAATGCATTGCTTCTTTTGTGTTGAAGGCCCACTCAATAAATAAGCATAGAAATCATTGTAAAGTACTTCAGTAGCCCTAGGATGTAGTTCCTGATTGTCATCTGCAGTTTCTTCATGAAGACTGTGGCCAGAAATGGTGCTGATGACACCCCACAGGTGACTGTTGTGAGTCCATGTTCCTAAATGGGCTCTTTTGTTTATTATCTCCCTAGAATTCTTCATACATCCTCATCCTGTGGTTGGACCACAAAATGGCGATACATTTTTGCAATGTCTACTCTGAAGCAAATTTGGTGGGTCCTGAAGCGCAGCACAATGCATTAAAATCCTGAACAGTGGGTCCAACTTGCAAAATGTGTCACCTGATCATTCTAGTGCATCTTGTGCCGTTTCATATTTGCTGCGAATCTCTGGTAATTCATCAAACCTAACCTGGATTTCATTAAGTTTCCGGTCATTTGCCTCAATAAACTTTGGCACGCGTGTTAGGGCTGGTCTGGCTACAGGTCGCCGTCTAATTCAGCACATCTCTCCATATCTACTGTTAAATTACGGTGGCGTACCTCTGACCTGTAAAGACGGCCGTTAAGCTGATGATGATGAGCTCCAAATTCAAGGCGAATGTGGCGTACTAGTTCAGGCGTTGAAGTGAATTCGCAGTTACCAACTGCAACAACGAACAAGTTGAGGCATAGTATGGCGTCTGTTGCCGAGCGATAACTGGTATTGGAACCCAAATATATAAACAAATGCCCAAGACTGGATGACCAACTTTATGCTACACCTCATACTGAATATATTCACACAATCAGAACAATGTACTATTGCAAACAAACCGTTTTACCATCACTGATATTCACACATCACTACATACAACGTAAACTGTACTGAACAAGTTGAGGCATGTCCAATGTTACCGAACCGGTGATATCCGGAGCCGAGGGAACGTTATGTCGCACCTCACACTAAAAGTTGGGGCACTGACCAAAGAACAACACACTGGGTGTGGAATGAACCTTACGTTGCACTTAGCCACAATGGTAGGGCTGGTTCTTTATATTCATTTAATAATGAAGGCTGCAGTCTGATTACATTAACAATACGAATCCTCTGTTAGTAGCAACTAATCATTTCACTTGTGTAGGCAACCAGGAAATGCAATTCGTAGCACAATACGAATCATCTCATAGTAGCAAGTAATCACTTCACTAACGTTGGCAACAAGGAAATGCAATTCGTAGCACAAAAGTTTGTATTCACCCTTCACCCAAGAAATACAGTTAATAGCTGTACACGCACTCTACTCAAATTGTTTAAAGACAGGCTTGGGAAACCTGGGCCGCAAAACAATACGGAAATATCTAGCCCTCCTGTAAAAGCACGGAAATCGCACTATTACGGATGAATGCGGCGCGCCGCCATATTGGGCCCAGGTTTTCCAAGCCTGTCCCAAAATTTAACATCTTCCACTTATACATTATGTCCGGCATGTTAGAATCGAGTTACTCATAGAAATGTAATTAACATGTTTGCTCACTGAGCTTCTGGTGAATGGCATATGTGAGAATTAAAG
>Ga0082212_10013494_pt1 | contig 10211 bp, 9 predicted proteins | sample TergutNt197P3_FD_71548 | JGI IMG/M metagenome (GOLD analysis project Ga0082212, IMG submission 71548) | Neocapritermes taracua P3 segment gut microbial communities from Petit-Saut dam, French Guiana - Nt197 P3 | ecosystem: Host-associated > Arthropoda: Insects > Digestive system > Gut ...
CCTTTGTCTGAACGAAACCTACGGCGAAGGGATGACAAAGACCGGCTCGCTTAAAAAGTTCACCAAGGGCAGAACGATTAATCAAACCCTTGCCTTTATGAAGAACCTGGTGCTGGCCGGTGTAGATATCTTTGACGTGGATCTGGGCTGCTACGATAACTGGTGGCTTCCTCATCCGCCTTCTTCCATGCCGCCCGGATGTTTCCTGGAAGTAAGCGCTATGGTTAAAGATTATTTTAACCGGAACAACATCAAATCCAACAAAGGGCTGCCGGTTCCGGTGGTGGCGGTCGGCAAACTCGGCTATCCCGATTTGGCGGAAGCGGCGCTGCGGGAAAACAAGGCGGACATGATCATGCTGGGGCGGCCCCTGCTTGCCGATCCCAACTGGCCCAACAAAGCATACGCAGGCAAAGTTGATGAAATACGTCCCTGTATAGGCTGTCAGGAAGGCTGTATCAGTGAGTTTGTCGAGGGGGGCCATCCTCAGTGTGCGGTTAACCCGCGCTCCGGCTTTGAACATGCATTTCCGGTTATTCCTTCTCCGGTTAAAACAAAGAAAAAGGTCTTCGTGGTCGGCGCGGGACCTGCCGGGATTATAACGGCGGTTGTTGCCGCACGGCGCGGTCATCAGGTAACACTTTTTGAAAAGGGCACCAAGGTGGGCGGAAGACTCCTGCCCGGCGGTGTTGCAAAGATCAAGTATGAGGTTGAAAATTACCGGCTGTTCCTGGACGGCCTGGTTAAGCGGGCAATAAAAGAAGCGAAACTCAGTTTTAAACCAAGAACCGACGTTGATCTTAAACTAATAAAAAGATTTAAGCCCGATGTCGTTGTCTTTACACAGGGTACTAAAGATGCACAGCTCCCATTACCAGGCGTCGATGATGCAGTACAGGCGGTGGATTTGCTGATGAATCCGGATCTCCTGAAAGACGCAAAAAAGGTAGTGGTTATCGGCGGCGGTGTGGTCGGTTGTGAAGTTGCCTATTGGCTTCGGTACGAAATGGACTGCGAAGTAACCGTGATCGAAATGGAAAAGTACATCATGAATCACACCTGTACTGCAAATCGCGGACATCTGATTTACTATCTTAAAAAAGCCGGAGTCCAACTGCTTAACTGTACCCGTCTTACCAGGGTAACAAAGACCGGTGTTGAGGTTATACAGAATACTTCCAAAACCGTACCCGATCCGTACCTTACCTGGCATCCCATATTGCCGGAAAATATTGAGAACCCGCTTGCGCCCAAGCTTAAAGTCGAAGAAAAACCGGTAACGATAAATGCAGACCTTGTGGTCATGGCGGCGGGCGGCGTTCCTGACAATGCCCTGTACCTGGAAGCTTTGGCGCAAAACGCCGCGCCGGAACTGTACAATATCGGAGACTCTTTCAGCGCAGGAAAAGTTTTGGAAGCAAACCGTTCTGCATACCGACTTGCCATTCAGCTGTAGTCTTAAAGAAGCTTTCGAGGAGGAAGTGTGAAATTATCCAGTGAAGAAAAAAAGATACTCGCCGGCGAACAGGGAGAGGTAATGGCCAAGGTGATGAAAACCCTGGTCATGTACGGCGATACTTTCGGCGCGGAGCGTATGGCAAAAGTTACGGGAGGCAAAGGTCATCTGGTTACCAGCTTCGGCCTTTCGGTAATGAAGCCCGTCTATGCGCTTATGGATACGTTGATCGAAGCCGGCGCTCTTTCCGGACAGCAGTTTACCGTAGATCCGCGGCCGCTTGACCCAAAGGTTCCTTCAGGCGCTTTGGAAAAACTTCTGTTTAAGGTGATGTATTCCAAACAAACATCCTACGAAGCCCAGCTTAAAAAAATGGGATTGGTTAGTGACGATGGTTTTACCTGTACCTGTTATATGAGTGAAGTGGGAAATGTTCCAAGAAAAGGCGACGTTCTTTCCTGGGCCGAATCCAGCGCTGTTGTTTATGCCAATTCGGTTCTTGGCGCACGCTGCAACCGCAATTCGGGAATTATCGAACTGTTCGGAAGCATTGCAGGCAAGGTTCCGTATTTTGGTTTCTTAACCGACGAAGGCCGCAAGGCAACGTGGATTATCGAAGTTAAAACAACCAAAAAACCGGAAGCCCAGCTTTTGGGAAGTGCCATTGGTATGAAGGTAATGGAAGAAGTTCCCTTTATCAAAGGTTTGGATAAATGGATTGGAACAGATCTCTCCAGGAACACCGAAAAAGGCCGCGCTGCCGCAGACTACCTTAAAGATATGGGCGCTGCAACGGCGAGCAACGGCGCGGTTGGGCTTTACCATGCGGAAGGTCTTACACCGGAAGCAAAAACTTCAGGCAAAGGCCTTATTGAAAAAGGCGCCAAGACATATGTAATTGACGATGCGGAACTGGAACGGGTTAAGCAAAATTATCCCTGTATTTGGAAGAATACTGCTGCTTCGCCGGTTCTGTGTTTTATCGGCTGTCCTCATCTTTCGGTGGATCAGCTGAAAAGCTGGACTGCCCGCATAGAAGGTGCGCTGGCTCAAAACGGCAAAGAAAAACTTTCCATACCCACGGTGTTTACCGCTGCCCCCGGAGTGCTTAAGGAATTCCGTAAACTTCCCGAGGCGGAAAAACTAACAAACACAGGCGCCGTTTTAAGCGAAATCTGCCCGCTTATGTACATGAATAATCCGTTGTGCGCAAAAAAACCTGTAATAACAAATTCCAATAAACTGCGGACATACACTTCATCGCGGTACTACACCGATGACGAAATCGCTGTAAAGATCACCGGAGGTAACCAATGAAAACATTTAAAGGAAGAGTAATTGTTCCTTCCGGCAGCGGAGAGGAAGTAAAAGCCGAAGCGCTGGTTTCTACCCAGGGATTTAATACGCTGGCAAGTTTTCAAAAGGCACTTATGTTCGGCAAGAAACAAGCCCCTTGTTCGGATCAGAACAATGCAGCGATTTACGGAAAAAATATGCTGGGTAAAGCATTGTGCCTTCCGCAGACCATCGGCTCAACAACCGGTGGTATGATACTGTACTGTGCCGCCTACATGGATAGGCAGCCTGCCTGCCTTCTTTTCAGTAAGCCAATTGATTCCCTTGCCGCAGCCGGCGCCATACTCGCCGGTGTGTGGACGGACAAAGCTATGCTTACCATAGATTCATTGGGGGATGAATTTTTAAAAACGGTTGCAACCGGTGGAACAATAACGGCCAGAAACGACGGTACGGTGGATATCGAATGATCCATTTTTAAAACTCCGTTAGTTTTGAATAGTATTTTAAGGAGAAAAACATGAACATAGAGCTGATGTACGCTAAATACAATCAGGCGGGGAATCAGGTAATTTACCATATCCTTTCAAAGATGCAAAACGATGAACGGGAACAGGATCGGGGAAGTTTTTACGGAAGTCTTTCCGGCCTGTTGCTTCATGTTATGGGAGGAACACAGTACTTTCTTTCCCTGTACAAGGAGACGTTGAAAGACAATGATGCCGTCATCAAGGCGCTTGCTCCGATTGAAGGAATTGTTATTCCTGATGGGAAATTAGACGTTGCACAATGGAAAGAACTCGGAGCTTCTTTGGACAAACTTGACGCTGCCTATGTAAAAATGACGCAAGCGCTTGGCGCTGCGGATCTGGAGAAGCTGGTAAAGATAGACTGGTACGGAGGGAATCCGGCGGAAGTGCCCTTACAGTTTATGCTTCATCAATTGATAGTCCACAATACCCACCATCGGGGACAGATATCGCAGATACTTGATTCCATGAAAATCGACAACGATTATTCGGGGATCAACGTGGCTTTTATGTAAAATATGTATAATTTTGATGAAAAAGCCGATTGGCGCGGAGTTGATTCGGTTAAGTGGGATACTATAAAAGAAGAAGTAATTCCGCTTTGGATTGCCGACATGGATTTTCCGGTTTTTCCGGGGCTTAAAGATGCCCTGATTAAAAGGGCATCGGTTCCTTTCTACGGTTATAAATCCTGTCTGGATGAAAATTCTTCTTATTACCAGGCGATTCGTTCCTGGTACAAAACAAGACATGATCTGGAACTGCCGCCGCAGTCAGTTGTTTACGGCCCCGGTACAGTCCTCTCTTTAGGAATGATAGTCCGGGAGTTCTCTTCTAAAGAAGAAGGTGTGTTGATTTTATCGCCGGTATACACGCCGTTTTTTGATTCAATAAAAGAAAACAACCGGAAAGTTGTGGAAGTTTTTCTTGAGCTGGATGATCACGGACGTTTTATTCCGGATATTTCAAAAATCGAGGCTGCTATCGATAAGGCGGGAGTAACTGTGCCATTGGCTTTGTTTTGTTCCCCGCATAATCCTGCAGGCAGGGTATGGACCAAAGAAGAGCTTGCGTCGTTACTGGAACTTGTCCGGAGGCGGAATATGATTGCCGCCTTCGACGAATTGCATCAGGATTTTGTATACAGTAAAAACAGCGCAGGAAAAGAGCAGCATTTTGTTTCTGCTGTTTCATTCAAAGAGTATTCCGATCGGGTTATTGTTGTGTCAGGGGCTAATAAAAGCTTCAGCCTTGGGGGTCTCCATGTTTCACATTTTGTTGTTAATAATGAAGCTTTAAGGCAAACGATCAAGACCACCCTGCACAGGGAAACACATCACGAAGGTGATGTGTTTGCAGAATATGCCGTCGAAACCGTCTATCGCCACGGTGCCGCGTGGTTCGACGAATGTAAGGACTATATTTACGAAAACATTTGTGCGGCAGTACTATTCCTGAACGAAAAAATCCCGGGAATAAAAGCGTTTATTCCCGACGGCACGTACTTAATCTGGGCCGACGCCCGTGCGTTAATACAAAAGAGCGGCTGCAGAAACGATGCAGAACTTATTACACGCCTGGAAAACGAAGCCGACGTTAAAATAACACCTGGAAGCATCTACGGCAGGGCAGGCGAAGGCTATGTGCGGATCAACGCCGCCTGCCCTCGTTCTCAGTTAATGGAAGGACTGGAACGGATTAAGAAGTGGGCGGCAAAGTAAAAGTAATGACGCCGTAAAACGTCACAATGGAGCTAAAAATCCACAGGAACGTGGATTTTTAGCCAACTTCTTCCTCCTTCTTAATCGTGGCGGCATAAATACTGTTCAACAACCCCAAAAAAGCTGACAATGAAAAAAGAACTTCAATGCCGGTCTGTTTCCAGATCCAGCCTCCCAACAGGGCGATAAAGATACTGAACACATGGTTAATTGATATCCCGGTAGACAGCGTCGCGGTGATCTCTTCCTGATTTGAAGCAATGCGCTGAACATAAACATTACTGGCCATACTGCACAAGGTAATAATTGAGTCCAGGACAAAGTTTACGCATACAACAATAAACGCGATATTCGCCGGGAAGATACGGTGGGAAAAACCGTAAAGCAGGCAGACAACAATAAGAATCAGAGTGTCGGTTACCATTACAAATTTATAACCGAGCTTGTCGATAATTTTTCCTACCGGAGCGCTGAGGAAAAAGCCAAATATCGCACAAATTCCCAACAGCAACGAAACGACAGAAGTATCCGCACCGTACTGTAAAATGAGTACATAGGGTGCAAAGGTAAGAAAGACCTGTTTTCTTGAACCGTAAAAAACTTCAAGCATATAGTACTTTAAAAATTTCCGGCGAAAATAAAAACGATGCCGCTGGGGTTTTGTTGAGGTTTCTTTTATGGCAAGTGAAACAAGAACGGCAAGGATCATCAGTACGGTCGCAGCGGCAAAGGTAATCCTGAACTGGAAAATATCTGTCCTTCCAAAGCCTAAGCGGGAAAACAGATAAAACAGGCCTGTTACGATTAAAAACCCCGCAATGTGTCCCATTTGCGCTATGGCAGATGTAATTCCCAGTGAAGCTCCGGCTTTTTCCCGTAAGGCAAGGTCCATTGATATACTTGATTTTACGGGCATAATGATGTGTTCACCTGCGCTGAATACCACCATAAAGATCACAACAACAAATTTCAGATGAATAAAATTCGTGCTTAAAAAAAGTAATCCGGCAAGACCTGCAGTCATAATGGCGCATCCGATTTTGAATATCTTGCTGTCGGAAAAGCGGTACAACAGAGACAGGATGATAACAACCAGAAGGCCCGGAATTTCGCGGAAAAATTCTACAATACCCCGTTCAAAAGCGGTAATATGGATCACTTCGGCCAGATAATTATCCTGTACACCCCGGTAGAGACCGTAGGCAATACCGGATAACACTAAAACCCATAAAAATCGTCCTACCTTTGCTTCAGGGCGGTAGATACCTTCGAAGAGCTGCATATTGGTTACTTAAAGAATTCCTTTGCTTGTTTCTGGACTTCTTCCGCTAAAGATGTATAGTTTGCCTTTAAGGCATTGATGTTCTGGTTATAGAAGGCAACAAATTCCGGATCCTGAAAGGGATCGATCTTTACCTGCCGTCCAAAGCGCCGGGCAAATTCTTCTTCTTTCTGACGGAGTTTTGGGGCATATTGCCGTTTGATTGCTTCTTCATACTGAGATGCTTCCTGCAGGTATTGAGAGACGGCTTCCATGAATTGCTGATAAAGCATGGAAAAACGCTTGTCTGAAATAACTGTCGCAAGGCCTTTTCCAACTGCTTCAAGCCGTTTTAGGTCTTCCGGTACGGCAGGCAGGGTAATTTGCGTTACAAAAACTTCAAAACATCCCTGCTTTAAAGATTTTTTTTCTTCGTCCGAATTTGACTTTTTTAATTCCCCTTCGACAGAAGATATTTCTCCTGCCAGGTATTGATTGGCCAGCCTCTTACCCTGCTGTTTCACTTCAAAGAGCCCTATGCTGGTTTTATCGCTCTTTACATTTTCCGTTTTTTCCATTGCGATTTCCAGCGCACTTTTAATTCTACCCATATAGTGATCATATACTGGAACAGGGGGAGAGGGCAATATTAGTCTCGTTGTGTATGGCATATAAATATCTGTATTTAATAAAGCGAAGGGTAGCGAAAGCCCTGGTGAGAACGCCTGTAGAATTTGCCTTCGGAACCGCAGCACCTGAGTAAATTATTTTAAGAACAATATCCAAAGAATACTCAGGTGCTGTGTCTCCTACGGCAAGGACGGCAAAAAACAGCGCCCAGAGGGCGTTTATGCAAAAAGAGCAACACGCTGTAGCCCTAACAAAAGTAGAACTATTTCTACAAAAGCAGAAGTTGCTTTAGCTGCTTCTGCGGGCGATCCAGAGGTTCTCACCATGACTTTTGCTACCCCTTCCCATGCAATAACTACAGGTATTTGTATACCAGACTCAGCAGCATATTGATATGTTCAGTCCAGTTATTGACACTACTGCCAAGAAAATAGTAGACTGCTTGCAATGAGCCTTGCCTGCGTACAAAATAATCAAAAAAGTACGGAAAATCCCGTAAAACAGCCCAAGTTGGCACGATTCTTGCCCTCTCTCTCTCTCTCATAATACTCATCTGATCTTTTTTCCAAAAAAATTTCTCAAAACCACCACCTGTCAGAAGACAGGTCTATCTCACTGTGTAAAACAACAACTCGTATGAGTTTGTTATAAATACCGGCGGGTAAAAAGCGCGAATGTTTGCATCGTAGGAGGATGAAAATGAAAAGGTTATTAGTTTTTTCTGTATTACTGTCGGTATGTGTATCTACTATTTTTGGAGCTAAACCGACAGTGTACGACAAAAAAGTACCAATGGAACAGAGCAGCACGCTCATACTTGTTACTTGCAGTGTTCTGATGTTTGACGGTAAGTCTATGGGGTTTAACAAAGGATGGCAGGCACATAACGGCTTCCCAAAAGAAGTTATTATTCCGGCTGGAACACATACATTAAGTATGTATGCAGAGTATATTGGAGCTGGTAGAATATCACAAGTTACATATGAACCATTTACCCATGAGTTTCTTCCCGGACGTATTTATGCAATTCAAAAAAATTCTATAACCGCTGATAAGGGTGTTAGAATGCGTGATGTAACAGAATTATTTGAGGAATTTGTTTCGAATTCTGGAGGCTCGGATGCTTCACCGATCGAAGGCACGTGGGAATTTGACAAACAACAATTGATTTTCAGTGGCGACCAATTTATTACTTTGAATAAAGGGAAAAATAATACGCGCGGCTTCTTTTATATAGAGGACAATACAGTCTATTTGCCTCATATTCTTTATTATAGCGGAAAAAAGTGGAAAATTTATCCATTGAATATGACTGGAACAGCTATCTTCGATGGGATAACATTGAGTAGTCCAAATGGAAAACAAGTATTCAGAAAGGTGGAATAACCACAGAAGGTAATGCAACGGCGTTAAGCACGGAATTGAACCAGAACACGAACAAAAAGACTTTGTACGTATTCTGGTTCACATTCGCATGATTCGTTGATCCCTTTCCGCCCTTTGCGTCTCCGCGTCTCTGCGTGAGATCTTTGGGGAGCGCCTTGGAACATAAAAAACAGCTGTATTATTGACCTAAAGCCGTAATTTTCTTTATCATAAGTAATATTCTGCAGGAAAGGAGTAATCATGGTCGTTGGGAATTTTCAAACTCTTATTGGAATAGGGATTTATCTTGTTGTAATAATAACTCTGGGGCTTTGGTATGCACGGCGTAGCAATAGAAATCTGGAAGAATACTTTTTAGCCAGACGCGGTTTTGGGCCCTGGGTAGCTGCAATGAGCGCAGAGGCTTCCGATATGTCCGGTTGGCTTCTTATGGGACTTCCCGGAGTGGCTTATTTTACCGGTTATGGGGAGGCTTTTTGGACAGCTCTGGGGCTTTTTATCGGTACATGGATCAACTGGGCAGTGGTCGCTAAACGACTGCGCAGTTATTCTCAAATTGCCGACAATGCCATTACCTTGCCGGAATTTTTCAGTAAACGTTTCCATGACAATAAACGCATATTGCTTGCTCTGGCGGCTTTAATTTGCTTGATATTTTTCTCTATATATGTGGGGGCTCAGTTTATTACGTTTGGAAAACTTTTTAGTTATACCTTTGGTACCAATATGACAGGCATGGTGATAATGGGAGGTATAATTGTTTTATCCTATACGCTTCTTGGCGGTATCTGGGCGGTTGGGATGAGCGACCTGATTCAGGGACTTCTTATGGTCGTTGCTTTGGTACTGGTGCTGGGGGTAGGCGTTGTGACTGCCGGCGGAATAAATGCCATAGCTGCAAATCTTTCGGCTTTTCCAAGGTTTACCGACTTTTTCGGAATCGCCACTCCAAAAATGGTTAATGGAGTACAGGAGGTAGTGAACGGTATTCCGCAATTCGGAGCCGGTGCAGATTACGGTTTTCTTGTAACGATAAGTACCATGGCATGGGGTCTTGGTTATTTTGGTATGCCCCAGGTATTGGTCCGGTTTATGGCGATTAAAAAAACTTCGATGATCAAATCTTCACGGAACATCGCAGTTATTTGGTGTTTTATTGCACTGGCTGCTGCAGTGCTTATCGGTATTATCGGACGTGCGTATCTTCCAAGCCTTTTAACCACAGCAGGAGATGCGGAGAATATCTTTATCCTCTTAACCACCCGCTTCTTTCCGCCCATCCTGGCAGGGATTGTGCTTTCCGGAATTCTTGCAGCTTCCATGAGTACCTGTGATTCACAAATGTTGATTGTTGCATCATCTCTTGCAAATGATCTTTTTAAAGGTGTGTTCAAAAAGAATGCCAGTGAAGCATCAGTTCTATGGATTGCCCGTGCAGCAATGCTGATTGTAACAGGATTCGCCGTTTTCATCGCTATTACCGGAAACCAGTCCATATTCCGGGTTGTGTCCTATGCATGGGCGGGCTTTGGCGCTTCTTTCGGTCCTTTGGTACTGTTCAGCTTATTCTGGAAGCGGACAACTCTTCCTGCCGCTGTTGCAGGAATGCTTACCGGCGGAATAATGGTAATTGTCTGGAAGAACCTTATATCCAAAGCCGGCGGAATCTTTGCCGTTTACGAGTTACTCCCCGCATTTATCCTTTCTGCTTTGGTAATAGTGGTTGTCAGTTTGATTACCAAAAAGCCTTCTTCTGAAATTGAAAGGGAATTTGAAGAAGCGAAGATAGCGGAATTCTAATACGGCTTTTTTGCCCGGTTTGAGGTATCCGTCAAAACAAGTACTTCTAGCGCCAGGGTAAAAGTTAAAATAAAATTCCGGAGAAAGCAATAATCCGGAGGAAAAGATGAAGCAGTTTAGTAAAGAAGAAA
>Ga0082212_10013495_pt1 | contig 10211 bp, 7 predicted proteins | sample TergutNt197P3_FD_71548 | JGI IMG/M metagenome (GOLD analysis project Ga0082212, IMG submission 71548) | Neocapritermes taracua P3 segment gut microbial communities from Petit-Saut dam, French Guiana - Nt197 P3 | ecosystem: Host-associated > Arthropoda: Insects > Digestive system > Gut ...
GCGCCGCCGCATCCCATGATAGGAGAAATGATATGCCCCGAATAATAACATACACACAAGCGATCCGCGAAGCCCAGGACATCGAAATGGAACGCGACCCTAACGTCTTCATCTGCGGCGAGGACGTAGGCGCCTACGGATCCGCATTTGGCCAAACAGCGGGCCTTCAAAAAAAATACGGCGCAAAACGCGTGCTGGACACACCCCTGAGCGAAACAGCGATAACAAGCCTCGGCGTCGGCGCTGCAGCCGTCGGGCTGCGCCCAATCGTCGTACACGACTTCATGGACTTTATGGGCGTCTGCATGGATGAAATGCTCAACCAAGTATCAAAACTCGCGTGGATGGTAGGCGGGCAAACAAAACTGTCAATGGTCGTGCGCGCGCAAGCCGGCGCCGGAATCAGCGCGGCAGCGCAGCACTCGCAGAGCATAGAATCATTCTTTACGCACATGCCGGGCATAAAAGTCGTCGCCTCGTCAAACCCCGCCGACATGAAAGGCCTCCTGGCGTCGGCGATTAGGGACGACAACCCGGTCGTAGTCATAGAAAACAAAACGCTGCTCGGCATGGAAGGCGACGTGCCGGAAGGCGAATACCTCGTCCCGCTGGGCAAAGCGAACACACTGCGCGAAGGCACGGACGTTACCATCGTCTCCTATGGCATGATGGCAAACAAATGCCTCAACGCCGCGGAAACGCTCGCATCCGAGGGAATCAGCGCAGAAATAGTTGACATCCGCAGCCTGATACCGCTCGACAAAGATGCGATATTCAACTCGCTCGCAAAAACGAACCGGCTGGTGATCGTCCACGAAGCGATAGGCTGCACCGGTTACGGCGCAGAGATAGCGGCCATCGTCGCGGAAGAAGCGCTGGACTATCTTGACGCGCCGATAGTACGTGTCACAGCTCCATTCACGCACTGCCCGTTCTCACCGCCGCTTGAACAGGAGTATGTGCCGAATGAGGAGAAGATTATTTTGGCTGTGAAATCTCTGCGGTGAGTTGGGAATTGAGAATTGAGAATTGAGAATTGAGAATTGAGTCTCTCTAAAAACAAACTTTCGTCATTGCGGGCTCGACCCGCAATCCCCTGAATAGGAGCTAACAGTAAAAACCATTTGGTGTAGAACTTTGTTAATAGAGGTTCCCAGTTCGCTATTGAGAGTGGAGAGTAACAGATGTTCAAGATTATTTCTGCGCATGACGCGGCGGACCTTATTAAAGACGGCGACTGCATTGCCATAAATTCCTTCCTTGCGCTATCCAATCCCGAATTGCTGCACGACGCTATCTGCGAGCGTTTCATCGCAACCGGTTCACCGAAAGACTTGCGGCTGTTCTGCGCTGCGGGATTCGGCGTTTGGGATCGCTATCGCTTCGCGGATCGTTACATAAAGGCAGGCGCTGTGCGTGAAATCATCGCCAGCCACTACAGCAGTATGCCGGTTGCTATCGAGATGGCCTTAGCGGGCGAAATAGAAGCATACTGCCTTCCCCTCGGCGTGCTGTCTCACACGATTCGCGCGGCTGCTGCGGGCAGGGACTGGCTGCTCAGCGAGGTCGGTATCGGCATATACTGCGACCCCCGGGTGGGTACATATGCCCTAAACGATATCTCCAAACAGAAACTCGTCGCCGTTCAGGAGATCGAAGGCAAGGAGTATCTGAGATACCAAACGCCAAAAATCGACGTTGCGTTTATCAAAGGAACCACCGTCGATCCAAGCGGTAATATATCATTTGAGAAGGAATACCTGACTGTCGACGCCCTTGCGATGGCGCAGGCAACAAAGAGAAACGGCGGAACCGTGATTGTCCAGGTCGAGCAAGTCAGTCATGTGTTCGCCCGCCCGAGGAATGTTATTATCCCGGGTATCCTGGTGGACGCCGTGGTCGTACAGGAGGAGCCGGCGCTGGTGAGCGAGTATAACCCCGCGCTGTCAGGAGATATTCATGTCCCGTCGACGCATATGGATTACTACATCAATAAGCTCTCCACCGTCAAAGACAGAAAAACGGAGCAGGGCAACCACACAGCAGAGATAATCGGCGAGCGCGCCGCAAGGGAGCTTCGCCCGGGAGATGTAGTGAATATCGGCATTGGCATCCCGGAGATGGTGGGAATCTACGCGTCGCAAAAAGGAATCTTAAAAGATATTGCCATTACTGTCGAGGCTGGCGGAGTCGGAGGGGTTCCTGCCCCGGGCAAGGCATTCGGCGCGACCATTGGCGCGGATATGATCTGCGATACAGCGACGCAGTTTGATTTCTACGATGGCGGGGGGCTTGATATTTGCTTCCTGGGCGGGCTCGAAGCCGACGCGCACGGAAATGTCAACGCGCACAGGCTGCACGGCGGCTATGCGGGAATCGGCGGGTTCGCGAACATAACGTATGCGACGAAGACGATAGTGTTTTGTATGAGTTTCAATACAAAGGGACTTGTCGCGTCAAAAGACGGCGACGCTGTCAGCATCGAGCGTGAAGGGTCTGTCCCGAAGTTCAAAAAGGAGATATCAGCAATCAGCTTCTCGGGCGCCAATGCCGTGAAGCGCGGCCAGCGCGTACTGTACGTGACGGAGAGATGCATATTCGAGCTGACAGAACGGGGGTTGTCCTTAAAAGAGGTTTACCCCGGCGTTGACGAAGAGAAGCACATCCGGAGTATGCTCGATTTTGACCTGCCGGGTTGAGATTAAGGCAGAAAAGTATAGAGTGACATACCTTCCCATTGCCAAGCGCGACATTATCCGAATAAACGAAGCATCCGTCGGAACTTCAAACGGATGCTTTTTCACGTAAGCAGCAGGCATGAGTGCAAGCTTTCGAGCAGGCGGATGGCTGAATTGGCTCGGTTCATGCGCCGGCGGAGGCATATCTTCAATCTACTCGAAACCGCCAGGTTGCGATGACATAGGAGAGCAAGCCTACGTGAAACATTATTCATTTTAGTTGCATAATATTCATTTTGCATTCTGCAACTCATGCCTATGTGTGATAATTCACAAAGCAATTGTAGGCTTGTTTGCTTATTTTTGTGCATCTGCACATTGGTTTTTAAGCAAAGAGGTGTTGCATAATAATACATAATGTGATACACTCACAGCCAATACAAGGAGAGGAACTGACTTTATCATGAAAAAAGTAATAATCATCGGAGCTGCCGGAAGGGACTTCCATAACTTCAACACATGCTATAGAGGCGACCCTGACCAAAAGGTCGTTGCTTTCACAGCGGCGCAGATACCGGACATCGACGGGCGCAAGTACCCGGCTGAGCTTGCCGGCGCCGGTTATCCGGATGGCATTCCGATATTCCCGCAGGACGACCTTGAAAAACTCATCCATGAGTACGATGTGGACGAATGCGTCTTCTCATACAGCGACGTCAGATATGAATATGTCATGGGCGTCGGAGCAAAAGTCAACGCTGCAGGTGCGTCGTTCAAGCTGCTTGGCCACAAGCCGACGATGCTCAAAAGCACGAAGAAAGTCATCGCGATCGGCGCGATCAGGACAGGCTGCGGCAAGAGCCAGACGTCACGTAAAGCCATAGAATGCCTCAACAAAAGGGGCCTCAAGGTCATCGCCGTCCGCCATCCGATGCCTTATGGCGATCTGAACGCGCAGAAAGTCCAGCGCTTTGCGTCGCTCGACGACCTCAAAAAGCACAACTGCACCATTGAGGAAATGGAAGAATACGAGCCTCACATCGCAAGCGGCAACGTGATTTATGCTGGCGTAGACTACGAAGCGATCCTGCGGCAGGCCGAGAACGATCCCGCAGGGTGCGACATTGTGCTCTGGGACGGCGGAAACAACGATTTTCCGTTCTACAAGCCGGACTTGATGATCACAGTGGTCGATCCGCACAGGCCCGGGCACGAGCTGTGCTACTATCCGGGAGAAGTGACGCTTCGCATTGCCGACGCCGTCGTCATCAACAAAATAGACAGCGCGGACTATGCAAACATTCAAACTGTCAGGGACAATATTGCCAATGTCAACCCGAAAGCGCGAGTCATCGACGCCGCCTCGACCATCAGCATAGACGCTCCCGACGTAGTCAAGGGGAAAAACGTTCTGGTGATCGAAGACGGACCGACGCTGACGCACGGCGAAATGAAGATAGGCGCGGGCGTCGTGGCGGCAAACCGTTTCGGGGCAGCATCGATTGTCGATCCGCGCAGCTACACCGTCGGGCTCCTGTCCGAGACGTTCAAGACGTACCCGAACATCGGGAACATCCTGCCCGCAATGGGCTACGGCGAGCAGCAGATGAAGGATCTGGCAGCGACGATAGAGAACACGCCGTGCGATTCCGTGATAATCGCAACGCCAATCGACCTGAGCAGGGTGATCGACATAAAGAAACCGCACACAAGGGTCAAGTACGACCTGCAGGAGATAGGCACGCCGACAATGGACGATGTGATTGGGGACTTTTTGAGTTGAGAGCGATTGAGTGGCTAGTGGCTAGTGGATTACGGAATGGAGAATGGAGAATGGAGAATAATTCACAATTCACAACTCACAATTCACAGCTAGCAAAGCCAAAGGTGTTCATAGACGGCCGGGAGGGTACTACAGGCTTGCAGATATTCGACAGGCTTGCTGAACGGGACGACATTGATTTGCTGTTGATTGACGAGCCGAAACGCAAGGATGTCAATGAACGTAAGAAGCTCATTAACGAAGCGGATCTGGTGTTCCTGTGCCTGCCTGACGACGCTGCGAGGGAGTCAGCCGCGCTCATAGATAACGACAGGACGCGTGTAATCGATGCGTCCACGGCGCACAGGACTCATCCCGATTGGGTGTATGGCCTGCCTGAGCTTTTCCCCGAACAGCGTGAGAAAATCATTTCCGCAAGCAGGGTGGCAAACCCCGGCTGCCATGCCACTGGGTTCATCCTTGCCGTTTATCCTCTCATCGCTCTTGGAATTATGCCCGCCGATTATCCGCTGACATGTTTTTCGCTGACAGGATATTCCGGCGGAGGGAAGTCGATGATAGCCGACTACGAGGAGCACAAGACGGAAGCTATGGAGGCTCCGGGTCTGTACGCCCTTGGATTGACGCACAAGCATCTGCCCGAGATGATGGCGGTGACAGGGCTGACGCGCACACCGGTGTTCAGCCCCATCGTCAGCGATTATTTCAAAGGGATGGCGACGAGCATCGCGCTTCATAACGACATGCTGCTCAGGCCAATGACGTCGGACAGCATCCGTGCGGAGCTCGCGGCGTACTATGCAGGGCAGAAGTATGTGAAAGTCTCCCCGGAGCCGGGGAGCGGCACGCTCTACAGCAATTGGGGCGCGGGCACGAACAATCTTGAGATTACAGTCAGCGGCAACGACGCGCAAACGCTCATAACCACGCGTTTTGACAACCTGGGAAAAGGCGCGTCCGGAGCCGCAGTGCAGAATATGGAATTGATGCTAAGGTTGAAGAGTTGAGAGTTGAGAGTTGAGAGAGGAGAGAGGAGAGTTGAGAGTTAATTTATGAAATTTATTGATGGCGGAGTTTGCGCTGCTGAGGGTTTTCAGGCGGCGGGGATACATGTCGGTGTCAAGACAAGCAATCTTGACAAGAAGGATCTTGCGCTCATCGTTGCAGATTGCGATTGCGCGGCTGCGGCTGTGTATACGAGGAACGTTGTGAAAGCCGCGCCGCTTTATACTACGATGGAGCATTTGAAGAACGGGCGCGCGCGCATTGTGCTCGCAAACAGCGGCAATGCCAACGCATGCGCACCGAACGGCGAGGAGAACTCTGAGCGCTCCTGCAAAGCCATAGCTTCGGCGCTTGGCGTCAGTGCGGACGATGTGATAGTCGCGTCCACAGGCGTCATCGGCCAGGAGCTTCCCGTTGAAGTCATAGAAAATGGCATTCCAAATCTTGCTGCCGCGCTGTCATATGACGGCTCTCAGGATGCGGCGTCGGCAATCATGACCACAGACCTCACTATGAAGCAGTGCGCGGCTGAGCTGGAGATTGGCGGCAAGACCGTCAGGATCGGAGGCATCGCCAAGGGCAGCGGGATGATACACCCAAATATGGGGACGATGCTGGCGTTTCTAACGACCGATTGCGCCATTAGCGCCGCTATGATACAAAGAGCGCTCACCGATGCGGCGTACGTGAGCTTTAACCGCGTCTCGGTCGACGGCGACACATCAACGAACGACATGCTGTGCCTTCTCGCAAACAGCATGTCGGGAAACGAAGAGATAAGCAGCGCGGGTGCAGACTACAATGCTTTTGCAGCGGCGCTGGAAGCGGTGTGCATTGAGCTTGCCATTATGCTTGCTGCCGACGGCGAGGGCGCAACGCACCTTATCACATGCCATGTCGGCGGGGCAAAAAGCGAGCATGAAGCGGAGGCTCTGTCAAAGTCCGTTATTTCCTCGACGCTGACGAAGGCGATGATATTCGGCGCGGACGCGAACTTTGGTCGCGTGCTGTGCGCGATGGGTTATTCCGGGGTAAACTTCGACCCCGACAGCGTTGACATCGCGTTTGAGTCGCAAGCGGGGCGGATAGCCGTCTGCGAGCAAGGCCGGGGGCTGGCGTTCGACGAGGAGTTTGCGAAAAAAGTCCTGACCGAGCACGACATAACGATAGACATCAGCCTCGACGCAGGCGAAGGCGAGTGCACATGCTGGGGCTGCGATATCACGTATGACTATATAAAGATAAATGGAGACTATAGGAGTTGAGAGTTGAGAGAGGAGAGTTGAGAGTTTGGGATTAGCAACTAGTGGAGTGTAGAATGGAGAATGGTGAATGGTGTTGCACCAAAATCCCCTCGTCACTATATCCTGACCTCTCACTCCAAAATCCTAAATTCTAAATACATTATGCATTGTGAATTGTGAATTGTGAATTAGTCTTTAGCGACAGCTGTAAGACTTATAACGGAGGGTCGTTGTGGGCAATAATTTTGAGAGGGCGCGGACGCTTGTTGAGGCGCTGCCTTATATACAGAAATTTACCGGCAAAGTCGTCGTCATAAAGTATGGCGGCAACGCGATGATCAGCCCCGAGCTGTTCGACGCGGTCATAGAAGACATTATTCTGCTGCAGCTCACGGGCATCCATGTCGTGCTGGTCCACGGCGGCGGCCCTGAGATAAACGACATGCTCGACAGGCTCGGCATCGAGTCGCGCTTCGTCAACGGGCTGCGATATACTGACGCCGAGACGATGGAAGTTGTCCAAGGTATATTGTGCGGTAAGGTCAACAAGGATTTAGTCGCGACGATAATCCGCAAGGGCGGGAGCGCAGTCGGCATCTGCGGGCTCGATGCAAAGCTGTTCGAAGCGCAGAGGATGGTTAAGTCCGACGGCGAGGACTACGGCTATGTCGGCGATATCACGAACGTTAACCCGGAGGCTGTCATGCAGGCAATCGAGAACGGGCATATTCCCGTGGTCGCGACAGTCGCGTTCGGTATAGACGACGACACGGCATACAACGTCAATGCAGACACAGCGGCCGCCAAGCTTGCAATAGCGCTCGGTGCCGAAAAGCTGATTCTGCTTACTAACACACGAGGAGTCCTGCGCATAAAGGACGACGAATCGACGCTGATCAAGCAGATCAGATCGCATGAGATAGAAGGACTTATGTCGCAGAACATCATCGCGGGAGGCATGATTCCGAAAATCGAGTGCTGCGCGGATGCGATAGAAGGTGGCGTCCGACGAACGCACATCCTCGACGGCCGCATCGAGCATTCTATCCTGATAGAGATGCTGACCGACGAGGGCGCGGGGACGATGATTTTTTGAGTTGAGAGTTGAGAGTTGAGAGTTGAGAGTTGAGTCCATCTGTAAACAATTGCCGTCATTGCGACCTGAGCCTGCCCCGGGCTTGATCCGGGGAGCCGCAATCCCCTCAGTTGTAGGCAAAACCTCTATTCAGGGGATTCCGGGTCAAGCCCGGAATGACGAAATTAAGGTACTTAGGAGTGAAAAAAATGAACAGCAATGATATTAAGGCGCTTGATGCACAGCATGTTATGCAAACTTACGGACGGTTCGACGTTGTGATTGACCATGGCGAGGGCGCAACGCTGTATAGCCCCGAGGGCAAGGAGTATGTCGATTTTTCCAGCGGACTTGGAGTCAACTCCATTGGCTACGGCAACAAAAAATGGGCGGACGCCATATATGCGCAAGCCCTGAAGCTTCAGCACACGTCAAACCTGTATTACACCGAGCCTTATGCGCGGCTCGCATCTGAACTGACAAAACGCACGGGCATGAAAAATGTGTTCTTCGCAAACGCGGGAGGCGAAGCGAACGAGGGCATGATCAAGCTCGCCAGGAAGTACTCGTTCGACAAATACGGAAAAGGCAGGAGCACGATTATCAGCCTGGTACAGAGCTTCCACGGCAGAACGATCACGACGCTTGCGGCAACGGGGCAGGAGCAATTCCATAATTTCTTCTTCCCGTTCACGGAAGGCTTCACCCATACCCCCGCAAACGATATAAAGGCGCTCAAAGCGATGCTTGACGCGCAAGCTTCCGCAACTGTCAGCATCGACGGGACGTCTGCGCTCAAACCATCGGCCTCGTCCGGCGAAGACGGCGTATGCGCTATCCTTGTGGAGCTTATTCAGGGAGAGGGCGGCGTCCTGCCTCTCGACCCGGACTACGTGAAAGCAGTCGCGGAATTATGTCAGCAGCGTGACCTTCTGCTGCTGGTGGACGAAGTGCAGACAGGGGTCGGCAGGACCGGGACGCTGTTCGCCTTTGAGCAGTACGGCATAAAGCCCGACGTCGTCAGCTTCGCCAAAGGAATTGCGGGCGGGCTTCCTATGGGCGGGATAATGGCGAGCGAAAAATGCTCCGCAGTCCTGACGGCGGGAACGCATGCCACGACGTTCGGCGGGAACCCCGTGTCCGCCGCCGCAGCGCTTGAAGTCCTAAATCAGTTGAACGAAGAAACTCTTGCAGAGGTTGCAAAAAAGGGCGATTACATCCGCGGCGAAGTGTCAAGCTGGAATCTACCCGTTGTCGGCGAGATTCGCGGCAAGGGGCTGATGATTGGCATATCGCTGGCGGGCGCGGCTCCGAGGGACGCGGCGCAAAAATGCATAGACAACGGGCTGCTGATTCTGACAGCAGGTACGGACGCCTTGAGAATGCTCCCGCCGCTGACTATTACGTATGATGAAATCGATAAGGGGCTGGCAGTGTTGAAAGCAGCGCTGAGCAATGCATAATGCATAATGCATAATGCACAATTCACAATTCACAATTCACAATTGAGTACCTCTAAATACTATAATTTCGTCATTCCGGGCTCGACCCGGAATCCCCTGAATAGGGCTTTTACCTGCAACTGAGGGGATTGCGCTCGGAGGCCGCAATGACGGCTGTTGGTTTTTAGAGGCGCTTAATTGTGCATTGTGCATTGTGAATTATGAATTTCACACTCTCAACTCTCCTCTCTCCTCTCTCCTCTCTCAACTCACGCCTTTCCCAGCGCTTTTAGCACTTTGTCAGGCGTTGCGGGCGGGTCTACCCATACGCCTGTTGCGTTGTGGATCGCTATTACGACCATGTGCGTGTTCGCGAGCGAATGGCTTATCCCGCTTGCTCCGTATGCCGCGTTGCCCGCCCGCGTTTCCAGAAACTCGCGCTCAATTGGCGGGTAGTCGAGCATCCCCGGCTTTTTGTAGTCGATCATGTTGTTGTTGAGCCTGAGTCCCGTGCGCTCGTCATATACGTAATCCTCGAACAACTGGCATCCCTGGCTGAAAAACAGCACCTGGTCTATCTGGCTCTCGAGCGACGTCAGGCGCATGACTTTCCCGGGGTCTGCCACAACGCCGAAGCGCAGCACTTCGACCTCGCCCGTTTCGGTATCCACCGCGACTTCGCAAAACGCGGTGTTCATCGTATCGAGCATCTTCCCCCTGCCGACGCTCCAGAGTGCAGCGGGAGGCCTGCCGGAATATGTCGCAACTATGTTTTGCTTCACGGCGTCCTTGAGCGTCACGCCGATAGATGGGTCTTCTTTCAGGACAACACGACCTCCGGCAAGGTCGAGCTCCTCAGGTTTTCGGCCTTTGAGCGGGCTGGGGTCTTGCGGGCCCATCGGCCCGAACATGCCCGGAAGCGGAGGTTTTTCCGCTTCGTTCACCGCTGCTTCGAGTATCTGTTTTTTTAGTATATTCGCGCAT
>Ga0082212_10013496_pt1 | contig 10211 bp, 9 predicted proteins | sample TergutNt197P3_FD_71548 | JGI IMG/M metagenome (GOLD analysis project Ga0082212, IMG submission 71548) | Neocapritermes taracua P3 segment gut microbial communities from Petit-Saut dam, French Guiana - Nt197 P3 | ecosystem: Host-associated > Arthropoda: Insects > Digestive system > Gut ...
TCTACCAGCAGGTATATTTTTTTAAAAACCATACACCATGTATACCATAATTGTGTATAAAAAATATATAACCACGAATTAGAATTTATATCAAAACTCCGTGGTGAATTTCATGTTTTTCGGACAGTCCCTGCTGCAGCGGTATATTTTTCAAGTTTGCCTGTAAGCTCGTTAAAATCTATCGGCTTACCGATATGATCGTTCATTCCGACAGAATAATATTTTTCCACATCTTCGGGGAATACGTTAGCCGTCACTGCAATAATGGGAACCTGCATTCCGGGGCCTCCAAGCATACGAATGCGGCGGGTTGCTTCCATACCGTCCATCTCGGGCATATTTATATCCATAAAAATAATGTCATACTTATCCGGATCGGCGGAAAACAGTTCAAGGGCCTTAATACCGTTTTCGGCACATTCAATTTTTATCTGCGTATCGCCCAGCAGGGCTATAATAATGTCCCGGTTAATTTCTATATCTTCAGCCAATAACACGGTCTTACCCGCGAAAGATACCGATGGTTTACCCGGTTCTTCCGGCCCTGTATTGCCGGGCCGGGTTCCCTCATGACAGTTCTTTTCAATTTTGACGGTAAAAATAAATTTGGCACCCTTTCCGATTTCGGACTCTACCCGTATTTCTCCGCCCATCAGTTCGATAATGCGTTTGGACAGGGCAAGCCCGATTCCGGCACCGCCGTATTTTCTGTCGATGCCTCCATACACCTGCTCGAATGAATTGAAAATATCCTCCTGCCGTTCTTTCGAAATGCCAATGCCGTTGTCGGCGATCTCAATTTGCAGGGTAACTGTTCCGTTTCTTACACCGGACGCACGCGCTTTAAACTGTATGGAACCTTCATCGGGTGTAAACTTGACAGCATTTGCCAGCAAATTGAATATCACCTGTGCCAGGCGGTTCCCGTCGCCAATGAGAGCGTCGGGTATGGACGGATCTATATCTGCGGAAAACGCCTGCTGTTTATCGTTGGTATAGAGATATATCATTTCCAGTTCTTTCCGTAACACCGCCTCAAAAGAAAATTCAGAATGGGCAAGGCAGAAATTACCGCTGTCTATTTCTGTTATGGAAAGAACATCGTTGATAAGCCGCAGCAGATGATGGGAAGCATTTTCGGATTTTTTGAGAAAATCTTCTTTCCCTTCCAAATCGTCCGTGCTTCTCGCCAAAGTTGTCATTCCGATTATAACATTCATCGGAGTTCTCATTTCATGGCTCATCCGTGACATAAAATCATTTTTAGCACGGTTGGCCTGTTCGGCCTGTTCTTTCGCGGCGATCAATTCCAGTCTGAGCCGGTGTTCCATTGCACGCTCGGCCCTGCCCGAAAAAATAATAAGTATCACCGCTGTGGAAACGACTGTCACGAACACATTGATCACTATTGACGAGCAGGAGAGTACACAAAGGATGATCCCCAATGTTACCGTCAACACCATCATAAAAATAAGACAGGCCATAATTTTTAACTTTTTTGGAAGCATACAAGGTTATCTCATCAATATGGCGAAAAAGCATCCGGATCTCAGGAAAAATACCGCCGTGGTAATAAATAATGGGAAAATAAATCAATACATCCGAATTTAACCAAGATTTAACAAATCACCCATCATTCCTTAACAGTGGAAGGGTACTTTCAAACCATCTTAATTTACAAGGAGTGACATTATGAAGAAGTTTTTGTGCGTTTCATTGGCCTTTGTTTTTATGACAGGTTTCGTCTTTGCTGGCGGCGGTTCACAATCGTCCGCCCCTGCCCAGCCGGCGCCGCAGGCCCAACCCCACACTATTGCTGTTGGTGGTTCCACCTCGGTAACCCCGCTGATGGAACTGTTTCAGGCCGATTATGAAAAAGCCAACAGCGGCGTAAAAATCACGATCAGCGGGACTGGTTCCGGTGACGGGATCAAGGGAACGGGAGAGGGAACCTACGAGATCGGTATGTCCAGCCGCGAGTTGACCCCCGCTGAAATCGGCTCCGGTCTTGAGCCGCACGTCGTCGCCATTGACGGCATCGCAGTCATCGTCAATAACGGCAACCCTGTTTCCGGCCTCAGTATGGCGCAGATAAAAGATATCTACACCGGGGCTATTACCCGCTGGGAACAGCTGGGCGCTGCCGCAGGCGGAAAGACCGGCGGTATTGCGGTAGTTTCACGGGAGCCCGGTTCGGGAACCAGGGGCGCTTTTCAGGAACTTATCGGTTTCAATGACGGCGCTCTTGTGCAAAACGCTGTTATCTTCGACGGAACGGGTGCAATTAAGTCCGCGATTGCCGGTAACGCCGATGCTATCGGTTACATCTCCCTCGGTTCAGTTGACACAACGGGAAAGGCCCTCAGCGTCGACGGGGTCGCGGCAACCAACGCCAATGTGAAAGCGGGGACGTATAAAATCGCCCGCCCCTTCATCCTTATCACCAAAAAGGGAGCTGCCCTTCATCCCGCTACTGCCGCGTTTTTGAACTGGACCATGAACGCGGGACAGAGCATCGTGCAGAGAAGCTGGATCAGTATAAAGTAAGGGTTCTGAAAGAAACCCATGCTGCCGCGCCGCCTGACCGATATTGCTTTCGCGTGGCTTTTCAGGGTCATCTCCTTTACGGGAGTCGCCGCCCTGGGGGCTATTGTGATCTTTATTTTTGTTCAGGGGGCGCAGCCTTTTCTTTTTTCTACCGCCAAAGACCTGCGTTTGGTAACCGAACGATTCGACAGCGTTACGATTAACGGTAAATTATACGAGAACCCCGAGGGTTTTATTATACTGCCCTGGGATACAAAAAATATTGTTATAAATTTTATTAACCGCGGTGAAGAAGGAATACTGGAATTTCGCCTCTCGCCCGAAAAAAACGGCAGGACTACTCTTTTGCGGCCAATAGAAGCGGGTGAGGGGACAATCAGCTTTCCCGACGCTTACACCTGCTCGGTCACTTATCCCGGCCTAATCGCCGGACTTACCCAGAAAATACACATCATTTTGCCCGAACCTCCCTATAATGTTTTTGACTTCATTAGGGGAAAAAAATGGCTGCCAACAGATGAAAAAGTGTATGGTATCCTCCCTATGATACTGGGAAGTCTGTTGGCCTGTTTTGGCGCCCTTTTGCTGGGAGTGCCGATAGCTATTCTCTGTGCCCTGTTTATGTCTGAATTCCTTCCCGGCAGGCTGGCAGGTGTACTGCGAAGCGGCGTGGAACTTTTGGCGGGTATCCCGTCGGTAGTGTACGGTTTTTTCGGCCTTATGGTGATTGTACCCGCGATAAAAAATACCTTCAAAGTTCCATCGGGAAACAGCCTCCTCGCCGCAGTAATAGTTCTGGCGATAATGATCCTGCCGACTGTTATTGCCGTGTCGGAAAAATGTCTGCGGGCGGTACCCCGTTCCCGGCGGGAGGCGTCACTGGCAGTAGGTGCGAGCAAAATGCAGACCGCCTGGTATGTCGTGCTGCCCCACGCAAAGTCCGGGGTGCTTGCCGGCGTCATATTGGGATTCTCGCGGGCGGTCGGCGAGACGATGGCGGTGATCCTCGTAGCGGGGAACTCGACGCAGTTCACCGCCAACCCGCTGGATGGTATACGAACACTCACCGCCACCATCGCCCTTGAGATGGGCTATGCCGACGGCAGACACGCAAATATGCTCTTTTCGATAGGCCTGGTGCTGCTGGCAATGATTTTGATCCTCAACGCCATTATTCTGAGGATACGAAGTACCGGAGAAGGTGACTGATGAATCATATAAAAAAAAGAAAAACAATAGATGGTTTTCAATATGGTCTTATGATCGTTGCCTCGGTACTCGTGACGGGGGCGCTGGCCGGTATTGTTGCCTATATCGGTATTCAATCTGCGGGAAGTTTCCAGCTTTCGTTTATTTTCGGCCCATTAAGCACAAGCCTTGTCCCCATGATCGCCAGCACCGCCTGGACGGTACTGGTGTCCCTGGCGATAGCCCTGCCCGTGGGAATCATGACGGCGATCTACCTGCAGGAATATGCGCATCAGTCGAAACTCAGCCAGGCGCTGGGGCTTGCCGTTGATACCCTGGCCGGCATCCCTTCGATCATTTACGGTCTTTTCGGGCTTTTGTTTTTTTGCCGTCTTTTCAATATGGGACAGTCCATAATCGCCGGAGGATTTACCCTCAGCATCATGATCCTCCCCGTTATCATCAGAACCACCGAGGAAGCCCTCAAGACCGTTCCTGCCTCTTTCAGGGAAGGTTCCCTTTCCCTCGGTGCGACGAAAATCCAGACCATAAGCCATGTGGTCCTTCCCCCGGCCATGCCCGGCATCCTTACCGCCGCGATCCTTGCCGTGGGGCGTGTAGTCGGCGAATCCGCGCCCGTGCTGCTTACCGTGGGCATCGCCCGTAACCTGCCAAAGACAATTTTTGAGCCGGGGCGCACATTAACGATACACCTGTACTATCTGACCAAGGAAGCCCTCAATCCGGACGACTTCGCCCAGGCCTTTACCGCTGCGGCGGTGTTGATCGTTCTGGTGTTTGTTATTAATACGGCGGTAAAAGTTATCGGCGCAAGCCTGGGGGATGCCGGGGAGAACTTGGAATGATGCCAGAGCAAGAGCACAGCGCGAAGAAGCTGACTGTTTCCAACCTTGATCTTTTTTACGGCGACGTACAGGCGCTGAAAAACATCCAGTTCGATCTAAACAAAAACGAGGCCGCCGCCCTTATCGGGCCCTCGGGATGCGGAAAGTCAACATTTATCCGTGTGCTTAACCGGATGAACGACCTTATCCCATCGTGCCGGATAACGGGAGAGATACTCCTTGATGGTGAAGATATTTATGGTAATATGGATATAAGCGAATTGCGCACCCGGGTGGGGATGGTGTTTCAGAAGCCGAATCCCTTCAATATGAGCATCTTTGACAATGTCGCCTACGGCAGGCGAATGCAGGGGATGAGGGACAGGAAAAAACTTGCCGAACTGGTCGAGCAGTCGCTGATTAAGGCAGCCCTGTGGGACGAGGTAAAGGACAGGCTGAAAAAATCGGCGCAGAGTCTTTCCGGCGGACAGCAGCAGCGGCTCTGCATCGCCCGCAGTATCGCCATGTCGCCGGAGATCATTTTGATGGACGAGCCGACCAGCGCCCTTGATCCAATAGCCACGGGGAGGATCGAGGAACTTGTCGGTGAATTAAAACGGGATTTCACGATTATCATCGTTACCCATTCCATGAACCAGGCGGCCCGCGTCAGCGACCGGACGGCGTTTTTTCTGCTGGGCGATCTGGTTGAATTCGGTGAAACGAAATCGGTCTTTACCAACCCAAAAGACAAACGTACGGAAGATTATATTACCGGCCGTTTCGGATAAAATTTTAGGTAGCAGTTCCAAAATCTGACATTTTGGAACTGCGTCGGAAGGGGAAAATGCAGACGAGGACATTGCTGAAGGAAGAGATGGAAAACCTGAGGCGCGAACTGACGCTTATGGCCGCAAGAGTGCAGGAAAATCTGGGGAAGGCGATTGCCATTATCAGGACGGGCGACTCAGTGCTGGCGGATGAGGTAAAAAGAACCGGCAGAATCATTGACCAAATGCAGATCAGAATAGAAGATATGGCAATGGTGCTTGTTGCCACTCAGCAGCCCGTCGCCAGCGACCTTCGTGAACTGGTGACGGTTTTCAAACTGACAGCGAATCTTGAGCGTATCGATGATTACGGGATTCATCTGACCCGGGCCGGTGTAAAATTGTCCAGCCGCCCCCCTTTCCGTTCAATGGAAAGGATTGAACGCATGGCCCAGACCGGACAGGAAATGCTCAAGGCGGCGTTTTCCGCGTACCTTGCCTGGGACAATGACGCGGCAAGAAACGCAGCTGCCCTGGACGAGAAGATAGATGCCGAGCACAAAGCCCTTACCGAAGAAGTACTCTCCCTTATCAAGGAAAAGCCCAACCTGGTTAAATCCGGCGCCCGGCTGCTGCGGCTTTCGGGCTTCATGGAGCGTCTGGGGGATCATATTACCAATATCTGCGAGGGGATTATTTACATGACCGCTGGCAGCCGCGAGGAATTGAATCCGGTGCGGATGAACAGTGATGCCTAGGTGTAAAAGGCGAAAAGATGGGAACCGAACATGCCAAAGCAAGAGCACAGCGTGAAGCTGTGTCCATTGATGAAAGGCGGCGCGGCAAGAGCCCAAGAGAAAGCCGCTGTAACAAAAAAGGTGGGCTTGCTTTAGCAAGTCCAATGGGCGAGATGAATCCAAGGTAAAACAGGAAGGCTAAGGCGGGAAAAAAATGGGAACCGAACGGATACTCATCATCGAAGATGACCCGGAAATTCAGGAAATGCTGCAGTACGCCTTTGCCCGTGAAGGCTGGAAACTGATTCAGGCCAGAACCGGTGAGGACGGGCTTAAAATACTGCAATCCAAAGGGGTGGACTGCATCATCCTCGACATCATGCTTCCCGGCGTGGACGGCCTAAAGATTTTGAAAAAAATCCGCGAAGAAAAGAAATTCCAGACACTGCCGGTGATCCTCTGCACCGCCCGCGGCGAGGAAGCCGATGTTATCGCAGGGCTGGAACTCGGTGCGGACGACTATGTAGTCAAGCCGTACAGCCCCCGCGTACTTGCCGCCCGTATACGCGCCGGTCTTCGCCGCAAAGAGACGGCGGAATCTCCGGACAATGCCCAGAAAAAAACTTCCTGGCGCTACGGGAAGCTAAAGATAGACGTTGAACGGCACGCGGCCTTTTTGGGGGAAGCTCCCCTCGATCTTTACGCCACCGAATTCGCCATTCTCGCACAATTTATGAGCCATCCCGATATAGTTTTTTCCCGGCAGAGAATCATTACCGCGATCCGCGGAACGGATTACCCCGTGACGGATCGTTCCGTGGACGTGCAGATCATGGGCCTCAGAAAAAAACTGGGGGAAGCGGGAAGCATGATCGAGACCGTGCGCGGCGTTGGATATAGGTTCAGGACAGGTTGAGGTACATATGACAAATTTGCTTAAAAAAAGTTTTGTTATTATCGCTGCGGCGACTCTGGTTATATCCGCTTATTTTGTCTGCGGGGTTTTGGTTATCGTCGGAACGCAGTATAACAATATCAACACTGAAAATCTGAAAGAGACGGTAAAAACCCTGGGAAATTTTGCTTCAGCTTCGCTCTTTACCGATAAAAATGCCGCAGAATGGGTTTCGGCAATTAGGGATTCCGAAACGGCTTCCGTTTATCGCATAACCCTGATTCGCCGCAGCGGGGAGGTTGTATTTGATACTCATGCGGGCAGCGCGGATATGGAAAACCACCTTGACCGGCCTGAATTTCAAAGCGCGATAATTACGGGGATAGGGTCCGCCCGCCGGCAATCGACAACTATGGGGCAGGAGTACATCTATGCAGCCATTGGTGTCAGGGATTCAAACGGAGAAATCGCGGGAGTACTGCGCATTTCGTATCTTGTGCCGACCTTTTCTTCGCGTATTTTTATCTTTACCTTCCCGTTTCTTGTTTTCGGCTTTCTGTTGATTTTGGGGGCATGCGCCGGTATTTACTTTTTTTCGCGCCGCTTTTCCCGTTCTATAGAAGCCTCTCTGGACGCGCAGCTTGAGACAAAAACTTTTGAACTGAAAACGCGAACCGAAGAAGCCGAAAATGAAGGGCAGCGTCTCCAGACCATTCTCAACAGTATGTTTGAGGGCCTTATCGCCCTGGACTCGAATTTGAAAATTACCCTGGTAAATCCAAGGTTCTGTGAGCTTTTTCATTGTGATTTGAAGGAGGGCATGAGCCGTAGGGACATATCTCTTCTGGAATTCAGCAATTCCGCCGAACTGGACGAGGCGGCGCGGCGGGTGCTTTCCACAAATAGCCCTGTCGAGCTGACCGTTAAACGTCATTCCGGCACTGAACAGCATTTTAGGGTTTTCGCAGCCCCGCTTCCTGCGGGTACAAATGGAGGCGGCGTTGTTATCGTGCTGGGGGACATCAGCCGCCTGGTCAGGCTGGAACAGGTACGCAAGGATTTTGCCGCCAATGTTTCCCACGAACTGCGTACGCCAATTCAGGTGGTTAAAGGCTTTACCGAAACGATCCTCGATTCACCCATGAACGACAAGGAAGAACTTCGCCGCTTTGTCGAGATCATCGGCAAGAATTCCCAAACCATGGAAAATATTACCAACGACCTTCTAACCCTGGTCAGCCTTGAAGACGAAAACAGCCCCCGCCCTCCCATGGAAGAAACAATAATCACCCCGCTTATCGACGAAGCAGCAGGGATGGTTGAAATCGCCGCCCGAAAAAAAAATATTTTAATCGAGGTAAACTGTCCTTCCGATCTTTCGGCACGACTCTACGGTTCTTTTGTCATTCAGGCTTTGGTCAACCTTCTTGACAACGGCATTAAATATTCCGATTCCGGCTCCCGGATTAAGGTTAAGGCTTTCAGGGAAAACGCAGAGCTTGTTATTGAAGTAAAGGACAAGGGTATCGGCATTCCCACCGAGCACATGGAACGTATCTTTGAACGTTTTTACCGCGTAGACCGCGCCCGAAGCCGTGAGGCGGGCGGTACCGGCCTCGGTCTTGCCATAGTCCGCCACATTGCCCTGCTCCACAACGGAACCGCCGAAGTCGAAAGCCACGCCGGCGAAGGCTCGGTCTTCCGGCTCAGATTACCTTTGTAGTAGATTCAACGAATGACGCGAATGTAAACGAATGAAGAAAAAAAATCAGCTTTTGTATTATTCGCGTCGTACCGCAGGTACGCATTCGCGTGTATTCGTTGATCTTATGATCATTCCTATCGGTTAACGCGGAGCCAGTCGGCGAGGCGGCGCTCAAGCTGGTATACGCCATCGTTGGTTTCCTGCCGGGCTCTGTCGTGGAGGTAGGGGAGTATGACCCGTTCCTTGAGCGTCATCCAACTGCCGGGAAGGATGTTCGCCGGGGAGAGAAAATCCTCCGGGGGCATATGCCCAAGCAGACCGGGATAAAACAGGGGAAAGACCTGTTCTGTTACGGGACGCAGGGCAGAGAAACCCCCGCCTATGCCAAAAGAGATTTCCATCATCCGGTTCTGACGGCTCTGTTCCAAAAGGTAGCGCTGGGTGTCTGTGCTGAAAAACCAGCGAAGGAATGCATCGGCAGCTTTCTTTCCCCTGCCTTTTTTTGAAAGGCCAATGTACACCGAACTTTCAACCAGGGGGATGGTATTGTGCTGGGAAAGCCAGCGGAAGTCAAGATTGTTTCGCTGATCTTCGCCGAGAGTAAAAAAATGATCGCTGTCCATGCATGTAAAAAGAATCCTTCCCGAGATGGCGAGCTGTGCCGGAGGATCATAAAAATATTTAAAGGTAAAATCGTCTACAGCCTGGACTCCGGAGTTGGTTTCACGCGTCCATTCCCATGCAAAGCTCATGGCTGACTCAAGTGCGGAGGAATCCCAGGCCAGCGGGTCGGCCTCTCTGAATGACGCATTAAAAAGCGTAGCCGTCAAAAACAGAAATTCGCTGTCCCATCCCGGGGAAAAACCCATGCGTGTATATATGCCGCCGGTTTCGGCGTTGTAGTCTTTTCCGAGTTTTTGCATTTCCTCAAAACCAATGATAAAGGGATTGGACAGCAGCGCCCCCCTGTCGCGGGCAAAAATCACTACCGGGGCGTTGAATGACACGGGCAGAAGGTACTGTTTTCCATCGATGTTACCCATAGCCAGAAGCCGGGGGAAGAACGCGCTTTTCTGAAGGGCATTTTTTCTAAAGTGCTTGTCCAGCGGCCTGAAAAAAACCCTTGTCGAAGCGCTCTTCAACCAGCTTCCGGCAACAATATCCGGCGAGTATGCCCCATTATCCTTGAGTCTTTCGGCGGGAAAATCATAATACCGCATCTCAATTTTATACTGATCCTGCGCGGTGTTGAAATACTCGCCGTAAAACGCGAATTCAGCCCTGTCCGACCAGAGTATGGCGGTTCTGCCCCCCTGTGGAGCGCAAGAAACTGCGGTAATAGCCGCGTATATCAGGAAGGCGATTATTGGCCGGCGCATGGATTTATCCTATTTTCCCCCGCCTTGCTTGTCAATCCATGGATGTAGTAGTATAGTTGTAAAAGGGGGAGCATTTTGGAGCAGGTTAAAGACGCTTATATAATGCGCCTGGTTGAGCGAATCAGTGAGCATTACCGGGCCAATA
>Ga0082212_10013497_pt1 | contig 10211 bp, 10 predicted proteins | sample TergutNt197P3_FD_71548 | JGI IMG/M metagenome (GOLD analysis project Ga0082212, IMG submission 71548) | Neocapritermes taracua P3 segment gut microbial communities from Petit-Saut dam, French Guiana - Nt197 P3 | ecosystem: Host-associated > Arthropoda: Insects > Digestive system > Gut ...
AACATATCTTTACAGTTGTTTAGTCTCAATCCATATAAAAAAATCTTTGAACAGAATTATACAGGAAGGGCTTTCAGCTCATCCAGGGAAGAATACGATAATTTGAAAGTGGTCATCCAGGGATTGGTTTCCCATTTGAATGGCCGGTAAAAGGAAAGACATATGAAAATCAGAATTATTGCGTGTACACTGGCTGCGCTTTTTGTTCTTAACGGCGCTTCGGTCTGGGAAGGAGCGGCTGCTGTAGCTTCCGGTGATCTTCCCGCGGAAGGCTACTATGTGGCAACCGATTCTTTTCCAAAAAATACGGTAGTCGACATTACGAATCTTGAAAACGAAATGAGTATCCGGGTAATAGTCGCCGCGGGGCTTGCGGCGCCGGGACTTTTGGCAATTGTTTCCGGTGAAGCAGCGGAAATGATCGGGCTGCAAAGCAGTTCCATCGGCAGAATCAGGATGAGCCAGCCACCGGCTTCAATTGCCTATGGCCGTTTTACCGAAGGGCTTGACGGCGAATTCCCGGACTATGATGATGAATCATTCTGGCCCAGAGAAGAATATGAAGTTGTTATTGAAAATTTTGAAGAAAAATACTACTACGATGATATCTGGGATCTTCCGCAGTATTATATCGCGGGAGAACTTTTTTGGGACAAAGAGGATGACGATTATCTTGCCATAGCGGACGAAGTTCCGGACATGGCGGAGGAAGTTTACGAGATTGCTGAAGCTGATGAACCCGAAGAATATATTTATTTACTGGCGGAAGAAGACCCGGAAGAATACGATTCCCATCCTGTACTGGCAGAAGAGGACTCTTCTGAAGTTGAATATCATCTAACACCGGCCGAGGAACGCCCTCCGGTTATTTCCGGATTATACGACATTGATCGTGAAAGTATTATTCCGGGAATCAGCCGACCCGAAATCAGCCGCACTGATCACGAATATCAGTACATTGCGGAAGAACCGCCGCCCTCTCCCGCCGAAAGCGTTTATTCTTCGCATTTCTCGGTCCCAATGGTCAGTAACCTTGAGTATGGAAGCTATTATGTGCAGCTTGGCGCTTTCAGCAGGGCCGAAGTTGTCGAGAGTGAAATCGGCCGCATTGACAGAAATTATCCGTTGACAGTATTTAATACAGGCGGCAGCTTGAGCCCGGTGTACCGTATTCTTCTGGGACCCTTGAACCAGGGGGAAAGCGGCGCCATGCTGCAGCGTTTCAAGAGTATCGGCTATAAAGACGCCTTTATACGCCAGGTTAACTAAAGACACGGCTGTTTCAAACCCAGGCAATTACCTCAAAAAAAACCAAAAAAACGCTAATTATTTTCTTAAGCAACCCCATCCAGGAGGAAATTGTATCAGTAACCAATGATGCTGAATATGATACAAATTCTATTTACTGGTATTACTACGATGGCGACACTGATCAGCAGTGTGGACCTTCAGCTGCTTTTACTGTGAATACCACCATTTTTAATAGACGGCAAACCTATATGGTAACCATGGAGGGTACAGTGGAAGGCATACCATACAGCACAATATTGGAAATTGAGGTGAAAAACTAGTACTCTGTAACATCTAAAAATTTATTTTCAATATTTCTCACAGAGGACACAGAGTTCGCAAAGGACACAAAGTTTAATTAGAATTCCTTATTTCCTCCGTGTTCTCTGTACCTTTGTGCGCTCTGTGAGAATCATTATGAGTAAAGTTTTAGGTGTTACAATGTACTAGAGTTTTACGCCAACTAATACATAACCTTGTGATTAACTGCATCAGCGTAAAACTCCCCGGTCAATGCTGTTTTGCACAGCCAAACAGCATTGACCACACTCCTTTCAATCTCTATTCTTAAATAATGAATATCATCAGGCGGCCTTTCCAGTACCGGAATTACGGCGCGGTGTATTGGCTTATCGGTATTAATATTCTCATATTTGCGGCCGCCCAGTTTCTGGGCCGGGATTTCAGATACCTGCTGACAACGCGGCTTTCAATGATACCTTTCGCGGTTATTGAGTTCAAATGGGTCTGGACTTTTGTTACTTATATGTTCATGCACGGCAGTTTCAGCCACATCTTTTTTAATATGTTCGGCCTTTTCATTTTTGGAACCCAGGTAGAAAGGCAGATGGGGAGCCGTGAATTTCTGCTCTTTTATTTTCTTACCGGTATCCTGGCGGGGCTGTTTTCCTTTGCGGTGTATCTTTTTACCGGCGCTTACGCGGTCGCGCTTATGGGTGCATCCGGTGCGCTTTTCGCAGTGGAACTTGCCTATGCCGTGTTCTTCCCCGACTCGATCATTTATCTCTGGGGTATACTCCCGCTGCGCGCCCCGGTAATGGTATTGGGTTTTACCGTTCTGGAACTTTTCTTCTCTGTTACCGGCCTGAACAGCGGCGTGGCCCATTTTACCCATCTTGCGGGTTTTGTTTTTGGCTGGCTTTATTTTCCGGTTCGTTTCGGGATGAGTCCCTGGCGGCGGCTTACGGGGCGTTGAGTGAGATGATGCGGAAAATTGTTGTCGGCATACTTTTTGGAGGCAAATCCGCAGAGCATGAAGTATCCCTGCAATCTGCAAAAAATGTATTTGACGCAATCGACCGCGAAAAGTTTGAGCCGGTACTTGTCGGGATTGATAAATCGGGCCGCTGGCTTTTGAATGATGCCCATCCGAAGGATGCCCATCTGAAAGATGCACAACAGCCCAATGCCAGTCTGCGTTTCCTGCTCAATTCGGACGATCCCAGGCGGATCAGCCTGAATACCGGGGGCAGACCTGTTGCTTTGATCCCCGAAAGCCGGGGCCAGCTCTCCGGCCCGGAGACCGAAAGTTCCCCCCTTGATGTGGTATTTCCCATTTTGCACGGTCCCTTTGGCGAGGACGGAACCATACAGGGGCTTCTTAAACTGGCGGACATTCCCTTTGTCGGGCCGGGAGTCCTTGGTTCCGCTGTCGGGATGGACAAGGACGCGATGAAGCGGCTCTTGCGGGACGCGGGAATCCCCATCGGGAAATTTCTGACAGTGAAAAGTCATGAGCCGGTCCCGGCGTTTGCAGCAATTGAAACCGCCCTGGGAACGCCCTTTTTTATAAAACCGGCAAATATGGGATCATCGGTAGGAATCAGCAAGGTCCGTAATGAAAAGGAATACGCCGCCGCGCTCAAAGATGCTTTTCAGTATGACACCAAGATCATTATCGAAGAATTTATCCGGGGCCGGGAACTTGAATGCGCCATATTGGGAAATGAAAACCCCGCCGCGTCAGTGATAGGAGAGATAATCTCCTCACATGAATTTTATTCGTACGATGCCAAATACCTGGACGAAAACGGAGCCGAACTGATAATACCCGCAAAACTCGGTGAAGAAACACAAAAGCGCATTCAGGAACTTGCGATAAAAACGTTTCAGGCGCTGTGTTGTGAGGGACTTTCGCGGGTTGATTTTTTTCTGAAAGCATCCGGCGAAATTATTGTCAACGAGATTAATACAATGCCGGGCTTTACCAGAATCAGCATGTATCCCAAACTCTGGGAAGCCAGCGGCATTTCCTATACCGAACTTATCACCCGTTTAATCGAACTGGCCATAAGCCGCTTTGAGAAAGAACGGACGCTGAAAACCAGCGCTGTTTAAGGAAAAAATATGGTTGATAAGCGGGAGTATGACAAAGAACTATATAAGAGACGGAATGACCCAAAACAAGGCTTTTTTACCCCCTCAATTCACGTTGATCGCCAAAACAATCTGTTAAAAGACCGAAACGTTATAGCTTTTTCACAAACAAATTCAGCGCCTCAATTCCCAATAACACAACAGCGCTGACCACGATTCCGGCGATACAGACGCCCAGGATAACTGCGGCCAGGGTGCGGCGTTTTGAGATGCCCAGTATCCATGCGCCCAGGGTCCCGGTCCATGCACCGGTTATCGGCAGGGGGATTGCCACGAAAACAGCGATGCCGAGCCAGCCCCATTTTTCCACTCCGGCTGAAAGTTTTTTTCGTGCACGTTCAACAAAACGGTCAAAAAAGTTTTTATACCAGCGGATGCCTTTTTCCGGGCTTGTGCCGTAAAAAAGTTTATGCACAGTCGCCAGAAAAATCCAGCAGGCCGGGGCGACCAGGGCGTTCATGGAAACAGAAAACAAAAACGCCCAGTACCAGGGAATCTTGTTCGCAATCGCAAAAGGGATTGCGCCCCGCAGTTCCGAAATAGGCATAAAAGACAGGATTGCGGTAAAAAACAGAATGGTAACTACGCTCATTTTCTCAACACCAGTTCCCAATAGCCAGCCAGGCCATTGGATAAATTTGTTTTACCACAGCGGGGCAGGGTAAACGCCGCCGGCGGTCAAATCGCCGATTTTATTAATTGCCGCTTCCCTGTCTTCTTTGTAGGTAACGCCGAACCAGTCGGAGTTGGCGTTCAAAGCCCTGATTTTTGTAATTCCCTGTTTGATAAAATGATCCGCCGCCTTGGGAATAAAACATTCGTTTTTGATTTGTCCCTTCATATCCGCCGCAAAAGTTTTAAGGAAATCATCAAAATATTTTTTGAATTCCGGCACTATATCAGGCGAGAATCCCCAGAAATTCATCGATACCGGCGTGTCCGGGGTAAGATCGCGGATTGAACCATCGGGGCTGGTGTTGAAAATGCGTCCGTCTTTTTTCTCGATGGCGGTAAGTTCGTCAACCGAAACAAGGTAGTCCCCTTTAATTTCGCAGACACCCCGCGCCACCGTTCCTCTGGGGCTGAGGGTTTTTTCAAGCCGGTAGGGAACTATCGCGGGCTCATTTGCACCGGGGCCGCAGAGATGTTTACCCATAGCGGCAAAAGCCTCCCTGCCGTAGAAATCATCCGCGTTCAGAACCGTAAAGGGCGCGTCAAGTTTATCAGCCGCGCAGAGCAGGGCGTGTGCGGTTCCCCAGGGTTTGCTCCTTCCCGCTTTTTGCGCCTCCGCAAAAATATCAGGCGGGATCAGGCTGTCCGGGTCCTGAAAAGCCAACTCCCACTTTACTTTCGACCCCATCCGGGCAAGCACCAGTTCGCGGAAATCTTTCTCAATATCATGCCTGATGATAAACACCGTTTTTTCAAAACCGGCTTTAACAGCGTCAAACACCGAATAATCAAGCAGTACTTCGCCGTTTTTTCCGACCGTATCCATTTGTTTAAGACCGCCGTAACGGCTTCCCATGCCTGCGGCAAGCACTACCAGAATCGGACCTTTCATAGCAGCTCCCCTATTACATTTCAAAATTATCTTTTTTAGTATAGGTGATAAATGAGAAAGTGTCAAAATCTGCTGTACCGGTTTTAGACCAGAGCGCCGAATCAATTTCCGGAAAAAAAACATCACCCTCATACTGATCATGAATAAGGGTAAGCTCTATTTTATTCGCCAGCGGAAGCGCTTCCCGGTAAATTGCCGCGCCGCCGCAGATGAAAGTTTTTTCATAAGCGGAGCAATGTTGAATGGCGGCAGACAGAGAGGAAAAGATTTTTACATTCGCTGCCGGTGCGCTGTCCGCGATCATTGTTCCCGAGACAATAATGTTAAGCCGCCCCGGCAGGGGACGCCTGGGCAGCGACTCCCAGGTTTTTCTGCCCATAATGCAGGGCCAGCCTTTGGTTAGTTCCCTGAAGCGGGTCATGTCTTCTTTGAGCGACCAGGGCAGGCTGTTGCTTTTTCCGATTACCCGGTTTTCCGCCATAGCGGCGATGATGATGATCTCCCGCATAAGCTAAACGGCAATCTCAAACTTAATCACCGGGTGGGGATCGTATCCCTCAATAACCGTGTCGGCGTAATGCCAGTCAAAGACCGAGAAAAACTTTTCGGTCTTGATTCGCGGCAATGCCCTGGGGGTACGGGCAAGCTGTTCCCGAATGGCCTCTGCATGGTTCACATAGATATGGGTATCTCCCAAAAAACCGATGAGTCTGCCTTCGCCAAGGCCGGCTTCTTTTGCCAAAAGGTGCAGGAGGCAGCCGTAACTGGCAATATTAAAAGGCAGCCCCAGGGCCACATCCACCGAGCGCTGGTTCCAGAGAAGATTTAGTTTGCCGTCAATTACAGTCACCTGAAAAGCGTAATGGCAGGGCGGCAGGGCCATGCGGCTCAGGTCAAGGGGATTCCATGCGCTGACAATCATGCGCCGGCTGTCCGGGTCTGTCCGCAGGGTTTGTACAACCTGCCGCAATTGGTCCGCACCTTTCCCTTCGGGGGCTTTGTTATGCGAAACATATTGCGCCCCGAAATTGCGCCACTGCCAGCCGTATACCGGCCCAAGTTCCCGCTCCTCCATCATCAGGGCTTTGGTTTTTTCATCGTTGCCGTACCTGACCGCGTCTGGGCTGCACCACTCATCCCAGATGTGATTGTTTTTTTCCCGCAGCCATTCCTTGTCGGTAATGCCCTGTATAAAGAATTCCAGTTCCGAAGCTACCAGGCGAAAGGGAACTTTTTTTGTAGTAAGCAGGGGAAAGCCTTCGGCCATATCGTGCTCAAACATGGCCCCGGCAATGGCAAGGGCGTCAACTCCGGTACGGTTCGTTTTGCGGAAACCGCGGTCCAGAATTTTTTGAACGATATCAAGATACGCTTTCATTCGATTCTTCCATGACTGTACTTATAGGTGTAATAAACAATTTGTCTATCCTGTTCCCTGCCATTTCCTTTACCGTGAACCGGTAACCCTGGTACACAAAACTGTCCCCGGCATAGGGCAGTTCTCCGGCAAGGGACAAAACAAAGCCCGCCAGAGTGTGGTAGCTGCCGCTTTCTCCGGCAAGGCCGGGCAGGGAAAGTATTTCCGCAGCTTCGTCAATGTTAAGATGACCGTCCGCAAGCCAGGCGCCGTCTTCCTGCCGGATCAGGGATTCTTCTTTTTGCATGGGCGCGGCAAGTTCGCCTACGATTTCTTCCACCAGCGCTCTTGAAGAAATAATTCCCGCCAATCCTCCGTATTCGTCCATTACAAAGAGAAAATTCGCCTGGCCCTGTTTGAAGGATTCAAAGGCTTTAAGTGCGGACATGGTTTCGGGGACAAACTGGGCTTTTTTCATAATGGCGCGTAATCCGCGGGGGCTGGATTCGGCCTGGTCAAGGATAATATCTTCCAGGTAAACCGCGCCGGCAATCTCATCCAGGTTTCCGTTTGTAACCGGAAAGCACCGCTGGGTCCGGTATTCCAGGGCTTTAGCCCGGATTTCTTCCGGCGGCGCATTGACATCAAGCCACTGTATCTCCGAGCGGTGAGTCATAAAGGCGCCCACGGGCCGGTCTCCCAGATAGAAGACACCTTCAACCATGGTCCGTTCCTTGCTTTCAACTATGCCCGATTTCTCGCCTTCCATCAGGGCAAGCCGTAATTCATCTTCGGTCATACCTCTGCCGCTCTCTTCCAGATGGAAAACCGGGCGCAGATAAGCGCCGAAACGCAGAACCAGGTAATTAAAGGGCTTGAGCGGAAGTGAAAAAAAATTGAGTAACGGCAGCAGTGTGGCGGTAATTCGTTCCGGCGCGGTGCGGGCGGCAAATCTTGGGATAATATCGCCAAGTAAAAAAATTGCCAGCCCGATACCAAGGACGGAGGCGGCAGTGATCAGTACAGCCGCAGAATGACCGGCAGGCCGCGTGTATTGCATAACGCAAAAAGCCGCCAAAAACGCGGCAAGTATTCTGAGTAAATTTATCCATAGCCGGCATGTAAGCGTCAGAATCCGGGGATTATCCAGCGCGGCAAGGACAGCCCCGTAAAGCCGCCCGGGTTTTCCCTCATGGGCCTGTTTTTGCAGGCGCGGTTTACGGCAGGCAGTTAATGCGGAATCAAAAAGGGAGAAAAGTCCGCTCAGAATAATCAGGGCAAGAATGATAAAGACCGCGGGCCAGAGGTCCAAGAGAGACCAGGGCTCTATCAGAGACCAGGGATCCTCCATGTTAGCTGCCGATCTCCTCACGGGCAAGGGGCCGCACAATGGAAAGACCGTCCTGTGAAGTCTGCGCCGTCTTGTTTTTCCCATCCGGGTTAAATTCGCCAAAAATCTGTACAATAGGATACCGGGGATTTTCAGGATTTACGTCTACCACCTGCCCTTTCTTTCCACTTGACAACAATACATAGAGTCCGATTGGATATATCGAAAGGGAAAACACAAGAGCCCGCACAACGGTATCGTCATATTGCTTTCCTTCATTCTTCAAAAGCTCAAGCATACCGGTATAGCCGTCCTTGGCTTCCTTGTGGGGCCGCTTGGTACTGAGAGCCTCATAGGAACAGGCTACAGCGATTATCTTTGAATATAAACTGATCTTTTCACTGCTAAGACGCCGGGGGTAACCCGAACCGTTTTCCCGTTCATGGTGTTCCAGCGCCGCAAGGTTTATTGCCAGGGGAAAATCGAATGATTTCAGCATACTAAAGCCCAGTATCGGGTGCTTCAAAATGGCTATTCGTTCCTGTTCGTTCAGGGACCGCGTACTCATATAGACCTGGGCGGGCAGTTTCAACATGCCGACTTCGTGTAACATAGCCGCGATTCCCAGCTCGATCAGCCGGTGGCTGGGAAGCTTTAGATAAGTCCCGATAATAATGGCGATTATTGTTGAGTGTACTGTATGGGAAACCAAATAGTTCTTGTCCGCCGGAAAGTCCGTCTTTTTTGGGACTCTCATCAGAAAACGGCGATCTTCACGTACAAAGTCTACCACTGCCTTTACCTGTTCCGCTACGGACTTAAAATCCAGTTCATTCCTGATTGTTATTGTGATAAAAAAAAGTTTTTCCACAAATTTTTCAAAAGAAGCATAAAATTTTTCGGCCTGCTTGATTTTTTCAGCATCGGTTTGGGTAGAAAGATCGGTAATTTCTCCTTCCGCAGAGAGATTGTCCCTGTTCAGATTCAGTACGTATTCTTCTGATGGTTCGCCGTCGCTGAATACTTCTCTAAAACTCCAGTCCTCAAGGGACCGCGTTAATTCTTCGGAAAAGGGCATTTCCGGAGCGGCGAGGACAAATGCCCGGTCAAGATATACCGTTTTGGTAAAAAAACTGTTTGGCGGTATTTCGCTGAGTAAATATTCCTTCATTAATAATCCCTAAGATTGACAGCATCGTTGACGCTGCCGAATCTTTCTTCTATCATTAATTGCCGATGTTTAATTATAGGAGTTTTTTGCTTGAAATTCAAATACCTGATAATTGTATTTAACATAATTATCATTTTTTCTCTGTCTGTTGTTGCTCTGCTGCCGTTTATGCTTATGGGTTCCGGTTTTACTGCAGATTTTTGGAGAACAGCCTGGCCTATGGCCCTGATTCTGGTTTTGGCTCTGATTGGCTTGAACATCTTTTTTCTTTTGAACTACAGGCTTCTCATGCTCCTGGAACGGGAAGACTGGCCCGCTCTGGCCTATTATCTGGAGCAAAAAGTATATGGCAAGGGCCAATACAGTTCCCGAAAGGTGCGGCTTTTGGCCAATTCCTATCTGGTGATGAGTGAGTTTACTTCTGTTTTACAGCTTGAAAGCAAGGCTGCAGTCGCCAAACCCGCCGTGATAGGAAAAAACGCGCTGATTTTCGGCGTTGCCCGGCTTCTAAGCGGCAATCATAAGGAAGCGGCGGCTTTTTTTCAGACCTGTCTTGAGAAGGGCGGGGTAGAGCATGAACAGTGGGTCCGCTGGTTTTACGGATTTTCTCAAACATTGACCGGCGCTTTCGGCCAGGCTGAATCGGAATTCAAGGCTCTTACAGTATCCACACATAACGCCCTTATAGCCGGACTTTCAGCTTATTTTCTTGGGAGTATTCTGGAGAAACGCTCCCTTAAACCTGATGAATGCCGTTCCATTTCCGAGAAAGGCCGGGAGCAGGCCAGAAAGACATTTAAGAACATAGAAAGCTGGAAAAAGGAAGCGGAAAAAGCCGGAAATGAAGTTCACACCATAATAATCAGAAAATACATAGAGGAAGCCGGTCCCTGGCTTTTCGCAAAATGAGGCAGTTCCGAAGGAGTTGATATGAGGAATTTTACTAAATCATCAAAACTTGACAATGTGTGTTACGATATCCGGGGGCCGGTACTCAAGGAAGCCAAGAGGCTTGAGGATGAAGGTTTCAGAATCATCAAACTCAACATCGGCAATCCCGGCGCTTTTGGCTTTAACACCCCTGATGAGATTCTCCATGATA
>Ga0082212_10013498_pt1 | contig 10211 bp, 12 predicted proteins | sample TergutNt197P3_FD_71548 | JGI IMG/M metagenome (GOLD analysis project Ga0082212, IMG submission 71548) | Neocapritermes taracua P3 segment gut microbial communities from Petit-Saut dam, French Guiana - Nt197 P3 | ecosystem: Host-associated > Arthropoda: Insects > Digestive system > Gut ...
CGCACCCCACACGGGTGCGTGGATTGAAACACGGTAAGCTAGAACTTCGGCTACAAAAGCGTCTACGTCGCACCCCACACGGGTGCGTGGATTGAAACTGGAACAAATGAAAAAACAAAACAGCGAACGGATTGTCGCACCCCACACGGGTGCGTGGATTGAAACACTTCCAGCCTGCTCCCTCTCACGATCTCGCTCTCGTCGCACCCCACACGGGTGCGTGGATTGAAACTTCCAACAGCTGTACTATAACCGGATAAAAATCCGTCGCACCCCACACGGGTGCGTGGATTGAAACAGCGGGGATCGTGTTAAAGCGATGGTCAACTCGGGTCGCACCCCACACGGGTGCGTGGATTGAAACAGCCATCTATGTCTCCCAAATCAAAAATAAACCGGGTCGCACCCCACACGGGTGCGTGGATTGAAACATGCCAGTAAATGGGATAGGCAGAAATGAACGGTATGTCGCACCCCACACGGGTGCGTGGATTGAAACCATGTTTGCATAATCAGGTGTCATTGCCATGTCAAGTCGCACCCCACACGGGTGCGTGGATTGAAACTTTAAATACGCTATTTGCGCGGCAAACGAACTTTGTCGCACCCCACACGGGTGCGTGGATTGAAACAGGAAGCACTATTGCCTTACCCCAACACACTAAAAGTCGCACCCCACACGGGTGCGTGGATTGAAACTTCTTGCAAATTTGAATTTGAACCAGTTGTTAAGTCGCACCCCACACGGGTGCGTGGATTGAAACATCCGACAGGTTTTTAATATCCCGCATCAGGTTGTCGCACCCCACACGGGTGCGTGGATTGAAACAAATTTGGAAAAAGGGTTGTCCACTTTGACAGCTGGTCGCACCCCACACGGGTGCGTGGATTGAAACCGGTAAGGACGTGCTTCAAGAAAGCCAGTTTGCGCGTCGCACCCCACACGGGTGCGTGGATTGAAACAAGGAATGGCAGTAAACGCCGCGCGCGTTGAAAGCGGCTTGCATAACTTTTGTTTTGCAAGAACAAAGGCGGGAAAAGATTGCGCTGATTGCCCGGTTAAAGATTATTGTCATTCCTTTTTGCAAATAACCCCTGCGCTGGAGTTTGCCCTGCTGGATGTATCAATGGGAAAAGAGCCGCCACGTTTCAATGATTTTATAGCGGCAATAAAGAGGGAAAAAAAATGAACGCAATAAAACCCGGCGTTTCCGCGCCCGTATTTGTATCCGGTATAAAATACCCTTCATTGTTTTCCGCTTCCGTTGAAACCGCAATAAGTAACGTTTCATTTTTCAAAGCCTTAAAAAAAAGCGGCGGGGAACCCTGCAAAATCAAAAGAAATATTGTTGTTTTGGAATCATGGGTTATTGACCGCGTTTCATACGCAAGGGCGGGTATTGCATGAATCGGGAAATAGAATTGATGTTACAAGGCCACCAGATTGAATTGTCAAAACTGTCTTTAGCATTAAATCACCTAACGGAAGCGGTAAACAAAAAATCAAAATATGCGGAATTGCCTGTATGGATAACACTTGAAACCGCAATAAAACTAAAGGGCGGCGGCGCGGCAAGTAGTTATAAAAACGATTTATACCTCCAGCCCTGTTGCGGAACCAATTCAAAGTTAATCAGCGGGCGCAAATGCTGGAAACAAGATGATGTAATTGAATGGCTGGAAATTGCGGATTCCGATTTGTTGAAATACGCGGAAAAATGGCGGGTTAATCTGCCGGAAAAATATAAAAGAAGGAGCGCGTAACATGAAATTTTTTAAAATTGACTGTGAACTTATGAACCTAGAAAAAGTCAACCGTATTTATTTACAAGACGGGGAATTGTGGTTTCATTTTGATAATGAACAAATTAGCCGACCGTTTGATGAAGATGAATTAAAAAATCTTGAATTATTTACGGGAACAACAATAGAGGAGGTTATACAATGAACCATTTTATAGGAATAGGCCGTTTAACGGGGGGGGGGGCGGAATTAAAATATACCGCAAGCGGAACCCCTGTTTGCAAATTTTCAATTTGCATAAATAAAACATGGAAGGATAAAGACGGCAACAGGCAAGAAAAGCCGAATTTTTTTAATTGTGTTTTATGGGGTAAATATGGCGAGTCAATGTCAAAGTATTTGACAAAAGGAAAACAAATTGCCATAGAAGCGGAATTAGAACAAAACGCATGGGAGGATAAAGACGGCGTTAAACATAACGGAACGCAGTTAATTGTCAATGAATTGTTTTTGCTTCAATCCCCAAAAGAAAAAGACGGCGCGGAACCAGCGCAAGGCAAGGGAGGCGCGCCGGGGAAGGATGATATTCCATTTTAATAATGCCGCATAACGGCTAACAAAATAAATCATATTAAGGAGCCTAATATGAGTGAAGAAAAAGAAATTAAAACTGTTGAAATACCTTCCCGGCGTGAACATAACGGATTCCATGCGGTAACGTTGCGGGTTTATTGGATTTGTCCTGTTTGCGGGAAAAGGCGCGGGGAAGTTTCAAGGGTTATTTCATGGGATGGGAGCCGCCGCCTCGGTTGCGATGGCTGGAATAACCCCTGCGGGCATGAAGATTATTATATCAATGTCCGAAAAGAAGCGGCGGAAAACGGCCTTAATGAAGGCTATAGATTTTTAGGAAATTGAAATGTTTTTGTATAGTACGAAACAAAAAAGTCGGAACGCATGATAACAACGGAACAATTTAAATTATTTGATGAAATATACCAATTCTACAATAAAGAATTATTTCAAGGGAAATTATGCGATTGCATAATTATCACAAACAAGGGAAAAAGATTTTGCGGAACGTTTACGCCTAACCGCTGGAAACATAAATTAAAAGATGATGAACAAAATATACATGAAATTGCATTAAACCCGGAATATCTTGACGGCCCGGATGAAGAATGGCAACAAACACTGGTACATGAAATGGTTCATTTATGGCAACGGGATTTTGGCAAAATTTCCCGCGCCGGTTATCACAATAAACAATGGGCTGACAAAATGGAAGAAATCGGCCTTATGCCGTCAAGTACAGGCGCACCCGGCGGAAAAAAAACAGGGCAAAAAATGTCTGATTATATTATCCCCGGCGGCGTTTTCATAGAAGCATTTAACCGCCTGCAGGAAAAGAAATTAAAATACGCAACCAGCCCGATTTTATTTGACGGTTCAAAACTAAAAAAATCCCGTTCAAAAACAAAATATATTTGCCCTTGCAATAACAAGGTTTGGGGCAAGCCGGATTTATTGATTGTTTGTAAAACTTGCGACCAGTTCTATGTAGAACAGGAAGCGGAATAAATATTAAGGAGCCAATATTTATGGGAAAAGTAATCACCAATGCAAGTTGGAAGGGCGGAACCGGTAAAACAACACTAGCCGCCTATGAAGCCGCAATATTAGCGGCTAACGGTTTTAGGGTTTTGGTTATTGACCTTGATCCTAATTGTGCAATTAGCCAGATTTTCGGCGCAACTTTTAAAGATTATTCATCTTTAGAGTTTTTAACCGGGGTATGGGAAGAGTTTAGCGGCGTTTATGAAGTGCCGGGCGGCTGGGAATTAAAAGGCGGTTTAATTAACATCATTCCCGGAAACTTAAATAACGGGTTGTTAAATAACATCATGGATTTAAGTTTAAGAAACGCCCTAAAACGTTCCGGGTTAATCAACAAATATGATTATATCATAATCGACCCGCCGGGTTTTTGGGGCGTTCATACGCGGAACGCGGTTTTTGCCGCTGATACTTTAATCATTCCCGGAACCTGTTCAAGAATTGATTTTGAAGCGTCAAAACTTTTCTTTAAAACATTACAACAAAGCGGCGTTGAAACTGATACCTTTGTTTGCGTCAATGCGTATAACGAAAAAACGAACCTTCCGGGAATATGGGAAATGTATCAAAACGAGTTTGATGATTTTTTAATCAACAAACCCATTCCCTATATTAAGTCATTAAAGCGGCTAACAAATGACATAAAAAATTATGTCATACAAACAACAATAAAAAACCGGCTGGATTTTTTTATTGAAACTATTAAGGGGGATTCAAATGCCTAAAATGGAAACGGCAAGCATGACTATTAAAATTAGCCTTGCGCAAATTATCGACACCGGGAACATCCGGCAAAAGGAAAAATACGGCCCTAACAAAAAAGGGGAATGGCCGCCGGAAATTATTGACCTTGCAATGTCAATAAAAACAATTGGGCAACTCCAGCCGGTTAATGTCAAAATTGCCGGGGAAAAAGACGGCGTTAAACAATATGAGTTAATCGCCGGGTTCCGCCGCCGCGCCGCCCATGAATACCTTGTTTCAATAGGCGAGGATTATACACAAATTGACGCAAAACTAACAACGGGGAACAAACTTACAATTCAACTGGTTGAAAATATTCAGCGCGAGGATTTAACCGCGCAAGAACGGGAAACGGCGATTTATGAATTGAATAAAAGCGGAATGAAACAAAAAGAGATTGCCGCGCAATTATCAAAAACGCCCGCTTTTGTATCTGTCAATATTTCCGCCCATGAAATGCGAAAACAGGCGGAAGCCGCCGGGGTTGATTTAACCGGGGTTGAAACGTCAACCCTTGCCGAGTTTTTGAATGTGCCTGACGGGGAAAAAGTTTCACTGTTGAAACTTTTGGTTGAAAACGGCGGAAGCCGCGCTGCCGCTAATCAACTGGCGGCAAGGTTCAAAAAAGGGAAGGAAACCCCGACCGCGCCGGAACCAGCTTCAATAGGCGCACCGCTTACAAGCCCGCCGCCGGAAACAACCCCCGCGCCCGGAAATGATAATGAAATCGATCTGCTGATTATGGGAGGGGAAATCCCGGCGGCGGAACCGCCTAAAAAACCGCAAACAACAAAACCCGCAGGCCCGCCGCCGCGCGTTGATGAACCTATAGAAGCGGAACATCGGGAAATTGATTTAAACATTGTTTTGACCGTGATTTATGACTATATAAAAGAATTAAAAAAATTAGGCGTTGACGGAAGCGACAGAGCCGCGCGGTTACAAACTGCGGAAATGTTATTAGCCTTAATTTTGAAAAAGGTTGACGATGCCTAAAGAAAAGAAACCCGGCTGGCGTTACTTCAAAAGCGTGGAGTTTGATGAAGAATTTGCAATACATGAAAAAACCGGCTGGGTTTACTTTGAAAAAGGAGCTAAATATTCACCTGCGGAAATAAAACTAATGACAGATAACGGCGCAACAATAGATTTAGCAACGCACAAAGTAAAAACCATAATAGGAGGCGAGTTAGTAGGCTATGAACGAACGGGAACAGATGATAAAGGAAAATCAGTTGCGGGCGGCAACGGAAACAATAAACCTAACGATCCCGATTCCGGTAGTAAAATACCGGGAATTACTGGAAATGGGGAAAACAATGAAAGTGAATTACTTGAAATTTATTGACGGTTCAGTTAGTTCCCGTCATTTAAATTGTAATGGTTGTTTAGAAGGGGAGTGTATAAACCGGTTTACTTGTTATCACTTATTTTTAGAATGGCTGTTTGCAAAAACGGGGGAAGTAAATGAGTAAAAAAAGAATTGTTTTGCCAGATATACATTGTACTAGATGCACATACAAAACCGGGATTGATTGCCCCTATACAGTCATTCTTAAAAAAAATGAAAAAGATTATGGGTTACTGGAAATCGCAAATGATTTTTTTATTATTGTTGCAAAGATATTTTGTTATTCCGGGTTTCATTAAAAGGAGTTATAAAATGGAAATATTTAAAGGGCGGCGGTTACGCAACCAATATAAAAAGCAATTAAAATCAGCGGCAACAAAACAGATAAGGCATGAAGTTTTCCGCCTTGCGCGTAACCGTGATATTTTAGGAATTATTTTAGTTCTTGAAAATATAGTTTTGATAATTCTATTTTTAATTTTCATATTGCCGCTGATTAAATGATAGGGCGGAGGGGGCTGTTATTTTAGATTATCCCCGGTATCATAACCGGCTTAAAGAATATTTACACATAAAAGGAATTGAAATCAATTCCGATGATTTTTGTCTATGCTTTGGACATAGTGAAAATACCCCCTCTTGCAAAATAGAGGATATAAAGTTTCATTGTTTTGGTTGCGGTATTCACGGCGATATTTATGACGCTGTTGAAATACTTGAAAAAATAACAGATAAAAAAGAACAATTTGTTTTTTTGGAAAATTTGTTTGGGGGTAATTTTACACCCGCCCCCGCGCCCTGCGGCTGCGTTAAAAAAGAAAAAATAAACTTTACCCCCGACCCGGAAGCACAAAAAACACTTGAAATTTATTTGTCAAAAAACCCCGCCGCCGAAAAAGAAATAATAAAGTTTTTAAACTTGCGCGCCGCTTCTTCATCTTTAGGCATATTTCCAAAATATCCGGATGATTTAATTCCAGCTATGGTAAAGAATTTTTTTTACTGGCCTGGCCTTGACCTAGTGCGGCAAGATTTAGGCGCGGATTTATTACGCGCCGCCGGTATACCGTTAAAAAATCCTAAATCAGACAGTTCATGGTGGGATCATTCCGGCGTTATGTTGCGCCTTCCGCGCGGCTATTATAAATTACATTATTATCTTGACGGGGAATGTAAAAAGTTTAATTCAAAAGGTAGATACCCCCTGCCGGATAACATTGATAAATCGGAACCCCTTGTATTTACCGAGGGGGAAATGGATGCCTTTGCAACCGCCGCTATAGGAATTAAAAATGTTTTTGCAAGCGGCGGAACCACGGCGGGATTAACCGGCCCTAAAATAAAAGAATGTTTATTAGATATACCGGAAATAATTTTATGTTTTGACGCGGATGAAGTGGGAAGAAAAGCCTCCGGGCTGGTTGCATATTCACCTACTGATAAATTAAAAATGAATATTCCTGAAATTATGCGCAATGCTGGATATACGGGAATAATAAGAATTGCGGAATTGCCTTTAACAGAAAACCAATGCGAAAAAGACGCGGAAGGGTTAATTATAGCGGGGAAGCGCGATATTGTCATAAAGGCAATTAAGGAAGCGCGGGAATATATACCGCCAGAAACAAAAGCGGGAAATAATCCGCCGCCTAAATGGGATTATCTGTCAATTAAACGCATACAGGCAATTTTAAAAAAGATAACAAAAAATGTTATTGAAGATAAAGAGCCGGAAGATGTTCAAATGTTTATAACCGCAATTTATAAAGCGGTAAAAAATAAAAAAGACGCTGAAAAAGAATTGATTGAATGGGGAGCAACAAAAGAGCAAATTAAGGCGGAAAATGACTTTTCCCCATATATTTTGATAGAATTTGCATGGAAATACGGTCTTTCAAAATATTTGCAACATGCCATAAAAATTGAATTAACCCCGGCTAGTGAATTATTAAAACGCATTAACAGGCATAAACCTATTGTTGATATTGATTTTGAAGATGTAAAAACAAATAAAAACGTTACGCAATTTTTAGAAACGTTAGGGGTAAGAGCCGCCGCGCTGGTTGTTTCTGATATTTTAGATGGGCGTATTATTTATGTTGAAACTGAAAAGAAATATTATTTTTTTAACGGTCATACATGGAAGCGAGAACCGGATATGACAGGCGTTATTTATAATATTTTAGTTGCTATTATGATTTATTTTTATGAAAAAATAGATTTGAAGGAAATAGGTTTAAAAAAATCAGATATTGATGAAATTATTGTTAAAATGGAAAGCCGCCGGTTCCGTGTTGAAATTATGTCGGAGTTTTCACAATTAGAACAATTTGACATATTTAAAACATCGGTATTGTTTGACGGCCCTGCAGTCCGTGAAACATTAACACTGATTGACGGCGTTATTGATTTTTCCGGGAAGAAAATAATTTATAGAAAAGCAGAACGGGATGAATATAGGCGCGAGGTTTTGCCCTATACCGTACAAGATATGAAAAACGCAATAGACCCTAAACAGTTTAAATCATTTATGAAGGGTAATTTTAAGAATGAAAAAACACTTGAAAGTCTTTTATTTTATTTAAGTTTAATTCCTTCCCGCAATACTGAATATAAATATGGCGGGATTTTTATAGGGGAAACAAATACAGGAAAAACAACAACCCTAGATATTTTAACTAACGTTTTTAAAAATATGATTGAACCTATCCCCGGCGCGGTTTTAGTTAGCAAGGGCGCGGGGAAGCAAACAACGGGTAACGAGGCAACGCCTTATATTTCTAACCTAGAGGGTAAAGGTTGCGGGCTGGCAAGTGAAACCGGGCGCAATTTATATTTGAACGCGGAATTATTTAAGTTATTGACCGGAAATGACATGATGACAACGCGCGGTTTATACCAAGACCCTAGAAAAATAATGCCGACCGCGCAAATAATTATTTTAACAAACTACCTTCCGTTATTCGACAACCAAGATAAAGCAACAGTAAACCGCTTAATGATAATTCCTTTTTTAGTTGAACATAAGAAATCAGATAAAGACTTTATAAATATCGGCGAGTTTAAAAAGAAAATAATTCCTGAATATCCCGGAATTATAAAAATGTTTTTAGAATACTATATCAAATTAAAACAAGAATATAATGGCGAGATTCCATTATCAGATGAATGTAAAAAATATAAAAACGCATACATTGAAGAAATGGATACCGATATAACCCGTTTTGTCAAGGATTGTATTGACTTCACCGTTGACGAGGATGCCTTTGTAAAGGTTCAAGAAGTTTATGAACGTTATTTAAGATATTTCAAGTTTTCCGATACCGATATCGGGAAGGAAGCATTGACGCGGCAAAAGTTCACCCGCTATTTTAAGCGCGACTATAAATTAGTGGGTTACAAACAAAAAAAGGTTCAAAATGTTGTTGACCTTTATTTTTTTAATATTCGTTTAAGGCCGGATGACGGTAAAACGCAAGAGCCGCGCCCAGCGGAATTAACTGAATCCCAGCCGGTTAATTCTTCACCTGCGCCGGATGATGATCCGTTTAATTAAAGGAGGCGTTTTATGATGTTCACAATAATAAATGATGAAAAACTTATTATAGACCAATTTAATTATTTAAATGAAGATATTTTATTTAAAGAATGGAATATTTTATTTGAATATGATAAACGTTTAAGCGCGGCGATTATTTATATTGATGATAAAATAACAGGTTATATTGAATATCATGCGTTACAAAAACAGTTTTGGTTATATAACGTTCATTATGATTTTGTTAATTTTATAGATTTTTATTTAGAAGAAAAGCGTTATACATTTTATAACTTTATAATTAAATGCCTTGAAAGAATAAAATATAACGAAGGTTTTTATGCCGCTGAATAAAAGTAAAGGAAATATGTTTGATTTTATTACTCATACATGGAACCCGATTAAAGGGGCTTGCCAGCATGATTGCACATACTGTTATATGAAACGCTGGGGGGAAGGAAGGTTAAAAACTCCCCGGTTTGTTAAATCTGAAATGAAAACAGATTTAGGGAAAAATAATTTTATATTTATTGGAAGTTCAATAGACATTTTCGCGGATAATATATCGGGCGAGTGGATTTGTTATAACGTTTTAACAAAAGCAATAGGCTATAATAATAAATACTTATTACAAACAAAAAACCCAGCGCGGTATTTAAAAATATATGATGATTGGTTAATTCCGCAAAAGTTTATTTTAAGTACCACTATTGAAACTGATTTATTCATTCCTGAAATAATGCGCAATAGCCCGCCGCCGGAAGATCGGGCGTGTGCAATGGCAAAACTACCAAAAGAATATAAACGTATGCTAACTATTGAACCAATAATGAAGTTTGACCTTGACCGTTTATTAAAACTGATTATGTTAGTAAATCCGCAACAGATAAATATCGGCGCAGATACTATGAATAAAAAACTGCCGGAACCCAGCGCGGATGAATTGCGTTATTTTATAGGCTGTTTAGAAAATAGTTTTGATTATGCTATTCATTTAAAACCTAACTTAAAAAGGTTATTGGGGGAGTAAGTTGCGCCGAGAAGTTATCGGAAATTGTGAATTATATCTCGGTGATTGCATGGATTTAATGAAGCAATATCCTGACGGTTATTTTAATTTAGCAATAACCGATCCGCCCTATGGCAACAATGACGCAATAGGAATTAAAAACGGTAAAAGTCATTCCGCTGAAAGAAAAGACTATAAACTATTTAATA
>Ga0082212_10013500_pt1 | contig 10210 bp, 11 predicted proteins | sample TergutNt197P3_FD_71548 | JGI IMG/M metagenome (GOLD analysis project Ga0082212, IMG submission 71548) | Neocapritermes taracua P3 segment gut microbial communities from Petit-Saut dam, French Guiana - Nt197 P3 | ecosystem: Host-associated > Arthropoda: Insects > Digestive system > Gut ...
GTCGCCGTGGGGGGGGGTCCTCCGTGCTTGAGGGGTGGCGGCGGCGGGGGCGCGGGCCGGGGTCGGTGCCCCCGGCCCGCGTCGTCTCACTCGGACTTCGTGTCGGCCTCGGCCTCGACCTCGGCGGCCTCGGCGACGGGGGCCTCGAGCGGGGCCTCCTCGGGGACGGGGGCCTCGGCGGCGGGGGCGGCCTCGGCCGTCTCCGTGGCGGACGCCTCGGCACCGGCGAGCAGCTCGCGCTCCCACTCGGCCAGCGGCTCCGACTCGGTCTCGGCGGCGGCGGTCTTGCCGGAGTGGCGGACCAGCAGGCCCTCGGCGACGGCGTCGGCGATCACGCGGGTGAGCAGCGTGACGGAGCGGATCGCGTCGTCGTTGCCCGGGATGGCGTAGTCGACCACGTCGGGGTCGCAGTTGGTGTCGAGGATGGCGACGACCGGGATGTTGAGCTTGCGCGCCTCGTCGACGGCGAGGTGCTCCTTGTTCGTGTCGACGATCCACACGGCCGAGGGAACCTTGGCCATGTCACGGATGCCGCCGAGGGTGCGGGCGAGCTTGTCCTTCTCGCGACGCAGGACGAGGAGCTCCTTCTTCGTCAGGCCCGAGCCGGCGACGTCGTCGAAGTCGATCTCCTCGAGCTCCTTGAGGCGCTGGAGGCGCTTGTGCACCGTGGTGAAGTTGGTGAGCATGCCGCCGAGCCAGCGGTGGTTCACGTAGGGCATGCCGACGCGCGCGGCCTGCTCGGCCACGGGCTCCTGGGCCTGCTTCTTGGTGCCGACGAACAGGATCGAGCCGCCGTGGGCGACGGTCTCCTTGACGAAGTCGTAGGCGCGGTCGACGTAGGACAGCGACTGCTGCAGGTCGACGATGTAGATGCCGTTGCGCTCGGTGAGGATGAAGCGCTTCATCTTCGGGTTCCAACGGCGGGTCTGGTGCCCGAAGTGGACACCGCTCTCGAGGAGCTGGCGCATGGTCACGACGGCCATGACGGTCCTTTCGCTGCGCGCGCCCGGATCCTCCGGAGCGTCGCGCACGTCAGGCGGGGCAGGATGCCCCGCGAACTCGGTTGGTCGGTGCCTCCAGGTGGTGGCACCCCTGGCGTCACACCAGCCCGGCGCCGCACCGCCCTGACGGGTGGTCCGGACCGCTGCCGACCTGGTCGCGCCGCACGTCCCCGGGTGGGTCGGTGCGGGCGCGCCGTGACGCGCGAAGTCGACCGGGACGGGCACACCTGTGCCCCGACGGTTGCCGGGGTGGGGGTGCGAACGTTCCGATCGCCGCGGGAAGTCTACCCGACCCGACGCCGCACCGACGGCCGAATCCTGCTCCCCGAGGTGCGGTGGTCGTCACGCGCCTCCAGGCGGCGCGGAACCTGCCCCCGGGCCTCCGGTGAGGCCGCCCGTCCACAGGTCAGGTGACCGGCGGCCCGACGGCCCGACGTCCCGGGAACCCTGGCTCGATGAGACCCCAGAACCTGCTCACCGCCGCGCTCCGGGCGGCGGTGCTCGTGCCGGTGCTGTCCCTGCCTCTCGTGGGCCCGGTGGCCGCCCGCGCCGCGCTCTCCGACGTTCGAGTCGCGACCGGCTACGTGGCGCCCGTACCGGGGCCGGTGGCCCGCCCGTTCGACCCGCCCGCGACGCAGCGCGACGCCGGGCACCGCGGCGTCGACCTCTGGGCGGGCCGGGGCGGGGTGGTCGGGTCGCCCGGGCCCGGCGTCGTGACCTTCGCCGGGCAGGTGGCCGGCAAGTCCGTGGTCGTGGTGACGCACCCGGACGGGCTGCGCTCGTCGCTGGAACCCGTGGACGCGAACGTTCCGGTAGGGACGGCCGTGGCGGCGGGCGACCCGGTCGGCGTGCTGGCGGCGGCACCCGGCGACGGCGCCAACCCGGACCACTGCGCGGCGCTGGTCCCGCCCGACGCCGGGGAGGCGTGCGTGCACTGGGGCGTGCGGCGCGGCGACGTGTACCTGGACCCGCTCACGCTGCTGCATGCGTCGGCGCCGATCGTGCTGCTCCCGCCGCCGGCCGCCGTGCCAGCGGGTTCGTGAGCACGGCCCGCGCCGGTCAGGCGCGGGGGAACGCCTGGGCGTAGACGGCGCGCAGCCGGTCGGAGTCGACGTGGGTGTAGCGCTGCGTCGTGGCGAGGTTGGCGTGGCCGAGCACCTCCTGCACGCTGCGCAGGTCGGAGCCGCCCTGCAGCAGGTGGGTGGCGGCGGAGTGGCGCAGCGCGTGGGGTGCGACGTCGTCGACCCCGGCGCGGGCTGCGAGCCGGTGCACGGCCTCGCGCGCCTGGCGCTGCCCCCACCGGCCGCCGCGGTCGCCGACGAGCAGCGCCGACCCCGTCCCCGCGCCCGCGAGCGCCGGCCGCCCTTCGTCGAGCCAGGCGGCGACGGCGCGTGCCGCGGGGACGCCGAAGGGCACCACCCGCTCCTTGCCGCCCTTGCCGAGCACGCGCACCAGCCGCTCGGAGACGTCGACGTCGTGCACGTCGACCGCGACCAGCTCCCCGACGCGGATGCCCGAGCCGTACAGGAGCTCGGCGGCGGCCCAGGCGCGCAGGGCGGCCGGGCGGTCGTCGCCCTCGGCGGCGAGGGCGTCGTCGCGGGCGGTGTCGAGCAGGCGTGCGGCGGCGTCGGCGGTGAGCACGGTCGGCAGCGTGCGCGGCACCTTGGGGCTGGCCAGGCGCGCGGAGGCGTCGGTCTCGGTGAGCCCGGCGTGGTAGGCCCAGCGCAGGAACGCGCGGGCGGCGGCGCCGCGGCGGGCGAGGGTCGCGCGGGCGAGCCCCCGCTCCGCCTGGGCGCCGAGCCAGCCGCGCAGCACGGGGAGCTGGACGTCGTCGAGCGTGCGCGCGCCGTGCCGGACCGCGTAGCGCAGCAGCCCGGTCACGTCGGCGAGGTAGGCGCGCCGCGTATGGACGGAGTGCCCGCGCTGGGCGTCCAGGTGCTTGCCGAAACGTGCGACGGCCTGGGCCATGGCCGCGGGCAGCGGCGGGAGGTCGGCGTCGTGGGCGGCCGCGTGCCCGGGCCGGGCCGCGGCGCCCGAGGGGGTCGGGGCCACCTCGCCAGTGTGCACGGATCGGACGGCCGTCCAGGTCAGCGCCCCCGCGTGTCGCGGACTCCTCACCTCCCGCTCTTCGTGGCCCGTGCGCGCCGCCACCCCGCGCCGTCGGGCGCGGCGAGGCCGCGGAGCTCGAGCACCCCGAGGGCTCCGAGCACCTCCGGGAGCGAGCGCCCGGCCGTCCTGACCAGCGAGGCGACGTCGGCGCCGGCCCGGACTGGCAGGGCATCGAGCACGGCGCGCGCGGCCGGGTCGAGCCCGTCGACCTCGGCCGGCCGCCCCGCGGGCGGCGCCGCGGTGTCGGGCCCGATCCCGCCGGCGAGGTCGGCGACCTCGGCCGCGTCGGTGACGCATGTGGCCACGCCGTCGCGCAGCAGCTGGTGGCACCCGCCCGAGGCCATGGACGTGACCGGCCCGGGCACGGCGCCGACGGGCCGCAGCAGGTCGGCGGCGCGCCGGGCGGTCGACAGGGCTCCGGACCGCCACGCGGCCTCGACCACCACCGTCGCGCTGGTCATCGCGGCGATGAGGCGGTTGCGGGCCAGGAACCGCTGCTTGAACGGCGCCGAGCCCACGGGGACCTCCGCCATGACGGACCCCGCCTCGGCGACCCTCCGAAGCAGGTCGTGGTTGCCCTGCGGGTAGAACCGGTCCACTCCCCCGGCCATCACGGCCACGGTGCGCCCGCCCGCGAGCAGGGAACCGCGGTGAGCCACGGCGTCGATCCCGTATGCCCCGCCGGAGACCACCGTGAACCCGCGGTCCACGAGACCTCCCACGATCTGCGCGGTCACGTGCTCCCCGTACGCGGTCGAGGCCCGCGCGCCGACCACGGACACCGACCGGCGGCACGCGGCGGCCACGTCGGGGTCGCCGCGCACCCACAGCGCGAACGGGGCGGCCGCGCCGAGGTCGTCGAGCCCGCGCGGCCATCGCTCGTCGTCGGGCAGCAGCAGCGTGCCGCCCGTCTGCTCGAGCACACCCAGCTCGCGGCGGGGGTCGAGCCCGTCCAGGCGGGGTGACCACCGGTTCACCGCCGCCGCGAGCGCCCGGGCTCCGGCGGTCAGCGCTGCCGGCCCCTCGACCGTCTCGGAGCCCTGCTGGTCCCACAGCCACGCGAGCGCTCCTGGCGCTCCCAGATGGGCCACGAGCGCTCCCGCGACCTCGTCGCCCGGCTCGGCGAGGCGGCTCCAGGCGGCCGCGGCGAGGCGGGGGTCGTCCGCATCGAACGCGAGCCCGCTCATGCCGCACGCCCCGTGCGCAGCAGGAGGGCGTGCCCGATGTCGGACGCGGTGGGCTCTCCCCCACCGCGCAGGTCGGCGATCGTGTAGGCGAGGCGCAGCACGCGATCGGCGCCGCGCAGCGAGATGCTCCCGGCGTCCAGGGCCGAGTCGATCTCGCGCATCACCGCCCAGCGGGGCCGCAGCCTCTCGCGCAGCCAGGTGCCCGGCACCTCGGCGTTGACCGTCCACGGCGTGCCGGCGAGCCGATCGCGCGCGACAGCCCGCGCCCCGGCGACGCGCGCGGCCACGGTCGCGGTGCTCTCGCCACGCTCGCCGGCCAGGCTGCCGCGGCCGACTGCCTGCACCTCGACCTGGAGGTCCACGCGGTCGAGCAGCGGCCCGGACAGCTTGCCGAGATAGCGCCGCTTGGCCAGCGGGTACAGGTGCACTCGAGGCCCTTGCCGCTGCCCATGCCGCACGGGCACGGGTTGGCCGCCAGGACCAGCTGGAAGCGGGCCGGGAACCGGGCCGCGCCGGCGCTGCGGTGGATCACGAGCTCCCCGTGCTCGAGGGGCTGGCGCAGCGTCTCCAGGACCCGGCTCTGGAACTCGGGTGCCTCGTCCAGGAACAGCACGCCCCGGTGCGCGCGGGACGCGGCGCCCGGCCGCGGCATCCCGCTGCCACCGCCGACCACGGCCGCGGCCGTCGCGGTGTGGTGCGGGTCCTCGTACGGCGGGCGTGTCAGCAGCCCGCCGGCGGGGTCGAACGTGCCCGCGACCGAGTGGACCGTGGTCACCTCGACGGCTTCCGCCTCGGTGAGGTCGGGCAGGATCCCGGGCAGGCGCGAGGCGAGCATGGTCTTGCCCGTGCCGGGCGGCCCGGTGAACAGCAGGTGGTGGCCACCGGCCGCGGCGGTCTCGAGCGCGATGCGGGGCATGTCCTGTCCCAGCACGTCGCTCAGGTCGCCGGGTTCTCGCCGCGCGTCGGCGATACGGACGGCTCGCACCGGGTCGACGTCGGGCAGCGCCTTGGTCTCGCCGCCGTGCAGGGCCACCACCTCGGCGAGCGTGGTGGCGCCCCGCACGCGGGCTCCGGGCACGAGCGCCGCCTCGGCGACGTCGGCCGTCGGGACGACGACGTCGCGGTACCCCGCGGCGACCGCGGCCGCGACCATCGGCAGGACGCCGCGCACGGGCTGGAGCCGCCCGTCGAGCCCGAGCTCGCCGATGTGGACCACGCGGTCGAGCCCGTCGCGGGGCAGCTCCCCGGACCCGGCGAGGATCGCGACGGCCACCGCCAGGTCGAACCCAGATCCCTGCTTGGGCAGCGACGCCGGCGACAGGTTCACGGTGATCTTGCGCGTCGGCCACTCGATGCGGCTCGAGAGCACCGCAGCGCGCACCCGGTCGCGCGACTCGCTGAGCGAGGTGTCCGGCAGGCCGACGAGCGTGAACCCCGGCACCGAGTACGCGAGCTGCGCCTGCACCTCGACCACGTGCCCGGCCAGGCCCACGAGCGCGACGCCCGCCGTCGTCCCGAGCGACATCAGCTCACCCCCCGCAGCACCTCGGCGCGCACGGGCCCGTCGGGCGGCAGCAGCACCGCCACGACGTCGATCCGCACGTCCCGGAAGCCCGGCCGCACCGTGTGGCCGTGCTCGCTGAGCCACTGGCCGGTGAGCCGGCGCAGGCGCGCCACCTTGCGCGGCGTCACCGCCTCGGCCGGGTGCCCGTACCGCGCGCTGCTGCGCGTCTTCACCTCGACGGCCACGAGCGTGCTGCCGTCGAGCGCCACCAGGTCCAGCTCGCCGTCGTGCCCGCGCCAGTTGCGCGCGAGCACCCGGTACCCCTCCTGGGTCAGGAGCTCCGCGGCGAGCTGCTCGCCCCGCCTCCCGACGTCGTCCTTCGCCGCCATCGCGACCACCTCCGCGGGCAACGGTGGCGGAGGCGATGCCGTGCCGGGGCCGCGCAGGAGCCGGCCTGTGCACAAGGACCAGAAGCCCCAATCGGGCGCAGCCTCCGCGCCGCGAAGGCGCGCGAGCCCGTCACCCGAGACGGATCAGAGCGCGAGGTCCGCCTTCGCGAGCTCCTCGACGTTGACGTCCTTGAACGTCACCACACGCACGGACTTCACGAACCGCGCGGAGCGGTACACGTCCCACACCCACGCGTCGCCCAGGCGCAGCTCGAAGTAGACCTCGCCCGCCGCGGAGCGCACCTGCAGGTCCACCTGGTTGGCCAGGTAGAACCGCCGCTCTGTCTCCACCACGTACGAGAACAGGCCCACCACGTCGCGGTACTCGCGGTAGAGGGCGAGCTCCATCTCGGTCTCGTAGTTCTCGAGGTCTTCGGCGCTCACGTTGTCATCCTCGCAGGTCCGTGCCGGTCCCGGCGTCCGACGCCTCCGGTGCCTCCGCGATCGCCCGCAGGTTCCACGACCGGCGGTGCTGCGGGGTGGTGCCGTGGCGGCGCAGGGCGTCGAGGTGCGCGGGGGCCGAGTAGCCCTTGTTCTGCTCCCAGGAGTACGCCGGGTATTGCCGGGCGAGGCGCGTCAGCAGCAGGTCGCGCTCCACCTTCGCCAGCACGCTCGCGGCGGCGACCGAGGCGCACTGCAGGTCGGCCTTGACCAGCGTGCGCACGGCGGGGTCCATGTCGGGCGCGCCGGTGACGTCCAGGTCGGCGGCCTCGAAGAGGTCCGCCTGCGCGCGGGTCAGCCAGTCGTGCGACCCGTCCAGCAGCACGACGTCGACGTCGCCGCACACGCGGTGCACCTGGGCGAGCGCGCGCCGCCCGGCGAGCCGCAGCGCCGCGATGATGCCGTGCGCGTCGATCTCGGCGGGGCCCGCGTGCCCGACCGCCCACGCGATCGGCCAGCGCTGCAGCGCCGGCACCAGCGCCTCGCGCGCGGCGGGGGTCAGCAGCTTGGAGTCGGCCAGGCCCTTGGGCGCGGTCCGGGTGGCGGCGTCGACGACGACGACCCCGACGCTCACCGGACCGGCCAGCGCCCCACGGCCCACCTCGTCCATGCCGGCCACGAGGCGCGCCCCGGAGGACACGAGGGCCCGCTCAGTGCGCAGGGTCGGAGTCTTCCGCTCCGTGGGTGCCGTGCGGCGCGGCGGGGTGGGGCGGCGCGGCGTCGTCACCCCGGTGGTCAGGGGCGCCGTGGTCATGGTGCCGGCACGTTCGCGAAGACGGAGCCGGGGTTGCGATGGATCGTCAGGCGGTCGAACGGCCACACGGTCGCGAACGCCGTGCCCACCACGTCGCTCTCGGGCACGAACCCGCCGCCCGGGCTGCCCAGGTGGGCCCGCGAGTCGGCGGACTGCTGCCGGTTGTCGCCCATGACCCACAGCATGCCGTTCGGCACCACGACGTCGAAAGGTGTCTCGCTGGGCAGCGAGCCGGGCTTGAGGTAGCCCGTCTCGGTGATCGGCTTGCCGTTCACCTCGACCTTGCCGTCCGCGCTGCAGCAGGTCACGTGGTCGCCCGGGAGCCCGATGACGCGCTTGATGAGGTGCTCGCCCGAGTCCTGCGGCAGCAGACCGACCGCGGTGAGGCCCTTGGCGACGATGTTGCCGACCGACCCGTAGTCGGGCTTGGTCTGCTCGCCGAGCCAGTGGTCCGGGTCCTTGAACACGATGATGTCGCCGCGGTGCAGGTCGAGCACGCGCGGCACCAGCCGGGACACCATCACGCGGTCGCCGATGTCGAGCGTGTTCTCCATCGACTCGCTCGGGATGAAGAACGCCTGGACCAGCAGCGTCTTGATGAGCCACGAGAGCACCAGCGCGCTGACCACGATGATCGCGGTCTCGCGCAGCAGGCCCAGACCCGCGCTCCGGCGCCGGCGTCGCGAGATCCGCTCGGAGCGGGCCTCCGACTCGGAACGCTCCGCCCGGGACTGCCCCGCCGCGTCGGGCATGGGCTCGGGGTCGGGCTGCTCATACGTCACGGGGACGGATTCTGTCACGGATGCCACCCTTCCATCCCCCGTGTGCAGGTGGGCGCGGAAGCCTGCGCCCGTCGTGTGCAGGAACGCCCCGCCACGAACGCCGACGGGCGGCCCCTGCGTGTGCAGGGACCGCCCGTCGGTGGAGGCCGCAGCCCGGGTGCTGAGGTGATCAGCGACCCGTGTTGTCGCGCTTCTCCTTGATCTTCGCCTTCTTGCCGCGCAGCGAGCGCAGGTAGTAGAGCTTGGCGCGACGCACGTCACCGCGGGTCACGAGCTCGAGCGAGTCGATCGTCGGGGCGTGCAGCGGGAACGTACGCTCCACGCCGACGCCGAAGCTGATCTTGCGGACGGTGAAGGTCTCGCGGATGCCGCCACCCGAGCGACCGATGCAGACGCCCTGGAACGCCTGGACGCGCGAGCGGTTGCCCTCGACGACCTTGACGTTGACCTTGACGGTGTCACCGGCGCGGAAGTCCGGGATGTCGGAGCGCAGCGACGCCGCGTCGACGATGTCGAGCTTGTGCATGTTGGTTCTCCCCGCCTGCCACAGGTCAGGCGTAATAAGGCCCGCGCAGGGACGCGCGGGTCGATGCTGTGGATGGTGTTGCAGGTGCTGTTCGTCGTCTCCCCTGTGGCAGAGAAATCACGATGACCGCAGCCACCGGCTGCGAACGCACCGACGGACTAGTCTGCCACAGCCCCCGGGATCCGCAGAATCGTGCCGTCCGTCACGTGCCAGCCGAGCTCGGCGAGCTTGGCGACGTCGTGCTTGTCGAGGTCCTCGACGTCGAGCGCGGCGATCATGTCCGGGCGGCGCGCGGCGGTGCGCTCGAGCGCCCGGTCCCGCCGCCAGCGGGCGATCTTCGCGTGGTGCCCGCTCAGCAGCACGTCGGGGATCTCGTGGCCGTCCCAGACGGGCGGCTTGGTGAACACGGGGTACTCGAGCAGGCCCGCGGCCCCGTGCGACTCCTCGACGAGCGACTCCGGGTTGCCGACCACGCCGGGCAGCAGCCGGCCGACGGCCTCGATCATGACGAGCGCCGCGACCTCGCCGCCGTTGAGCACGTAGTCGCCGATCGACAGCTCGCTGACCCGGCGCCCGGCCGCGCGGTAGTGGTCGGCCACGCGGGCGTCGATGCCCTCGTACCGCCCGCACGCCACGACCAGGTGCCCCTCGGTGGCCAGCGACTCGGCGTGCCGCTGCGTGAACACCTCGCCCGACGGCGTCGGGATCACCAGGTGGCCGTCCGGATCGCCGTCGAGCACGGCATCAAGCGCAGAGCCCCAGACGTCGGGTCGCATGACCATGCCCGCTCCCCCGCCGAACGGGGTGTCGTCGACCGTGCGGTGCCGGTCGGTGGTCCAGTCGCGCAGGTCGTGGACGCGCAGGTCGAGCAGCCCCGACTGGCGCGCCTTGCCGATCAGGGAGAGGTCGAGCGCGGCGAGGTAGTCGGGGAAGACGGTGACGACGTCGATCCGCACGTCAGCCCTCCCCGTCGGAGTCGTCCCCGCGCGTCTCGTCCGAGATCACGAGGTTCTCGGCGTCCGACGCGAGCAGGCCGCCCGGCGGGTCGATCACGACGCGGCCGCCGGCGACGTCGACCGTCGGCACGATGGCCCGGACGAACGGGACCAGCGTGCGCGCGCCGCCGGTCTCCTTGATCAGCAGGGCGTCGTGCGCGGGCAGGTGCTCGAGCGTGACGACCTCGCCCACGACCGTGCCGTCGGTCAGCTCGACGCGCAGGCCGCGCAGCTCGTGCGGGTACCAGGCGTCGTCCTCGTCGGACGCGTCGGCGTCGACCACCAGCTCGACACCGCGCAGCGCCTCGGCGGCGGTGCGGTCGGCCACCTCGGCGAACTTCACCAGCCAGCGGCCCTGGTGCAGGCGGCGGCTCAGGACGGTCAGCGGCCCCGCCGAGGCGGGCTCGGTGGCCAGCACCTCTCCCACCGCGAGGCGGGGCTCGGGGGCGGCCGTGGGCACGG
>Ga0082212_10013501_pt1 | contig 10209 bp, 13 predicted proteins | sample TergutNt197P3_FD_71548 | JGI IMG/M metagenome (GOLD analysis project Ga0082212, IMG submission 71548) | Neocapritermes taracua P3 segment gut microbial communities from Petit-Saut dam, French Guiana - Nt197 P3 | ecosystem: Host-associated > Arthropoda: Insects > Digestive system > Gut ...
TTGACATTTCCTCGGCAACCTGGGCGTATCCTTCGCGGATTTTCTCTATTTCCTTGAGTTCCTCCGCCCAATACCCTTTTGCCAATTCTTCCCGGAACGCTTCTGCGGCATTTTTCGCAGCCTCCCGCCGATCTTCCTCTGCTTTTTTCGCGGCTTTTGAGGCTTCTTCTGCCGCGCGTCCAGACTCTTCGAGTCCCGCAAGCTGGTCTTTGAGTCCCGTTAGATGCTCTCTCTGTCTTGATAATTCTTCGTTTGAAACAGTGTCCGTATTTAGATACTTTTCCAGCAGCGCGTCGAATTTCGCTTGCTCTTCAACTATTTGCTGGCGCAATTCAATATAATCCTTCACGCCTTGCGCAAGCATTTTCTGTTGAGCGGCAAAAGCTTCGGTTCTTTTTTCGACGTCATGCCCCGCCGCGGGTTCGGCGAGTAAGTCGGCGATAGAACCTATCTTCCCCTGTCTGCCGAGCAGACCGCCGGCGGTATTTGATTGTTGCGCGAGGAATTCTTCGACTTTTTTCCGTGCATCTAAAGCGTCTTCGACTTTCTGTACGCTCTGTTTATGCTGCTCGGTGAAGGCTTCTATTTGCTTCTGCTGCTCGATGAAGGCTTCTAAACGCGGATCTGTTGCAGCCGATCCGGCAATACCGATAAGTCCCATTTCGTTTAATCGCCGCGATACGATTTCATCTCCCCTTGTTAGCGAAAGGAACGCGTAAGCCTCGCCAGACGCGGCGGCTATTTTTGTTTTAATGGCATCCCATATCCCGCCCATTTCGGTCAACATGTCATTAAAATGTTTCAGGTTATCCATCGTTTGCCGATCCCAGACGCGGCCTGATTTTTCAACCTCTCCGATAGCGGCGGCGAGGCCGTCCTTTGTACCCATTAAAAGCGGAATAAGTTCACGGTTTCGTGTGCCGAGATCGGCGGTCATTTTGGCAGCGCGTTCCACGGGGTCTTTTATGTGGATATACTTCGCCCGCAGTTCGTCAAGCAGGGTGATAGCGTCTTTATAGTTGCCGTTTGCGTCCCTGAGCGCTATGCCCTGATCCACTAACGCGCGGGTAAAATCCCCGCCTCCGGTCGCAAGCTGCTGATTGAACCTGGAAATCGTCGCGCCCAGGTCAACGGATATTTTGTTGTCTGAAGCGACTTTTTGAAGCGCCTGAAGTTTTTGCGTACTGATTCCGGTTGCGTATGACAGATTATTTAGTTGCGCAGCCGCATCGGAAGCGTTCTTGAGTATTTTGTAAAACCCCGCGCCAACGGATGCGATTGCGCCAACCGCGCCAGTGGCATATACGCCTATTTTACCAAAGCCTTCCAGAAACGATGTTGTTTTTGTCGTTGCCATCTGCAGCGGATTTCGCGCAAAATCCTGTAATGTTTTAGTAAAATTTAAGAATTTCAGGCTTCCGTTTGCCGCTTCTTTGTGTAGGTCTTGATATTTAGAAATCAGCGGATCAATCGCCTGGCCGTTTTTCTGCGCGGCCTTCGCCGCCTGTTCGATACTACTGCCATAAACTTTAAGTATGTCTTCCTGTTTTTTACCGGCAATTTGCATCAGCTTTATTTGCTCGGCGAGTTTTTTTGTCGGGTTTATGGCGGCCTCGAAACTGGAAACAATGCGCCGTCCAGCACCGGTGATGGAATAACCGGCTTCTTCAGCGGATTTAACCGCCTCGCGCATGGAATCGCTTAATTTGTCAACGTCTTTACCGATTTCAACAAAAAGCCTCGATGTTGCCATTTACTTGTCCTCTTTTTTTAAGGCGTTGTAAAACGCGGTTTCTGCCGCGTACTGCGCCTGTTTTTCCACGCTCTTAATCGCTGGTTCAAACCACGGTTGTGGCTCGACGTAAATATTTGGTTCAAGTCCTTTGCCCTGACCAACTTTAAGCTGTCTTCCGTTTACATTTACAATCGGCCTCAAACGTTCGTTTCTTAAACTTCCGTTTTTACGCCATTCTTCCCATGTGACCGGGTTTCCGCGTACGGAATGCGCGCCGCTGCCATCGGGGCGTATGCTGGATGCACGATTAATCCGCGTTGAACGATATCCAGCCCCGCGGATGTTGCGCACGTACGAACGATGCCCTTTTTCAACGAAGTATCCGTAATCGACGCCTTTTTTTTTCTTTTCCGGCCCGACGTAATATCTCCTGTCTTGTCCCTTCAGGTCAGTCATAAGCGGTTTTCCGGCAGGCTTTCCCTCGACAAGCTTAATGCTCTGTTTAAGCTGCCCTGTATGTCCGGGCGCAGCTTGCTTAGCCGCCCGGATATAAACATCGGCTGCAGCTTTCCGCGCGGCTTCAACTGCTTTCGGAGTCGCGGTAGTGAGCAGTTTTTTTATTGACGCGAATGCGTCTTCTACGTCTGTTCTTGCCATTTCTTTGCTTTTGCCCTAAAGTACCTTCATGGGATGCTTTTTTATTGTCCTTTTTGTATATATTCTTTTACTGATATATGTGCCGTGGCATATCCTTTTACTGCTTGGCATAATAATTATTATTTACATGCTCATGTGCGCTTATAACGAAAACACATAAAGCCATCACTTCCCGCTTTTCGTAATATTCATATGCCTGACGAGGTTCATCTTCACCTGCTCCCAGCCGCCTGCGGCGCTTGCCTGCCTGCCCTTTTTCGTGCTTCCCATTAACCCGCGCATAATCATGTAAGTCGGATCAAGCGGCCTGCTGTCGCCGTATGACATGAACGTTAGAAACCGCATCCATTCGTCAAATAGATGGAACGGAATATCGTTTAAAAAATCATCGACATCCCACCGATTAAACAGGAGCGCCAACTCAAATTGACGCTGGCGCTCCGGTGGGAATGTCAGTTTTTTTCCGGAGACTCCACAGCGTCCGCGTCGTCTTTGATGATCGACGAGTATTTCAGAATCTCCGTAGTCAGCCCGTCAACAAGATCGCAAGCCCATTCGTTGACTATGATCTTGCCGTCGGCCTCCGGATCGTCAAAGAGCCTGCGCCCGTCGGGATCGGCAATCGCCGAGGTGAGCACAAACTTCTGCACGTCCTCAAGCGCGGCTTCGGCTTTCCACATCTCAAGAAGCCGGCCTCTTTCGGCGGTCGAAAGCCTCTTGATATAAAGGCCGTCGGGATAGTTGACGCCGTATTTCGACAGATCAACCTTTTTCGTTTCCCGCGCCGATGCCATGCCCGATATTGCGTTATGTTTGTCCATTGGCTAGTCTCCCGCGTATTCCATCGTTACCGGACCGGTGATGGTAAGCGTTACCGCCATGTCAAACGCGCCGCTCATCGGAACCGTGAACGAAAGCCCAGGATAAGCCTTGAACTCGAATTCCGACGCGTCCGGAAATTCAATTTTGAAATCCAGCATTTTTGTCGGAATGGTGTTCGTCGCTTCAATCAGCATCTCCTGCCCCGGATCGCCCGGAACGCGGTGGACATTGAAGGTCAACTGCCCGCTGCTTTTGAACGTAGGTTTCTGTTCCTGGTAGCCCGCCGGACTCTGCATATGCGTAAAGTCCGCGAACTGCTGCGAGATTTGGGGGCCGTTAATGTCCGTCGGCTCGCCTACCAGAACGTACGATCCGCTTGCGCCGCTTTCCTTGACTTTGACTTTGGTTCCTAAACCGACAATCCCTTGAGATTCATGTGTTTCATCTGTTGCCATAATAATCCTCCGTTAATTTCTTAAAAATTCCTTGTTGTTGTTGAATAGGCATGAAGCAGCAGCCACTGATCCATTTTTTCCGGCGGGCCGTCTATGACAAGCCGCATGCCCTTCCATTCAAGCTGCTGAAACGGCGTTATGCCGTCTCTGTACCGAATCCATATCCGGTACTGTTGCCTGCATATTTTTTCCTGCATTGTTTCCGCTTCTACGCCGCCGCCGAGCGGTTCTATTTTCGCCCATACGGCGGCGGCATATGTTTCGGATGCAGTTCCGGCTCCTGTGGCGGCGTTGTACGGCGGGCGCACCTCGATTATGTCCACAAGTTCCCTTAATTCACCGGCTGTCGGATGTATCATCACCTGTAACCCATGTTTTTATAAAAGGCGCATAACCGCCGCGCGCCCATCGGCATGCCGTCGCCCTCGCCCCGTTTGTCGTATAACGATTCGATGGTCATCAGCATTGCCTGGATAAGCGCCGGCGGCGGCGTTTTGCCTATCTTGCCCTGGATTTCGTTTTCAACGGCTTGCGCCGCCGCGTCGATGAGAGACAAAATAAAATTGTCTTCAGGATGCGGCGACGCGTCCGATTCGTCTGAAATCAGGCGCAGATACAGCTTTACGCGCGCCAGCGATACCGGCGGCTTGGCGGCGGCCATCAGGGTTTTCCCTCACTGCCTTTGCTTTCCGGAGCGGCGGCTTTTTTGCCTTTGTTCTCCGGAGCGGACACGACCTTTTTTTCGTACCCGATTGTGAGCATCTTTTCAGCGACGCCCTTTTTAATCAGGTCTTCGGCAAGGGCGGGCGGCAGGTTAAGCCTATCGCCCTTGTGGTAATGATCGTATTCGGTTTTTATTTTCACCTGGACTCTCATATGCCTAGTCCTCCGAGATGAACGCGCCGCAAATCAGCGCGTCGGGTATCTGGACGGTCAGGCCGAGCCGTTCTTCCACCAGCAACGCAGTGAGGTTTTTGGTGAAGAAATCCGAATGTTCGCGGGAAACCTCGATTGTGGCGTCGTCGCGATCCCATATAGTGGCGGCCATCGACGATCCGACAAGGAAAGTCCCCTCTTCCATAGCGGCGGACGGGATAACGGGGCGTCCCCATAGCATGCGGGAATTTACCGCCTGCGGGTTGGCGAACAGATATCCGCCGTCGGTTTTCTTGACGCGCTCGATAGCCGCCCAGTCCGCGACGTTCATAACTGTGAAGTCCCACGGATAGAACGTCTTTTCAAGCTGTTCGCCGGCTTTGTGGATGGTGTCTATCCTGGTGTCGCCGTCGGTGTCCGCAGCGTCGTTATAGGCGCTTGCGTTGGTGACAATGCCGGAAATCGTGTTGCCGGCTCCAGTGCCGCCGATGAGTTCCTGCTCTTCCTTCAGCTTGAGGCCGTACAGCAGACGGGTATTGATATACCCCTGAAGCGCGGGCGCGTCGGCGAGCAGTTGATTTGAAATCGGAATCCAGTGCGCGAGGGTCTGCACGGGTTTGTGCAGCATCTCGAACGTCAGGCCGCTTTCCGGCTTTGCCGCGCCTTCCGTCGCCTGGTATCCGGCGTTGTTGGTAAAGCTGGCTTCCCGGACGTACTCGATGAGGTTTGACGTTACCCGGATTACCGGAAACAGGTCGCGCATCGTCAGCCGCTGCGTGGGCGGGGTGATGATGCCAGGTACGCGATACGCCTGAACAAGCGGCTGATTCTGGCCTGTGGCGTTAATCATCGTGGCCTTGTGCAGAAGGCCGATGCCGACCTTGTCAACGATCTTGCGATCGGCGGCAATCGCGGATTTGTAGGCGTCCGATTCGGTGAAAAGCTCGCCGATGGACTTTTCGGCCTTGTCATCGGTGTTTTCAAGACCGGAATCCATGCGCTTTTCCAGATCGTCAATACGGTTAAGTATTGATTTAGCCTCCGCAGTCAGCTTTTCGACGGCGGACTTGGTTTCGGCGGAGGCAGTTCCGGCCTTGCCGGTTTCTTCCTGCGCCTTTGTGATGAACTTTTGCAGTTCGGCTTCAATCGTTTCGAGCTTCTTTGAAAGCTCTGTGGTTTCGTCTTTTTCCATGTTTACTACACTCCCTTGGACAAAATTTTAATGATGTTTTCAGCCTTGCTCATCGCGTGGATGTCCGGCGCGGGAGCGGATGCGGCGGCTTGTCCCTTGACAAGTGCCAATAACTCGTTGATTTGCTTCATAAGATCGGCGGAAAGATTCTTGTTTTTCGCGGCTTCGATAAGCTCGTCTATAGTCATATCTTTCACGGCCGTCACCTTCGCCTTTGGATTCATGGGGAATGTCACAAGCGACACTTCCCACAGGCGGAGTTCCTTCAGATAGCGGATATCTTTGTCGCTGTCATATTCGCTTACCACTGTGGAATACCCGATAGACAATCCTTTCAGCACGTCGTCTTTCATCAGCGCGTGGCTTTCACGGGCTTTAGACACTTCCATCGTAAGCTGGCCGAATATTTCCAGACCCTTGGCCGTGTCCGTCAATGTGCCTTTGCCTATTGGCATATTGTTATTGTGCTGGTATAGAATCGGAACGATGCCGTCGTGGTCTTTCAGCGTTTTGGTGAAAGCGCCGGGCATGATAACGTCGTTGCCGTGGTCAACATTGCCGTAAACGGCCGCCAAGCCTTCAAACGTTCCTGATTCGTCCAGCTTTTTGATTTCAAATTTGTATTCAAGTGTGTTCATTTTTGCCCCCTTCCGGCGGTTATTTTTTGAAGGTCTGAAAGGTCAAGCATGTTTGCCTGAACGGTAAGGCTGTCCGCCTCGCCGTCTATCGTATTGAGTTCTTCCAGATGCCTTACTTCGTTGCGGCTCATAATGCCGTTCTGCACCATTGACGAATAGAAATGCGCCCGTGAAGCCGCGTCGCCGCGCATGAGCGCCGAAAGATTGAATTTCGCGTAAATGCCCGGCTCTTTTGAAAGCAGGGATTGATTAAGGCGCTGCTCCCATTTCGCGCAATAAGGCGCGAGCACATACTGCACAAATTCTATGTTCTGCTGCTCAATGTTCGAGAAGGTCGCCCGTTCAAGATCGCCCAGCAGGTGAGGCGGAACGCCGTAAATACGGGCGATTTCGGCGACCTGAAATTTCCGCGATTCGATGAATTGCATGTCGTCCGGAGCCATACCGATGGCGTTGTATTTCATGCCTTCCCATAAAATGGCGACTTTTCCGGCGTTGTCCGCGCCGCTGTGTACTTTTTCCCAATCGGAACGAATGTTGCCCACGGCGTCAAGCGACAGGAAGCCGGGATGTTCAAGCACACCCGACGGACGCCCGCCGTTTCTGTACATCTTTGCGGAAAATGTCTGCTGCGCGCTTGCTGTCCCTATGGCTTGCCGCTGCTGCTGGATAGGATTTAAGCCCGTGAGTCCGTCGATAGAGAAATTCCGCAGATGTATGATTTGTGAGTGCCTGTACTTACGCGTTCCTGTGGCCGTTTGGTATTCATATACGGGTTCATTGTTTTCTATCTTCACGTTCATTTTGCGCGATTCAAGCGCGTACAGCGCGACGCCGCCTGAAGGAGTTTTTTTGATTTCGATAAAGGCGTTTCCGAACAGGTCAAAATTGACGGAAACCGCCTCTCGAAACTCCATTGATGTTGTGTAAGGATTCGGCGCGTCATGAAGCGTTTTATAAATCGGATGATCATGCGCTATTTCAACATTCTTCCCGACATGGCGGTAAACGTTCAAAGGCAGATGCCCGATCATCAGGGCGCGAATACGCACCGCCGCCCATATTGCGGAACACTGAAGCGCGGATTCATGGTTTATAGGAATGCCCGCGTCAGTGGCGAACGATCCCCAACCTACGGAAAACGACTGTCCGGAGTCCATCCATTTCGGGAATCCGGCGGCCTTACAGAGCATCCATCTCACAGCTTTTTGTACAGGGTTTACATGCATGCCAGCCTCTCGGTCTCGTAAATTGACGGCTTGCGGGCTTCCTGCACGATCAGCCGCGCCAGCGCGTTAATCGTCGCAACCATGCCGTCTATTCGTTTTTTACTCTTCATACGGTCGGGCTTAACAGGTTTGACATTGCCCGCCGGGTCTTGCTTTACGGTCATACAATCGGCCATCCACGCAAGCGCGGGGTTGCCGCCATGCCGCAATGTGTGATCTTTCACCATGGCGAGCAGTTCCGCCGTGGGCGCGTTCATGCTTTGAAACCCCTGGCCGATAGGAATCATGGTTAAACCGTCGTCCGTAAGCTGTTGAACAATATGCGCCGCGTTCCATCTGTCGTACCCAATCTCCCGGATGTTATAAATCCGCGACAAATCCGTAATCGTCTTGCGTACAAATTCGTAGTCCACCTGACTGCCTGGCGTGAGCGTAACGAAACCCTGCGCCGTCCATAGGTCATAAGGCACGTTGTCGGCCTTTGCGCGTTTCTGGATGCCGTCGGACGGGATAAATATCTTCGGCAATATGAAAACATCATCGTCTTTTGGGAAAACCAGCACAAAAGCCGTGAGGTCGCGCGTCGTCGAAAGGTCCAGGCCGCCGAAGCAATCGCAGCCTGAAAGTTCTTCGGGATTGAAAGCCGCGCCGCATGCCTTCCAGTCTTCCATCGGCAAAAACCGCGTCTCCTGGCCGACCCACTGATTAAGGCGGAAACGCCGGAAACTGTTTTGCTGACTCGGCATTTCAAGCGCGGCATGAAATTCCTGACGAACGCGGTCAATCGGCAAAAACTCGCCGAGCGCCGGATTCGCCTTATACCAGCCTGAAGCCGCCCGCTTTCCGGACGCGGGTTTTCCTTCGTCCGTCCAGTCTTCATCGTGGTCAAGTCCGTAAATGCACGGGTAATAACTTGGATCGCTGTACAGGCCGTCAAGTATCCGGCGGGCGTATTCATGCTGTTCTTCACAAATCGGAGAATCGCCGATAACGCCGGCGGTTGTGATGGCGAAAAGCAGCGGCTGTTCCCGCGTCGGGCTTCCATAGGCGAAGATGTCCCATAAGTCACGGTTCTTCTGCCTGTGCAGCTCGTCAAATACAACCATGTGGGGATTGATCCCATCCTGAATACCTTTATTATCAATAACTTACGGCGATATTTTGAGTCATACATGTATTGTACATGTAAATCAAATTAACGTATTTTTACAATCATTTCGGCTGCGTGTAGGGGGTAGGGGGGTGAAAATCTCTAACCGACTTGACCTGTAGAACGGGCGCGTGGGCTTCCGCAAGCTCCCGCAAAATTGGAAAAAATGCAACCCGGTCATTTTTGACCCCCGCCTTGTAAACCGCGGAAGCCTACAGAGACCCACGCGCCCGTTCTACGCGGCGAAGGCTCCAGAGATTTGATACACCCCTACCCTTTGAAGTATGTCTAAATTATTTACAGTGTGAGTGTCCGGAAATGGACAGGTAAAAGAGAAACGGCCGGGTTGTTACGCCCGGCCGTGGTGAGTGTGTCAGTTTTATTCCGGTGCTGCCTGATTAATCGACGTCTGCGTATGCCGCAAGCGCGCCGTCGATATCAATCTTTATAACTGCCGTGTCCGTCTTTTCGTCTATATTGGCGATTAAAGCGTTCACGCCGTCCGGGTCTTTCATGTGAATAGCAATCAAAAAATCCCGTAAGGCGTTTATGATTCGCCGCTTGCGTTTGTAAAAGTTTCCGTCTGTGGTTTCTTCTAATATCGCCTGTAAATACGATAGCGCAACAAAACCGGTTTGCGCCGCAGTGAACTGATCTATATCGATATGGTCTCCGTTCATATTAAGTTTCATATGATTCCCTTTCATTTATGAGGACGCCGCCGGTATTCCATGATATCGTCTGCGTCCGATTTTATTTGTTTGTCGAGTTCCTTTTCGATTCCATTTTCATTGTAAAAATCGCATAACCCGTTAAGGTCAAGTGAGTACTTTTCACCGGCAACGATCTTGACGATCATATAACCGGTGTATTTTCCGTAGTGTTTCCTGTCATTTGATTTGAGTATCAGGTATCCCAAGCGCCGTAGTTGCGACTGTAGAAAACCCTTCTTTCGTTTTTCAAGCAATGCCATGATTGCGCCTTCCTTCCTATAATCGCAATTCGCTTATGCTATACAGCTTTTCTACTATCGGTTCCAAAACAGCGCCGAAGCTAACAAGCTGATTATCGGTAGAGTTGGTAAAGATATCTGTGAGAGCAGAGAGCGCGATGTAACCATCCCGGATTTCCAGAAGGTGCACTAAAGGGTTATCGCCTTTTAGGCATGTAAGGTATGCGCCGCCGTTGGTTTTCTGTTGTATGTCTGTAGCCATGTCGGGGTCTCCTATGTCGCTGTGATACTGACTTGAAATAGCGTATCCCGGTCGGTAACAATCGGCGTGAGAATAAGTCCGTATCTTACGCCCGCGTTAGCCTCATAAGGCGCTCGTAGAGCTTCAAAAAGTGCTTCAAGTGCTTCGTGAATGGCGTCGTCCCTTTCGCGCTGTTCATCGGCGTAGAGTTTGGTTATACGCGCCCGGTACTCCTCATCGGTTTCGCGGTATGTGGTGGATG
>Ga0082212_10013502_pt1 | contig 10209 bp, 7 predicted proteins | sample TergutNt197P3_FD_71548 | JGI IMG/M metagenome (GOLD analysis project Ga0082212, IMG submission 71548) | Neocapritermes taracua P3 segment gut microbial communities from Petit-Saut dam, French Guiana - Nt197 P3 | ecosystem: Host-associated > Arthropoda: Insects > Digestive system > Gut ...
CAAAGGTAATAAATAAAATCAATTATACAATGACTTTATGAAAAAATATCCGGAAAAATATTTTTTTCCGGATATTTTAACACACTATTTATCAGTATTTATTTTTTTTACGCTGAATTGCTGAAAAAAGTGGAAGAAGGGTTATCATGGTTTCGTATTCGCAATCAGGATCCATGTAACGAGGGCGTTTATCAGTGGCTTTGTCCATCTCCCTCTAATTATGAAATAGAAATAGGACGTTTTAATCTATGTCATGTAAAGCAAATATGAAAAAAATAAATACATGTTTATTAATTATAATCATTCAAAAATTAGTGTTTGGGTGTGTTGGAGTTAGTAATCAATCAAACGATGATTTTATTGTAATTGATGTCACTAAAAATTATCCATCAAAAAAAGAACTGATCCTTCAAGATTTTATGGATGTGGAATATATTGCATTGGAAACGAATGATGAATTTATTAATCAGGGTGTAGTGCAGGATATAGGCAAAGAAATTATTTTAGTAACAAACCGAAATAGAGATGGAGATATTTTTATTTATGACAGAAAAGGAAAGGCTTTAAAAAAGTTCAACCACTTGGGACAAGGCGGCGAAGAATACACATATATTACTAATATTAGCTTGGATGAAAATAAAGGTGAAATATTTGTAAGTGACCATTTTACGAGAAAAATTGTTATTTTTGATTTAAATGGAAAATTTATAAGAAGTTTTAATCACAAAGAAGACCGTAACGCAATAGGATTTCGTGAAATTTTCAATTATGATAGTGAGAACCTTATTTGCTATGATCAATTTAATGAAGAAATAGCATTTGTTCTTATTTCAAAACAGAATGGCAGCATTACAAAAGAAATTCAAATTCCTTTTAAAGAGAAAAAGTTTTTGCGACAAGTTGTAAGAGATGATTCAAATGGTACTGTCTCCTCAAAAACACCAGGGACTTTTCGTCCTGTAACCCCTTATAATGGTAATTGGATTCTTTTAGAATTTTCATCCGATACTGTGTACCAATTCATGCCTGATCATAGTTTACTTCCTTTTTTTGTAAGAACCCCGTCTATTTCATCAATGAATCCAGAAGTTATGCTTCTCTTAAGGCTCACTTCTGACCGTTATTATTTCATGGAGACGATAAGAAATGAATTTAATTTTGATACGAACTCTGGTTTTTCGAGAAACTATTTTATGTACGACAAACAAGAAAATATCTTTTTGGGATATACCGTTTATAATGGTGATTTTATAATCAAAAAGGAAATTTACATGAACGTAACAAAGCCTGTAAATCACGAAATTGAGTCATGGTATCCATTACAAGCCTACCAACTTGTAGAGTCAAATAAGAATGGTGAACTGAAAGATGGAATTTTGAAAGATATTGCAGCAAAATTGGTTGAAGATGACAATCCGGTAATTATGTTGCTTAAGCATAAAAAGTAGTCTCCAGTGAACAATTACCAGTATTTTTTGTTTAACTCTACCATTTCGGGGTATTTGCTGTCCTGGTCTTCGTATTTTTCTTTTAACTGAAGCAGTTCTTTTTTTAGTTGGATAATCAGGTTTTTGTTGGCTGGGGTCTTGTAAATATTGTTCATCTCGGCAGGATCGTTTTGCAGATCATATAGTTCCCATTCCGGTTCTAAAGCGCTCTTATTAACGCCTTTCATTCCCAGAGGCTGCGCATAATAATATACTAACTTGTAACGCTCTGTACGGATTCCGTAGTGCGCTGTCACGTGATGATCGTTGTCGTCGTTCATCCAATAACGGTAATACATGGATTTACGCCAGTCCGTTGGGGTTTGCCCTTTCAGGTTGCTGCGGAAACTTTCGCCCTGCATGTACGAAGGGGTGGCGACGCCTGCAAAATCGAGAAATAACGGCGCAAAATCAAGATTCATCACGATGTCGCTGTTCACTGTTCCCGGCGCTATCTCTTTCGGGTAGCGAATAAGCAGGGGCATACGAAGACACTCTTCGTAAATCAAGCGTTTGTCGAACCAGCCATGCTCGCCAAGAAAAAAGCCCTGGTCACCGGTGTAGATGACAATGGTATTATCGGTTAAACCGTTATCGTCCAAGTATTTCAGTATCCGTCCTACATTCTCGTCGATACCGGCAATACACCGCAGATAGTCTTTGATATAGATTTGGTATGCCCAAAGGCGTTTTTCATCGCGTGTAATGTCTTCGGGAATTGTTTTACCTTTGAGGTCGGTTTTGGTCAGATGCTCCATCGACATGCGCAGGTTTTGTGCATATTGTCCCTTGCCATCGTAGTTATCAAGTATATTTTCGGGCGCTGGAATGTAAACATCTTCCAATAAATTATGAAACCTGTGAGCCGGCTCCCATGGACGGTGCGGCGCCTTGAAATGACATTGCAGGAAAAACGGCTTGTCAGGGTCGGCAGTCTGCATATAACGGATGGCATCATTGGCGATGACATCGGTCGAATGACCACCATGTTCGGTCAATAGTGGTTGTTTATTCGGCCCTTTTTCCCAATCGCCTTTTTGAATCATTTGTGGGTTATTATACCTCCCTTGTCCGGGAAGTACATTATAATAGTCGAACCCGGAAGGTTCGGTTACCAGATGCCATTTACCTATGATAGCTGTTTGGTATCCTGCTTTTTGCAGCTCTTTGGCTACGTTGGGATGATTGCGGTCGATGGCGTCGGCCAGCGTATAGACGCCGTTTTTCTGACTGTATTGACCAGTCAGAATACAAGCCCGGCTCGGCACGCTGATGGAATTAGTGACAAAACAATTCTTCATCAGAGCGCCTTCCTTGGCTATACGGTCAAGATTTGGGGTGGGAAGATATTGCCCTAAATAACCACCGTAAGCGCTGATAGCTTGCGATGTATGGTCGTCGGACATGATGAACAGAATGTTTGGAGCCTTTTTTTGTGCCTGCATCAAACCGGTTGCAGACAGCGCCAAACCGGCTATTAGAAATGATTTTTCCTTTATTTTTAACATAAATTGTGTTTTTTATGGTTGATACTCCATTATTTTTGTCAGGTTTATAACGATGCAAAGTAACGATATCATTATTAAATATCCAAATTTTATAACAATTAGCGTAGGACGCAGATTCAATTTACAAACGCATCTTTTTTGATTAGCTACTGTTTAAACAATTAAAGAACCTGTATATTGGTGTTTCAAATTAAAGCATTTTTCTCGGTCTCTGATGGTTATTGAGCTTGCGGCCAGCAAGCCTGTCGAACTGTCGAAATACTGTTCCGCTTTAACTCGCGCGAGATTACAGATTTGTCCTTCTCTATTGCTGCGTAAATGTTTTTTTGCACAACCTGCTTGCATCATGCCTTTGGAGGAGCAGGGGTGGTTCATTTTCCGGGTTGCTTCGCAACGATTCTTTGTCAGTTAACTTATGACATTACCCATAATTGTTTTCAGTTACCCGGTCCGTAACGTTTCATTTTGTTGAAAAGTGTTTTGCGGCTGATATGAAGCGTTTTGGCGGTCAATGTACGGTTGTAATTGCACTTGGTCAGGGTTTCGTATATCAATTCTTTTTCTGTCCGGGCATGGATGTCCTTGGCAGGGTTCGTTTCTGCATCCGGTTGGCGTAGCGGGTCTGTATGTTCGTATCCTCTGACGCGGATAGGTAGATTTTCGGTTTGAATGATGTTTGTTGCGGAGAGTATCATGGCGCTCTGAATGGCATTTTCGAGGTCGCGGACATTGCCCGGCCAACGGTAAACCATTATTTTTTCCATTGCCGGTTGGGTGATGCTTCGGATTGACAGGTTAGACGTCTTGTTATGTTTGTTTATGAAATGGTCTACCAATAAAGGGATATCCTCCTTTCGTTCCCGCAGTGGTGGAATGTGGATAGTAAATACATTCAGGCGGTACATCAGGTCGAGCCTGAAACGGTCTTTTGAAACTTCATCTTCGAGGTTACGGTTGGTGGCTGCTACAATACGGATGTCGACAGGAATCGGTTTTTTTCCGCCAATGCGGGTGATTTTCCTTTCTTCTAATACGCGCAATAATTTTACCTGTGCATCAGGATGTAATTCGCCTATCTCATCTAAAAAAATGGTTCCTCCATGCGCCTGTTCGAAAGCGCCTGCTCTTGATTCTATGGCATCGGTAAACGCGCCTTTTTCATGCCCGAACAACTCGCTTTCCATCAATGTAAAAGGGATTGCGCCGCAGTTTACTACCACATACGGACCGTCCGATCGAGCGCTGTAATGATGTATAGCGCCGGCAATTAATTCTTTTCCTGTACCGCTTTCCCCATCAATCAATACCGTAACCTGCGTCGCGGCTACCCGCTTGATTTGTGCAACGACTTGCTTTAATCCCGTATTTTCTCCGATAATAGCGATGTAATTCTGCTTGATTTGCGATTTCAACGTATTAATTTCATTTCTCATCCGGTGATGTTCAACAGCTCGTTTCACCTTCAATATAAGGTTGTTATTGTCGAATGGTTTTTCGATAAAATCATACGCGCCTTTCTTGACGGCATCGACAGCAAGTGAAATAGATCCAAATGCGGTAACAAATACTACCGTTTGGTTTGGACTTATCCGCTTGATTTCTTCAAAAGCCTCAACGCCTGTGAGTGCAGGCATTTGTTGATCTAAAAGTATCACGTCGGGTTGAAATTCTAAAAGCGCCTCAACGGCTTCTTTGCCGTTCCTGACTGTTTTTACTTCGTATCCCTGCTCTTTCATCAGCAATGTGATTACTTTCCTGATATTCGCCTCGTCATCGGCAATCAATATCCTCGCTTTACAACTCAACATATACAACTCTTAATTTTTAATTCTTAACTTATCCTTTGCGGTAATTTTACCAGTATGGTGGTTCCTTTTCCTGAAACGCTTATCGCCCGGATTTCGCCCTCATGTCGGTTAATGATACCGTAACAGATGGCAAGCCCAAGCCCCGTGCCTTCTTCTTTGGTCGTAAAAAACGGGTTGAATATGTTTTCGAAGTCTTTTTCTTCGATACCTTTTCCCGAATCGTCGAACGATATAATCAGATAGCGGTTCAGGAAATCAATTGATGTGCCGTTTTCCATGCCGATAATCAACGTACGGGGTTGGTCGGCGCTGTTGTCTTTCATCGCATCTATGGCATTGAGGATGATATTGAGAAAGACTTGTTTGAGTTGTTCGGCGTCGCCCTGTATGGTTGTGTTTTGCGCGAAATATTCAAATCGGACGTCTATCTTCAGTTTTTCAACGGCTGATTTTGTCAGCAGTAAAGTCTGGTTGATTAACTGTGCCAAATTAACATCCGTCTTATTGAGCGCTGCCGGACGCGCAAAAGAAAGCAGTCCCTGCAATATTTTATTGATGCGCCCTACTTCCGTCAGTATTTCGTCAACCATTTCAGATTTGACGGAATCATTTGCAAAATCTTTGCTCAGATACTGTACCGAACTGCTGATCGCTGTCAGCGGGTTTCTGATTTCATGTGCGGCTCCGGCCGCCAGTTCGCCTAAGGTAGCCAGCCGGTCGGTACGATACATCTTTCTGATGCGTTCGGCCTGTTGCTCGTATAACATCGCATGTTCGATGGCAAAGGCGGCCTGATTAAAAAGTAAAGATAAGATATTGATCTCTTCTTGCGAGAAAGGCAATCCGTTTTTTTTACTTCCCAAAAAGACCATTCCTCTTATGCAGTTCATAACAGTCAGCGGATAAATCACTTCAACCTTAAGTTGGGAGATTGTGTCTTTTTCTTTGGATGTGAAATAATTAACGACTTCGTGATTCGACGAAACAATCAGTTCCTTTTCATTGACCGAAAGCCAACTGATAAGCCGTCCTTTTTCGGTAAACGAAATGGCTTGGGTTTTGTCAGTCGCATTTTGCAATTTGAATTTATCCGTATTATGATCTGACAGAAAAAAATAAATAGATTCAACTGGACACAATTGCTGAATTTTAACTATTACATTATTAATCAATAGCGTTTTATCGGCAATTAACATTAACGAGCGATTAAATTCCGACAGCAGTATGCCTAAATCAGGCTGAGGTTGTACTTTCTTTTTTTCGATAAGCGACATGGTTGAATCACAAATAAGATGCAAATATACAAAATTTTTCATTCCAAGAGAAAAGAGTTAGTTTGTTTTTTTTCGCGTGTTTATACTTCCAAAACTTTTTGTACTTTTGTCGCTTATTATGAAACGAGCATGTACCTTAATACACCCAAGCAAATGAACATGCGAGTTCCATACGACCGAAATATAAAAAATAATAAATGTACGTATGAAAATTATCATGGAAGTTAAAAGCAAAAAAAATCAAATTTTATTACTCGCTTGTCTTGCTGCGCTTATTATGCAGGCGGGTTGTTCTGAGGCGCGTTACGAAAAGAAAACGGCGAAACTGATGACCATTTGGGGAGAAAACCTGAAGGCAACCGACCCTGTTTTGCCTGAATACCCACGACCCCAATTTGTGCGCGCGAAATGGCTGAATCTCAATGGTATCTGGCAGTTTCAAACGGCTGCAAGCGCTACCGAAGAGTTACCGAAGGGTACGCTGGCAAGTGACATCCTGGTTCCTTTTCCGGTAGAATCCGCCCTTTCGGGCATCATGGAACATTATGAAAACTGTTGGTATCGCCGTTCGTTTACCGTCCCTAAAAATTGGGCGGGCGAGCGCGTGTTACTCCATTTTGGCGCAGTGGATTATGCCTGTGAGGTGTTTATCAACGGCGCCAGCGCAGGAAAACATGAAGGTGGTTACGACCCTTTTTACTTAGACATCACCCAATGGCTGACCACCGGCGGAAAACAGGATTTAGCCGTCAGAGTCAATGATATGACCGATGCCAAAGGCTATCCGCGCGGCAAACAAACGCTTTACCCCGGCGGCATCATGTACACCCCTACCACCGGTATTTGGCAAACCGTGTGGCTCGAAGCCGTACCGCAACAAGCCTACATCTCCGGATTCCGTATGGCGCCCGACATTGATAATGCGACCCTGAAATTCTATATGGAAGGCGTGGATATCAAAGGGTTAAAAGTCCGATTTACCATGTATGACAATGGAAAAGAAATAGCCTCGACAGACGAAAACTACCGGCAGGATTTTTATACCTTACCCGTTCCGCAACCGCTTAAACTATGGTCGCCTGACAGCCCTTTCCTCTACGATCTGAAAGTATCCCTTTTGGACGGCGCCAAAGTTGTCGATGTTGTCAATACCTATTTTGGGATGCGTAAAATATCCACACAGTTGATTGACGGCTATACGCGGATGATGCTCAATAACGAATTTTTATTTCAGATAGGGCCGCTCGACCAGGGGTTCTGGCCGGACGGAATCTATACTCCTCCAAGCGACGAAGCGATATTTTTCGACATTGCAACAACCAAGGACCTTGGTTTCAACATGATACGTAAACATATTAAAGTAGAGCCGCAACGCTGGTATCATTGGTGCGACAAACTTGGCATCCTTGTTTGGCAGGATATGCCCTCTATGAATTCGTATATTGACACCCGAAAACGCACTGTGCCGCCACAGGAACAGGCCGCTTTCAGGCGCGAACTCGAAGCTTTGATTAAAACGCATTGGAACTCGCCGTCTATCATTTCGTGGGTGTTGTTCAACGAATGGCAGGGCGCACACGATATGGAAGCGCTTGTCGCACTTACATCCGCTTTAGACGACACTCGCCTGATTAATGTTGGCAGTGGAGGCCCCGACACAAATGTAGGCGACATCTACGACTGGCACAGTTACCCCACGCCGACCTGCCCGCCTAAACGTGACGAACAGGCGCTTGTCTGCGGCGAATACGGCGGTATCGGCTATTACGTACAAGGGCATATCATGGGCGAAGGTAATCCCTATCCAACGGTCGATACCCAAGAAAAACTCTTAAAAACCTATTCGGAATATGCCAATATGTTGATGTACCTTAAAAGCAACAAGGGTTTGAACGCAGCCGTTTATACCCAAATTACCGATGTTGAAATGGAACTCAATGGCCTGCTAACCTACGACCGAAAAGTGATTAAAGGAGATGTGAAAGATTTTTATGCAGTCAATCAACGGATTATAACCGAAACAGTGAACTATGCCGAATTAATTCCCACTTCCGAAAGCAAAGCGCAAACATGGAAATACACCTTCTCGCAACCGGCAGATAATTGGATGGCCCGAACCTTCGACGACGCTTCATGGAAAACAGGCAACGGCGGTTTCGGGACAAAAGATACGCCCGGCGCCATCGTCGGCACAACATGGAATAACGACCATATTTGGTTACGCCGTCAATTTTTTATGCCTTCCAATGCGTTAGCTGCCGGTAAACGGCTCGTTCTCTGCATACACCACGACGAAGACTGCGAGATATACATCAACGGCAAACAGGCCATTGCATTAAAGGGCTTTACTACCAATTACGCATTTTACGAAATCAGTGATGAAGCAATGATGGAGATGATATGGGGCGGCGATAATACGTTGGCCGTACATTGCAGGCAAACCGTTGGCGGTCAATACATAGATGTAGGCATCTCCACTTTAGTTCGTTTAAAATAATGTTTTCTTTATACGTAATTAGCTGTTTAGTTGCCGGTTATATCGCCGCTCAAATGCAAGAACAGGCTTTAACCGAGCCGCGAGTAATAACGCCCGTAATCGGAGCTTCAGCGCCGTCGGATGCAATTATTTTGTTCGATGAAAAAGATCAGGGTTCTCCTGTTGCAGTGAAGGAGCATCCTACAAGCGCCTGGTTATTTCACGATGACTTTGAATCGGGCGATTTCAGTCGATACGGCGCTTATGTTAAAGCCGGAAAGAATGGCCCTGACCAGTTTATCCCCCAACAGGGTATCGGACTTGGCGGAACGCAGGGCATGCGGGCGGAGTTTCGTGAAGCGGACGGTTCGGATTATACAAACGGGGCGCTTCATGTGTTCTTTGGCGCAGTACCGGCAGGCTCAAGTGAATTTAAATCGGTTGCCGCTCAGGGTGAATACCTTACCGAAGTATATGCCCGTTTTTATTTCAAGTGTGACGAAAACTGGGACTTTGGCGGCGCCGACAAACTGTGCCGTATGACAGCAATGCAAGGCTCAAACTATAGCCAATCGGTGATTGCACATCTATGGAGTACGGGACATCGAGACGAAGGCGCCCGTCCGACAGGCCATTTTCTGGCGCTGGATATCGCAACAGGCGTTGACATCATCGGTGGAAACGCGCAGACGCTAAGAGAAGGGGGCGTCAACTATCCGGCAACCAATTCACGATTGCTTTCATCCAAGTACAATGATTTTCCAAATCTTTCATGGACAGGCGGTAAAAGGATACCTATACCGTTTTTTGATGCCGACCATGTCGGAAAATGGTATTGTATTGAAATGCACCTAAAATTAAATGATCCCGGCAAGAGCAACGGTCTATGCGAGGTATGGGTGGACGATCAGCTTCAGGTATCGTTTACCGACCGAAATTGGATCGGCTCATGCGAAGTCGGGCTGGGTAAGTTCTTTGGTATCAATGCGTTCTTTCTGGAAAACTACTGTAACAACGGCGTGAAGGGCAATCAGGTACGCTACTTCGATAATCTTGTCATCAGCCGTGAGAAAATCGGTATGGCAACACTGATTTATAACAACTGATCTCATGTTATATATGTGATTTTTTTATCCATTGTTGTCAGCAGTTGTTCTAATCTTCCTCCCTTACTTACGTAACCTATTGCAATGTTGTCGGCGAGGTTTAGCATTAGTTTATTGCGGATTTCGGCAGTATGTTCGGTTACTCGTATTATCGATTTGTCAAACGGTGTAATAATTAACATCCTGCCCTGTACGAGCGGTTTCTCAAATTCGGGTTCTAATTTTTCTTTTAAACCGCGAGCCAAAGCAACTATTATGGGCTGGGCGCCTTTGAGTAAATAATGCAATACATCTTTTTCTATCCGGCTATGAAAGCCGCTGATAACGCACACTCCTTTTTGCCGTTGCTCCAACGCCCAATCGTAGCAACGCAACACAGCGCTTGCGGGCGCTTGGCGGCTGCACAAAAAAGCCGTTTTGGGGAGTTTTAGAAGGTCTGTGTTGCCTATTGTTGTCATGTTGTTAAATTTCTTATATACAAATTATTACAGCGAAAAAGCGTATAGTCAGAAGTCCCTCCAGTACAACAAAATTTGCCTTCTGGCGTAAC
>Ga0082212_10013503_pt1 | contig 10208 bp, 7 predicted proteins | sample TergutNt197P3_FD_71548 | JGI IMG/M metagenome (GOLD analysis project Ga0082212, IMG submission 71548) | Neocapritermes taracua P3 segment gut microbial communities from Petit-Saut dam, French Guiana - Nt197 P3 | ecosystem: Host-associated > Arthropoda: Insects > Digestive system > Gut ...
CTTGTGTTAAGCGAGTGACCTGCGAAGCGGATTGTTGTATCTTCTTCGTCATCTCCGAATTAACTTGTTTCAGGCTTTCATTTTCTTTATTCAACGAATCAATCTGTACGATATAACTTTGCGCAATCTTGCGAATGGTTTCTAACTCTTGCTTCAATTCGTTGATACGACGCGCATTGGTAGATTCCACCGTACGTAGTTTTTCCAAAAGACGTTGTACCTTCTCCTCTTCAACAATAAGCTTTGCAAATAGCGAATCGTTGTTGATGCTGTACTTCATTCCTTCAAATTGAAGCGATATTTCTTCTGCTTGATCTGACATCATCGTTCTCTCAAGCGCAAACATATCCGTCATCTCCTGCATCTGTTTTTGCTGAAACCATATATAATATACAGCAACACTGCATATCAGTATCAGGAGAATAACACCCATTATCCACCATGTTTTACGATTTACTTCTTTCTCTTCATCATTCATAAATGCTCGTTTTACCGTTGCAAAGGTAATGAAAGCCGAGAGAAGTACAAAAAAAAATGCCTTTTTTTGTTTTGCTATCAAGTAAATATCTTACCTTTGCGGCTCTATTAATTAATATTTGTATGAAAGAAAAAATTATCGTCCTTGATTTCGGCTCCCCGACCACACAACTTATTGGTCGCAGAATCAGAGAGTTGAATACCTTTTGTGAAATTGTTCCTTATAACAAATTCCCGGAAAACGATCCGGTTATTAAAGGTGTAGTGCTTTCAGGAAGCCCTTATTCGGTAACAGACAAAAAATCGTTTCACCCCGACATTTCGAGTATTCGGAAAAAATATCCTGTATTAGGCATTTGCTATGGCGCTCAATATTTGGCTTCTACATCTAAAGGAGCGATCGAATCGACCTCCTCCAAAGAATTTTGCAGCTCTCAATTATCTGTATTAGACGCACAAGACCCCTTATTTAAAGACATCGCTTCCGGCACGCAAGCATGGATGTCAAACGGTGAAATCATCAGGACATTACCTGCCGATGCGAAAGCAATAGCCGATTTCGACAACTGCGAGACAGCAGCTTTCAAGTTCAACGACGAACCGACATGGGGCGTACAATTCTTTCCCGAAAATGATAGAACGCAGGATGGCACCAAATTATTAGATAACTTCCTGACAATCTGCGATTGCGAAAAGAACTGGACGCCATCCATCTTCATCGAATCGACAGTCGAAGAATTAAGAAACACGTTAGGCAACGACAAAGTTATCCTTGCTGTATCAGGAGGCTTGGATTCGTCGGTAGCAGCCTTTTTGCTCCATAAAGCTATCGGAAGCAATCTGACTTGCATCTTAGTAGATCATGGGCTATTACGCAAAAATGAGTTTCTGCTTGTTTTAATGGCCTATCAAAATATGGGCCTTAATGTTATAGGTATTGACGCGCGCGAACAATTTTATAATGCACTGGAAGGGGTCACTAACCCCGAAGAAAAACGCAAAATTATTGGAAAGAGTTTTATTGACGTTTTTGAAAAAGAAGCAAGTCAGGTTAAAGACATCAAATGGCTGGGACAGGGCACCGTTTATACGGACGTTATCGAATCGCTTTCTATTACCGGCTCGGTTATAAAAAGCCATCATAACGTAGGCGGACTACCTGAAAAAATGAACCTGCGACTGGTTGAACCACTGCGACTGCTCTTTAAAGACGAAGTGCGCCGTGTAGGACAAGCGCTGGGACTTCCGAAAAGAATTATTGGCCGTCATCCATTTCCCGGACCAGGGCTTGGGGTTCGTATCTTGGGAAAAATAACACCCGAAAAAGCACATATCCTTCAGGAAGCAGATGACATATTCATCTCATTATTACGCAAATGGAATTTATACGAATCCGTTTGGCAAGCAGGCGCCATCTTATTACCCGTCAACTCCGTTGGCGTATCGGGCGCAAAGCGCACCTACGAAAATACGATCGTATTGCGTGCCGTTACTTCGACCGACGCCATGACTGCCGAATGGGCAAAACTACCCTATGATTTTCTTTCAACTGTATCGAACGGGATTATCAACAATGTCAATGGCGTCAACCGCGTTGTCTATGACATCAGTTCCAAGCCGCCCGCTACCATCGAATGGGAATGAATTGATTTTTCCTTTCATAGATAATATAACTTGCCTTAAACACTTAAACAGAGGAAATAATAAAACGGCAATTTTACCGTTTTGGGTATATGCGTTGGATTCGATACATAAGATGGATTGTGTTCATGGGGATATTTGTGTTCTCATGCAAGACTGTTAAGTTGAGCGACGCAGAGGAAAAACAGTTGATTGGCGAGTATTATGAAGCGGCAGGCATGTACCGCAAACTTTATACCAAAGCCAAACCCGATCAGCGCGATATGCGGGCGTACCTCTCCTACCGGATGGGTATCTGTTATCAGAAAATCAACGATGTAAACCGCGCGACAAGTTCGTACCAGACTGCCATGCGTTATAATTATCCGGACAGCCTGCTCTTCCTGCGTCTTGCCCAGACTTATCACCAGAGCGGGAAATACAATGAAGCCGTCAACTTCTACAATAAATTCCTCGAACAGAACCCTGATCACTTAGTCGCACAAAATGGCGTTCTCGGATGCGAACTGGCAGTGGAGATGAAAGCAAACCCGACGCCTTATCAGGTGAAGAAAATGGATATCTTCAATTCAGGTTTCAGCGAATTTAGTCCGATGCTGACAGGCGACGATTACGATAAACTGTACTTCGCATCGTCGCGGGGGAAAAAAGTAAGTAAAGATTCGCTCAGCGCCATCACCGGTCAACTGACTAATAATTTTTTCCTTGCCGAAAAAGACGAAAAAGGGGCGTGGAAAAAACCTGTTGAACTTGAAGACGCTATCAATACGGAGTACGACGAAGGTACGCCGTCGTTTACCGAAGACGGTAATACCATGTTCTATACCTATTGTGAAAGCGACCCGTACAATTCCCGCATTGCAGAAATATACGTTTCATCCCGTAGCGGTGCATCCTGGGGTGCAGGCGCCCGCATAAACCTTATCAACGATTCCATAACAAGCATCGCACATCCGTCCATAACGCCCGACGGTAAATATCTGTATTTCGTTTCGGACGTGAACGGTTATGGAGGCAAGGACATCTTCCGTTCCCGATGTGTCAGCGGGACTGATTTTTCGGGCATCGAAAATCTCGGCCCGCAGATCAATACGTCCGGCGACGAAATGTTCCCTTACGCACGCGATTCAGTCACCCTTTACTTTGCATCAAACGGGCATCCCGGCATGGGTGGGCTTGACCTGTTCATGGCGACGATGGACAGTTTAGGGGTCTGGCATGTAGAGAACATGGGCGCACCCATCAATTCGATGGCCGACGATTTCGGGATCACTTTCGAAGGCAGAAAAGAAAAAGGCTTCTTTTCATCTAACCGGAATGATGCGCGGGGATACGATCATATCTATTCCTTCGAACGCCCGACCGTCACCATCTTTATCGAAGGATATGTATCGGATGCCGAAGAAAACCCGCTTGACGGTGCGATTGTCCGTATCGTGGGGAAAGACGGACTGAATGAAAAAGTATTGGCCAAACCGGACGGATCCTACAAAGTGGAACTCGAACGCGATATCAGTTATGTCATGATGGCAAGCGCACCCGACTATCTGAACCAGCATTTCGATCTCACGACCGACCCCGACGAAAGAAATGAAACCTATTACGTGGATTTCTACCTGTCGCCCATTCTTAAACCGACGGTAGTGGAAAACATCTTTTACGACTTCGACAAGGCGACACTGCGTCCCGAATCGGCAGAAGCACTCGACGAAATTGTAAGCGTTCTGAACGACAACCCCCACGTAACCATCGAAATGGGAGCACATACCGACCGCAAAGGGTCTGAACAATACAATGAAGGACTTGCACAGCGACGCGCGCAATCGGTTGTCGACTACCTGATAGAAGCAGGCATCCCTTCCGACCGTCTGACAGCCAAAGGATACGGAAAGGCGGAACCCAAAACCGTCACCCCAAAAATGGCGGAGACGCATGATTTTCTGGAAGCGGAAACCGTCCTTACGGAGGAATTTGTCCTGTCGCTAACGTCTGAACAGCAAGAGATTGCCGACCAGTATAATCGCAGGACGGAATTTAAGGTGACCGGGACAACCTATAATCTTTATTAATATTATCCGTTATGGGAGACACGCTCTATATCAATCCGCTTTCCTTTCCGCTGTACGTAATGAACAAACCGGTGGGACCGCTGTGCAACATGGATTGCGATTATTGTTACTATCTCGAAAAAAGCGAGTTGTACGCAAGTAGAAAGGGTTTTAAAATGACAGACGAACTTCTTGAACGGTTCATTAACGAATACATCAATTGCCAGACATCGCCGTATGTACTGTTCACTTGGCATGGCGGCGAATCCCTGTTGCGTGGTATCGACTTTTACCGCAAAGCCCTGCGGCTGCAACAACAGTATGGACGCGGACGGGAGATTTCCAATTGTATCCAGACAAACGGTCTTTTGTTGAACGATGAATGGTGCCGTTTCTTCAAGGATAACAATTTCTTAGTCGGCATTTCTATTGACGGACCCGAAAGAATACACGACCATTATCGCAAGGACTGCGGCGGACGGGGCACTTTCCGGCGCGTTATGCGGGGCATAGAAATGATGCGAAAACATGGCGTCGAGTATAATACATTATCGGTCATCAACGATTACAACGTGAACTATCCTGTTGAAACATACCGCTTTTTCAAAGAGATTGACAGCCGGTACATGCAGTTCACCCCCATCGTCGAACGCCTCGGCGCCCGCAATGACGGACTCGAACTTCTTACAGCCGCCGATAATCCCGAAGATGCGGAAATAGCCGCCTGGTCGGTACCCCCTTTGGCATACGGAAACTTTTACATCCGCATGTTCAACGAGTGGGTCCGGCAGGATGTCGGTAAATACTATGTGCAACTATTCGATGCTACCCTCGCCTGTATAGTTGGTGAACAGCCCGGTGTCTGCCTCTATGCCGCCACATGCGGACATGCGCTTGCCATGGAACATAACGGCGATGTTTACGCGTGCGACCATTTTGTCTATCCGGAGTATTTTCGAGGGAATATCCTGAATAACTCGCTGATAAGCATCACGCTTTCAAATGAACAAATCCGTTTCGGTAACGAAAAATGCGATAACCTGCCCCAGCAGTGCAGAGACTGCAAATATCTAACCCTTTGCAATGGCGAATGTCCAAAAAACCGCATCGCAACCACCTTCGACGGCGAATATGGACTAAACTACCTATGCCCCGGACTTAAAAAATACTTCAAACATGTAATGCCCTACATGGAATTTATGGCAAACGAACTGCACAACCGGCGTCCCCCAGCCAACATTATGCAATCCAGTCTTGTATTGCAATAATCGATAGCTGTGCTTACGATAAAAGCCTGCGGCGATGAAAAAATAAAGGGGAAAAGGCGAGTAGAACCTGTCGGCTAAAAAATACGTGCCACCCAGCCGCCGCCCGAAGCCATATCGATCTCCATCACGTCGTCTTTTCGGACTTGCCTGTTTTCCATCTTATGGTCAATCGCCATCGTTTCGGCGTTGGGTCCATCTTTTATCAGTTGCATTTGGTAATCTCTGCCTTCGTCGAGGAAATCGAACCGGACAGTCAGTTTCCGCGCATCCCAATCGGTGATGGCTGCTACGTACCACTCCTGCCCGTTGCGACGGGCAAGCGCCACATAGTTGCCTGCCCTGGCATCTAAGGGATGTATCGCGTCCCATTCAACAGGAATCTGCGTCAGGAAGCGAGCGCACGCATCTTCCTTATAATAGGATGACGGAGCGTCGGGAAGCATCTGCATCGGGCTTTCAAAGATAACCGCCAGGGCAATCGAATGTGCGCGCGTTCCCTGTCCCATGGGCGTGTAGCCGTTTCTTTGAAAAGTGTTCTTTGTAGCGTTCAACATTGTACCCGGAATATAATCCATGGGTCCTGCCACATTACGGATGAATGGCAATGTACAATCATGTACGGGGGTCACATGGTTCGTCCAGCCATTGTATTCGAACTCAATCAATGCCTCGCGTGTCAGCACATTTGGATAGGCTCGGCGTAACCCGTCGGGAATATAGGCGCCATGAAAGTTGATGACCATTTTGTAACGTGCGGCTGCTTCGGCTGCACGCCAGTAGAAATCAGACATTTCCTGATCCGAACGATCCAGGAAATCTATTTTGAGACCCTTGATTCCCCATTTTTGGAATTGGGTAAGCGCTGTTTCCATTTGATTGTCGAGCAGCGAGTAACAAACCCACAAGATGACGTCCACATCTTTTTCGCGGGCATGACGCACCACTTCTTCCATATCGACGTCGGGGATTGCTTTTGTATAATCATTGTTGTAAGTCCAGCCCAGATCGAACAGGAAATAGCGCAACCCGTAGTCATGGCAAAAATCAATCATGTATTTTGCCGTTTCCGTATTGACGCCCGCCTTGAAATCGACGCCGTAGGTTCCATATCTGCCCCACCAGTCGAGCAACACCCAGCCGGATTTTATCCAGGAAGGATCGTCGATCCTGCAATCCGGAGCCAGCAGGTAAACTAATTGGTTACGCAGCAAATCTGCATCGGTATCGGCAATAGCGACGATACGCCACGGGAAAGTACGTGTGCCTTGTACTTTGGCAATGTAATCGTGACGGTCGGTAACGCTACGTACTTGAAACATATCTCTGTTTATACCTCTATCGCGTATGTCAATAGCAGCGGGAGCGTTCCAATGGTAAATGCCTGTTTTCCCTTCGCACCCTTTTATCCACAGATAGGGATAATTTTGCACATCCGCTTCAAGCAGTACCAGTCGCTTCGAGGCTGGCAACTCGATCAGGGCGGCATTGTTGCCCATGTCATCACCGGTCAGTTCGCCTACAAGTTTGCTGACATAAGGCTTTTCACAATTACCTGCCGGACTGTCGTCTTTTTGAAAAGTGATTTTTGCCTGCCTGTCAAACGAAAAAAGCGCATGCTCCTTATTCACGATCAACGACCCATTCAGTTTGGTTACGATGCGGTACGCAAAACCTTCATTATAAAGCCGGCATTGCAAAACAAAACCTTTCGGAAAATCAAGGGTGACTTCATTGTAATTTTCCGGGATAGCTGCCTGTTTTTCTTTGATAACAGGAATCACCGTACCTGAAACGCTTTTCGTACTTACCTTCCTGACTTTGCTGCCGGGGGCGGGAAGATGCCCCAAGCCGGTTTTAATCCCGATCGAGTCGATGGTAAATAACTCTTTTGTCTGATCAAAAACAGTTATCTTAACCGTTTGGTCAACCGCCACAACGGTTTTCAATTTTTTGTCAGGCGAAAACAATTCGATTTCTTTCGCTTCCATTCCCATACAGAAGAGCGTAAACAATAAAAAATAAAATAAACGCATATTTTTCGACATAGTACTGATATTGATAATAAAAAACATCTTGCAAAGATAGCTGAAATAACACAGATGACAAAAAAAACTCGAAATTTCTTGGATAAAGAAAATATAAAGACTAATTTTGCACCCGCAAATATGTTTAGCGTAGTCTCCGTAGCTCAGTTGGTAGAGCAAATGACTCTTAATCATTGGGTCCAGGGTTCGAGTCCCTGCGGGGATACTTTAGAAATCAAAGTCTTGTAAGCATTTTCGTGAGACTTTGATTTTTTTTTTGCACACAATTTGCACACAACTATTGCGATATTGCTTTTTTCGCTTTCCAAAGATAAGCATTTTTTCTACAAACAATTAAGCCGATATATTTTCAGTAATAAAAATAAACTCGGTTAGCCTGATTTATTATGTAATCCATTTTAAGCCTCAATCACGGACGATAATATTTTTTTGGTATCATTGTTGATGTACGCTTAAATCGATGGTATGACCGCCGCAATTGAATCTGCGACAAATGTATGTTATACATCATAGCTTTATAATATTATTGAAAAATATATTTCCGGTTACGGAAAGTATCGCCCGACAAAGAAAAAAGGTAGTCTCTCAAAATCCTGCGCAACAGCCGCTAAAGCGTCTTTATGCGGGTTTTGCGAGCGGGTATCAATTTGCCCTCTACTCCGTTCCGGGCAAAAGCCATACGGACGTCAACAAAGACCATACGGCAGACAGCGAAGCCCTTTCAGGGACAAAGGTAGTCTTGCCACCGCTCCCGATGAGCCGCAGGCGTCTCATTATCGGGCGGTGTCAAGCCATTTATCAATCAGCCTCCATTCCATTCTGGCTGATAAGGAAGCCCCATCGATGCATCTTGCCCTGCCTTTGGCATATCAAGAAACATCGCCCCCTTGCAGGGGTAAAGGGGACAGCGGTAGCGGCACTTCGCCCAATAAATTGTGCAAAGAGCCTTGATAATTTGTCGGCTGCCGCATGACAGCGAAGCCCCGATAAATCGGGAGAGCGGCAGTGGTCGAACATTTTTGACCCGGAGCGCCTGCAAGCAGGCAGAAAGGTAGGCATCGAAATTCTACGCAAAAGCCGCAAGCGTCATTTCATGCGGAATTTTGATGCGGGTATAAAGAATTGCCCGCCCGCCCTTCAAGGTAGGCGGCTTTTCCGCGATTGATTATCCCGGCAGAAAGTGCGGAACTGCTCCCTGTACGCTTCTCCTTTCTCTCTCATCCATACGTCCGTACATGCAGGCAACCCCCGTTTTCAACGGGTAGAAAGGCAGGCAAAAAAGCGCTGCCGGCCAGCCCGCAAGCGGTCTTGCTTCGGGCGTTTTTTTTGCGATAGTAAAGAATTTTCCCCACCCGCCCCGCTAAGGTAGGCAGGGGCTGTTCCGTGCGATTGGCGTAACTGTATCCGATTGCAGCCCCTGCGATTTATTAACCCGCTACCGCGCTGCGCCTGGTTGCTTCTTCAAATCATCAAAATGAATATTGATGTTTTGAAAAAGCGTCAGCTTCCGGAAAAAATTTTAAACTTTTCAGCGTTGCGCTGCGGCTTCCGTCGGGTTGTCTTTCTTTTTTTTCGCGAAATGTGTTTGTCCTTTGCCGGTTTCGCTTTTTCACTTTCTCCGATAAGTATAGGCAGTCAACGTCTAATCCTGTTGTGGCTTGAACCCTATGGGCGTCCTTGGTTTGTTCAATGCCTTATTCTTAACATGCAGTTCCGCAAGCGATTCATTGATGAGTTCTAACTGAATCCGCGTATCCTCGTTGATGTCGTTCTGGTCTTTGAGTATATCATCAACATGTTGCTGTAGTTCTATAAATCTTTTTTCTAACGCTCCGTATTTATCTACAGGCGGGTTTAATATCAATTGACGCACTACAACGAATGCACGCATGATTTTGATATTTGCCGCTATTGCCGTTTTGCTGGTAAGTACGGATGATAACATGGCAACTCCCTGTTCCGTAAACGCAAACGGTAAATATTTAGCGTATTTTCCGCGGCCGGCGTCTAAGGTCGCAAATTGCGTCCTTAGAAAATTGTACTCATATCGTGTTATCTCAAACATGAAATCATCCGGGAATCTCTCAATATTGCGCCGCACCTGTTCTTTCAGACGCTTTGTTTCAGTCCCGTACATCTCAGCCAAATCATAGTCCAGCATCACCCGGTAGCCTCTAATCTCGTATATCTTGCTTTGTATCGGTTGCAGCTCCATAACCTGTTATTTGATTAGTTGAAACTTTGCGCTGCACTGCGGGCAGGTAATTATATCCGTCGACGGCGGATCAAATAATTCCGTGACCGGAACGCCCAGGGCTGAGGCGATGCGCTCCAGGGTTTCTATCGTTGGGTTGCCGTTGATGTTCCTGGTTAAGGTTATTCGTGTTACTCCTAATTTTTCCGCTAACTCTTCCATCAGCAATCCTCTTGTTTTACAAATTTCTTTAACTCTGAATTTCATTTCTTTTATTTTTTATATTTTCGGTGCAAAGATATAAATAAAACATTAATAAGTATCTTTTTTGGCATTGCTAATTAAATATATATTTCTTATCTTTGCGGCCAAAAAAAGTCATGAATTGTCCTAAGTGTAATAGTTCAGAGAGAATAAAGTCCGGTAAGATAAAAGACAGACAACGTTATAAATGTAAAGAATGCGGGTGTAATTACACTGTAGAACTAAAGTCTACGGCCAAGCCCAAATCACAAAAGAAACAGGCATTACATCT
>Ga0082212_10013504_pt1 | contig 10208 bp, 6 predicted proteins | sample TergutNt197P3_FD_71548 | JGI IMG/M metagenome (GOLD analysis project Ga0082212, IMG submission 71548) | Neocapritermes taracua P3 segment gut microbial communities from Petit-Saut dam, French Guiana - Nt197 P3 | ecosystem: Host-associated > Arthropoda: Insects > Digestive system > Gut ...
ACAACCTTAATCCTTGCGTTAATAATACTCTGATAATACTGGCTGTCTTCGTTGTAAGAATTCCTGGCAGCGGTGTGAAGCGGAGTCCTGCCGCTGTTATTTTTAGCGTCAATATCTGCCCCTTTAGCAACAAGATGTTTGACGACGGCAACGCTCCAGGGAACATATCCGTGACCATGTGTGTCGCTCACCGCCTTGTGCAACAACGTATTCCCTTGCTCATCCATTGCTTTCACGTCGCTTCCGTGTTTCGTGATAAACCGGTTGATTTCCGCTTGCTCATTAGCGGTAAATGAGGACTTCGCCATTGCTGCGCTGCCGAGCACTAAAATCAGGATAGCGATCAATGATACCAAGAGTGATCGCTTGTTGAAGTAACGGTAAGTTGACATGATTTTTTCCTTTTTTTAATAGAGATCACTCACTTACGAATAAATATATTCTATTACATGCAAAGCATTAAGTCAATCATATACAGAAAACTTTTTAAGACAAATCAAGAAACAAAAAACTCCCACGCATATCACGTGGGAGTTTCATATATAGTTCCGGCGAAATCTACTCTCGCACTGGTAGTACTACCATCGACTCGGAAAGCTTAACGGCCGTGTTCGGGATGGGAACGGGTGGGGCCTTTACGATGAATCACCGGAAAGACGACCGGATGAGCGGTAGCTCGACCGGGCGTGGATGCGGTGAACAGGTGAACAGGTGAGCAGGTGAGCAGGTGAAGGGATGAAAAGGTGTCTATTAAAACACCTGCTCACCTGCTCACCTGTTCACCTGTTCACCCTTCGCGAGTTCACGGTTTTTTGGCAGTGCGACATCGACGCGAGCGTCGATTCAAGCATTCGAAACTTATGGTCAAGTATTCGTCCGTTAGTAGCGGTTAGCTCAATACATTACTGCACTTACACATCCGCCCTATCAACCTGGTCGTCTTCCAGGGGACTTTCGAATAAATTCTACGAAATCTCATCTTCGGGACGGCTTCACGCTTATATGCTTTCAGCGTTTATCCAGTCCGCAGTTAGCTACCCTGCCGTGCCGCTAGCGCGACAACAGGAACACCAGAGCTGCGTCCAACCAAGTCCTCTCGTACTAAGGTCAATTCCCGTCAAATTTCGTACGCCCACACCAGATAGGGACCGACCTGTCTCACGACGGTCTGAACCCAGCTCACGTACCACTTTCATTGGCGAACAGCCAAACCCTTGGGAGCTTCTCCACCCCCAGGATGTGATGAGCCGACATCGAGGTGCCAAACCGCTTCGCCGCTATGGACGCTCGGAAGCGATAAGCCTGTTATCCCCGGAGTACCTTTTATCTGATGAGCGATGGCCTTTCCATTCAGGACCACCGGATCACTATGACCTACTTTCGTATCTGCTCGACTTATGAGTCTCGCAGTTAAGCACCCTTTCTACCATTGCGCTCGACGCTTGATTGCCAAACAAGCTGAGGGTACCTTTGCACTCCTCCGTTACTCTTTGGGAGGAGACCGCCCCAGTCAAACTGCCCAACTGAAATTGTCCGCTGCCCAGCTCATGGGAATCAGCGTTAGAACTAAAGTATATCCAGGGTGGTATTTCAACGTTGGCTCCGCTCGAACTGGCGTCCGAACTTCAATGCCTCCCACCTATCCTACACAAAATATACCACAGCCCAATATCAGCCTACAGTAAAGGTTCACGGGGTCTTTCCGTCTTGGTGCGGGTACGTGGCATCTTCACCACGACTACAATTTCACCGGGTCACTAGTTGAGACAGTATAGCTCTCATTACGCCTTTCATGCGGGTCGGAACTTACCCGACAAGGAACTTCGCTACCTTAGGACCGTCATAGTTACGGCCGCCGTTTACCGGGGCTTCGGTTGCGAGCTTCGCCTTGCGGCTAACCCTCTTCCTTAACCTACCGGCACCGGGCAGGCGTCAGACCCTATACATCCACTTGCGTGTTGGCAGGGTCCTGTGTTTTTGATAAACAGTTGAAGCTATCGATTTACTGTGGCCGACTCGCGTCGGCACCCCTTATTGCGAACGTACGGGGTCATTTTGCAGAGTTCCTTAACTAGTGTTCTCCCGAGCGCCTTAGACTTCTCGTCTCACCTACCTGTGTCAGTTTTAGTACGGTCGATGTGAGTTCGACTCTTAGAAGCTTTTCTTGGACGAAACTCCGGAGACATCCACAACTAAGGGTGTTGTCCCGAAGAACCCCCCGGCGGAATACGATTTTGTCTATATTCCGGGGGCCCTCCAGGCGAGGACCACTTCTGATCGGTCCCTCTCCTTCGTTTCGCCGTCCCTCCTTCGATCCCTCACACCGGCGCGGGAATGTTGACCCGCTGTCCATCGACTACGCCTGTCGGCCTCGTCTTAGGTACCGGCTAACCCTGGGCGGAATTACCTTCCCCAGGAAACCTTAGGTTTTCGGCGAGCAGGATTCTCACCTGCTTTATCGTTACTCATTCCGGCATAATCACCTGAATAGGCCATCACGACTCCTTACGGTATCGCTCGTATCTCCTATTCAGCGCTCTCCTACCGATGTACATTCGTACATCCCACCGCTTCGGTGTCCGTCTTACTCCCGTTCATTATCGGCGCAGAACCACTCGACCAGTAAGCTATTACGCACTTTTTAAATGATGGCTGCTTCTAAGCCAACATCCTGGTTGTCTCTGTGATTCAACTTCCTTAGTGACTGAGACGGACTTCGGGACCTTAGCGGATGATCAGGGTTGTTTCCCTCTCGTCCACGGAGCTTATCCCCCGTGGACTGACTCCCGAGATAATTATTATGGTATTCGGAGTTTGGTTCAGGTGAGTAGGTTTTGACGCCCCTCAGCCCAATTCAGTATCTCTACCCCCATAACATAGTTTACTCGAGGCTAGCCCTAAAGCTATTTCGGAGAGAACGAGCTATCTCCCAGTTTGATTAGACTTTCACTCCTCCCCACAAGTCATCCCCTCGGTTTTCAACCCAAGTGGGTTCGGTCCTCCACGCAGTTTAACCCGCCCTAAAGCTATTTCGGAGAGAACGAGCTATCTCCCAGTTTGATTAGACTTTCACTCCTCCCCACAAGTCATCCCCTCGGTTTTCAACCCAAGTGGGTTCGGTCCTCCACGCAGTTTAACCCACGCTTCAACCTGCTCATGGGTAGTTCACTTAGGTTTCGCGTCTACTACCAGCAACTTCGCCCTATTCAGACTCGGTTTCCCTATGGCTCCGTCCCGGAAGGACTTAACCAGGCTGCTGACAGTAACTCGCCGGATCATTATGCAAAAGGCACGCCGTCACACGTTCAATCGTGCTCCGACCGCTTGTAGGCATACGGTTTCAGATTCTTTTTACTCCCTTAGTAAGGGTTCTTTTCATCCTTCATTCGCATTACTGGTTCACTATCGGTCATTAACGAGTATTTAGCCTTGCGGAATGGTCTCCGCGGATTCAGTCGGGGTTTCACGTGACCCGACCTACTCAGGTACCTCCTAGGCGTATTCACAATTTCACTTACGGGACTCTCACCCCCTGTGGTCGGCCATTCCATGCCGTTCTGTTATCGCTAGTACTGCCATGTCGAAGGCCCTACAACCCCCAGTGGAAAATCCCCCGGGTTTGGGCTCTTCCCGTTTCGCTCGCCGCTACTCGGGGAATCGATTTTTCTTTCTTTTCCTGCAGGTACTGAGATGTTTCAGTTCCCTGCGTTTGCCGCGTGCACCTATGAATTCAGTGTCACGCTCATTCGAGAATCCCGGGATCAACGCTCGTTTATCAGCTACCCCAGGCTTTTCGCAGATTTCCACGCTCTTCTTCGCCTGCTAATGCCAAGACATCCCCCGTACGCCCTTAGTAACTTGACCCTGAGATTCGAATGCTTCGAAAAGCACTTAAATCCCGTTCACTACTCGTTCGTAACGAAATTTTGTTCGTCTTGCTTGCGCTCTCTGCCGACTTTGCACGTCCCGCTTTCACGTCGCATGCACTCAGCAGAAAATCATAATCGTTCGTTTCCTCTATCGAAAACGAATTTATGATTGCCACTACCAAATAAAATCCGAATTGTCAAAGATTACGCCTCCACGCGTTTCGCAGAGGCTTCCTCCGTCAGGTCATCCCCGACAGATTACAAAGCATTATAGCCATTTCCCTTTTTACGGCAAGTACCCCCAACACCTTTTTTTCAAAAATTCCAGATTGAAATACGTTCACACCACTCCCCTGCACCCCCATCACCCTCTTTCCGCACGTTTAGTCCAGGCGTCCTAGACGCCGGCGGGATGCGGGTTTACGCCGTGTTTTGGCCGAAAAGCCAGGGCCAACGCCGGCGTCTAGGACGCACGGGCTAAACGATGAAAAATACCGGAAATGAGGAACTGCCAAAACTTTTTTCCAAAAAATCCCTATTATTTTCCCTCCCCACACGTTATCATTACCAGAGACACTTACGCGTAAAACACTTCGTCTCAGGAAAATTTTCATGACAATTTTCGATATACTCAACCAGGTCCAGAACTACGTCCTGCGGCTTACCCAGAATCCGTCCGTCGCCGAGGATATTTTGCAAGAAACGTACCTGCGATGGCTGACAAACCAAAAATCAGGGAAAAACACCGTCCCGGCGGAGAAAATCCGGGCGTGGATTTATCGCACGGCGAGAAATCTGGCGATGGATTATTTTCGGCAGAAGAAAAAATCGAAAGATGGAGAAGCCGGGTGGTTTGAACGGGCATTGGCGCGGGGCATTGCGGACGGCCCGGAGACCACGGTCGAGAGGAAAGAAGAAATGGAACATTTATTAAAACAACTGGAAAGGCTCCCGGCGAAGCACCAGGAAGCGGTACGCCTGAAGTTTCAGGAACGGCTTTCGTATGATGAGATAGCCGAGGTGCTGGGCGAGCCGAGGACGACGGTCGCGTGGATTTTGCACGAGGCGGTGTGTAAGCTGCGGCAAGCGATGGGGGTTAATCCCGTTTAGCCGCGGCGCACGCCGCGTGCAGATAAAAACGGTTGGATCCCCAAACGGCCGCACGCGGCGTGCGCCGCGGCTAAACGGGGCAAAACGCATATTAATATATTAACGAGGAACCAAAAATGGACATATACGAAAAAAACGCCCGCCTTACCGCTTATCTTCTCGGCGAACTGCCGCCGGGGGAAACTGCGGAGGTGGAGAAGATTGTGGAGGAGAACCCGGAGATTGCCGCGGAGTGCGAAAAAACCCGGGGAATGCTCGCGGCTTTAGAGGAGGCTTTGGCGCGGGAGACGCTCCTGGCGCCGGAAATTTTTACCAGTAGGGAGTATCAAAAAATGAAATACGAAGAAAATTTGAAGAAAATGCCGGCAGGCCGTGGAAAATGGCTGGCGGCGCTGGTGGGGTGCGTCTCGCTGGTGCTGGTTATCGGCGGGCTGGCCATGCTCGGCGGCGAGTCGTGGATGGGGTTTCATCCCCTTATGAGTACGGATAAAGTGGGGGGTGACCGTCTGGCGAAGAGTGATTTAGCCGGGTCGGTGGCGGAAGCCCCGGATTGCGATGAAGCGTATGTTGATGCGTGTGACATCGCCTTCGATATGCCGGTCGATGAATCCCTGCGTGCGGTGGAAACGCTGGAAGCCCTCGTCGGCGACAGCTTGCGGGAGAGTGATGTCAGGAAAGCGCGGGAAACTGTGAGTGAGGACGTGCTGAAGATATACGTGAATGTGGAAGAGGGTAGCTCGTCACTCCCGCCGGCTCCGAAAAGGAGCGAGAGGGATATTTTAGGCGCCGGCCCCGGTCCCGGAGCACCCAGCGGATCCGCCGACTATTATTATGGAGACGGAAGGGAAGTGGGAAGCCTGATGGCCGACGCTCCAGGCGAATCGGCTCCGATAGGATACCTGCAGAACTCCGCGAGCTTAACGACGGGGTTGGAACGTGAAGGTAAGGTTAAGTTGGATACGTCGATGACGGCACCGGCCGACGAACCGGCTCCGATGAAGATCGTGGTGGACCCGTTAGGCCCAGGTAGACCTCTCGCGGAAAAAGCATCGGAAAAAGTATTAGCGGACAGACTACCGGAACTTCCGCCGGAACCGGCCACACCCGTTCAGCTGCCGACATTCTCCTACGTGACGGTTCCCACGCCGCGCGATCCCCACGAAAACCTTAAAGACGAAACCTACGTAAAATTCACCGAAAACGAGTTCAAAAATCCGGCGAATATGGCGGATCGGTTCTCGACGTTCGGCGTGGACGTGGATAGCGCCTCGTACACCGTCATGCGGCAGTATATTCAGGATCGGCGGATGCTGCCGCCCAGCGACGCGGTGCGGGTGGAGGAGTACATTAATTACTTTAAGTACGAACTGGCGCCGCCGGAAGATGACGGGACGCCGGACACGCCGCCGTTCGCGGTGAAGACGGACATTTTCGCCCACCCGTGGCAGCCGGGTCTGCTCATGGCGCGGATCACGCTTAAAGGCCGGGAGGTGACGAAGGAAAATCGTCCGCCGCTGAATCTCGTGTTCCTGATCGACGTTTCCGGCTCGATGGACAGCCCGAATCGGCTGCCGCTGGTGCAGTCCAGCATGATCGAGCTGCTGGATCAGCTGACGGAAAAAGACCGCGTGGCGATCGTGACGTACGCCAGCGGGACAGCGGTGCGGCTCGACCCGACGACCGTCGACGCGGAAGGCAAAAAGACGATCGAGCAGGTGATTTTCTCCCTGAAAGCGGGCGGCAGCACCGCGGGCGGCGACGGCCTGCGGCTGGCGTATTCCGAAGCGAAGAAGAATTATGATGAAGAAGCCGTGAATCGGATCATCCTCTGCACGGACGGCGATTTTAACGTCGGGGCGACCGACGACGCGACGATGGAGAGTATCGTCGGGGCGAAAACCGGCATTTACCTCACCGTGCTCGGTTACGGCATGGGAAATTATAAAGATCAGCGGCTGAAGCTGCTCTCCGATAAAGGAAACGGAAATTACGGGTACATCGACTCACGTGAGGAAGCCCGGCGTCTGCTGGTGGAAAACCTCACCGGGACGATCATCCGCATCGCGAAAGACGTGAAAATCCAGGTCGATTTTAATCCCGCCGAGGTCGCGGCGTACCGCTTGGTTGGTTACGAAAATCGAAAACTGGCGGCGAAGGATTTCGATGATGATAAGAAAAACGCCGGCGAAATCGGCGCCGGGCACAGTGTGACGGCTCTTTACGAAATTGTACCGAAAGGCGTCGCGGTGCCGCAGACGGAGCCGGTTTCGCGGTACGCTTCGGATGATTCTGAGGCCGCGGCGGAAGAGACGGCCGTCGCTGAAAATGACGACGAAAAACCGTCGGAGATGTTTTTCGTGAAGATTCGCTACAAGGCCCCGCTGGGCGATGTCAGCGATTTGCTGGAATTTCCGATCCCGGCCCCGCCGGCAGACGTGAAATCCGCGGATTCCGAGAGCTTTTTCGCCGCTGGCGTGGCCCTTTACGGGATGATCCTGCGGAAGAGTGAGTACATCGGCACCGGGACGCTCGACACGGTTCTGGAGCTGGCGACTCCCGGCGTGGGGGAAAATTCCGACCGAAAAGAGTTCATGGAGCTTGTCAGGAAGGCGAAAACGATGTAAAATGACCGTGGGAGTTTGCAGTTTGCGGTTTGCAGTTTGTAGAAATTATAGGCCAAGTCTCAGCACATGTCGGTACACTGAAGTCTCAGCGAGCTGACATGTGAGTGACAAAAAATTGTTAAAAAAGGTTGGTTAATTTTCCTTGAACTTTCGGTTCGGGAAAGTGTAATCGACGTATCCGAGGTAGGCGTGGTTGTGCGGATCACGCCGACGGAGGTGATAAAAACGGATGATGTTTTGCATCAGGTCGACTTCGGCGCGAACGAGGCGGTGGGAGCGGTCGGCGTCGACAAGCCAGCGGTGTCCCATGATTTCGGCGCAGCCGATGTCGTCGAGTCGGCGGATGAAAATCACGGTGCCCGCGGGCGGTGCCTGGTAGTCGAGTTTCCAGGAATTTTCGATCAGCCAGCGCGACGGCGCGGCGGCGATGCGGGCGATGTTTTTTTCACGATCCGCGAGCACGAAGCGTGCCGATTGCGTTTCGATTTCATGTAAATTTTGGAATTCGAATCGATCCCAAACGCTGCGTTGCCAGCGCCCGTTATAGTTTTCGATCGCCGCCTGGAAACCCGTTTCACGCGGCGGCGCAAAAATCGGCGTGACGCCGAGGCTCAGGCAAAGCCGTGAGACTTTTCCCAGCGAGTCGGGCCAGTGCGAGCCGAAAAAGGCCGCGCCGTTATCGAACTGCGCGTAGTCGGGAAATCCGAATTCGCGCCAGTGCGAAAGCATGTTTTGCACCGTGTTTTCCGAGGTCAACCGCGTCACGGGCCATGAGCCAACGAGTCCGCCGCGAAGCGAAATTCCGTTGAGCACATGAAACACTTCGCCGCCGTGAATGTACAAATCCTCGACGTGGTCGAATGAATCCAGCTCCGCGAATTTCCTCCCGTCCTGCGGCAAATACCATCCCGGCGGTGGCGGCGGAAGTCGTTTTCGCCGGCGACCGTCCATCGCTCCGTGACGCTCGAGGATGCGATGAATCGTCGCTCGTGACGGGCGGTGCTCACAGCCGATTTTTTCCATTTCGCGAAGAATCGCGTCGGGGCCGAACTCGCCGAGATCGCTGAAATCCTTCAGCTGTTCCCGCGTCCGAATAACACATCGCTCGGCCTCCTCGGAAGTCCGATTCGCCACGACCTTCGGTGCCTTCGACCGGTCGGCCCAATCAACGCGGTCCAGCCGTTTTCCCTCAGCCAGTTTCACCCACCGCTCGACGGTTGACCTCGCGACGCCAAACGCCTCGGCCACCTTCCGGAACGACATTCCCCGCCGCCGAGCCTTGACTACCTCACACCGTCGAGCGGGCGTAAGTGACCGATTTTTGATTCATCGCAACCTCCGGGTTCGTATCAAAAACAAGCCAATAAAAAACCGTATTATATCATAAACCGTCCCGACATGTGCTGAGACTTCAGTGTACCGACATGTGCTGAGACTTGGCCCGTAGTTTGTAGTTCGTAGTTCGTAGTAAAAGGTAAAAAAACATGGGACCATTCACACCCGAAGAGGATTTTTCACGCGTCACGGATAAGACCGAGGCGATTCGTCTGACGCGACCCGGCAGCAACCTGGAAGTGCTTATTCCGTCGGCACTTAGGCGAAGGGTGCGCAGGGCGGAAACGCCGGACGCGTCGCAGCGCGAGATGCGGGAAGCGGTCTGGATTTTTTCGGATTCTGGATTTACGCCGGCTCCGGGAGACCGATTGCGCGACGAGACAAAAGTTGCGTGGACGGTGCAGGCCGTGACGCACCGGGCGGCGATCGGATGCTGGGAATGCAAAACGCTGGACCTGCGGACGGCGCACCGCCTGGACACGTGGACGGATTTTTACTCGGCGAGATGGTCGCTCGACGTAAACGGCGTCCCCGTACCGACTTACGAGATTGCACGCAGCGGCGTGAACGTGAAGATCGTGCCGTTAAAGCAGGATAAAGCCGAGGCGTTTTTCGTGCCCGGCGCGGAGATTTTTTTCGACGATGAGTTAAATCCGTCGCCGGGGGATTATTTCCAGACGCCGGAAGGACTGCGGTATGAGGTGCGGGAGTTTTATCCGAAATCCGGGCGCGACGGGATTTCGCGGTGCGTAACCATTTTAGTAAAGGAATAAACATGAATACGGAATCCATTTTTCGCGGCCTGTGGGACGTCGATAAAACGCTCCGCGGCCTGCTTCCCGTTTCGCGCATCTGCACAGGCGTTTCCATGCAGGGAATGTTCCCGTATGCCGTGATCCTGGAGACGGAGAACACGCCGAAATTTCCGGGAAACGCCGGGGAGGTTCGGCAGGTCGGGATGCTGAAAATCACGTTTCACGCACGGTCACGCGCGGAGCTGGACGCCCTGGCGGAGGCGATGGACACCGCGTTTTCCGGCACGGTGCATACGGTTCGCCGGGAGGCGGAAGAGGCGTATGTGCGTGTCCGCCGAACGCGGCGGGCGTTTTCGTGCGTGAGGCATGATCAGTGGGACATGACGATGGAAATGGAAATCACGACGGACTTTGTCGGGTGAACAGGTGAGCAGGTGAACGGGTGAGCAGGTGGGTGCCAAATTACCTGTTCACCTGCTCACCTGTTCACCTGCTCACCTATAACTAGAAAGGAA
>Ga0082212_10013505_pt1 | contig 10207 bp, 11 predicted proteins | sample TergutNt197P3_FD_71548 | JGI IMG/M metagenome (GOLD analysis project Ga0082212, IMG submission 71548) | Neocapritermes taracua P3 segment gut microbial communities from Petit-Saut dam, French Guiana - Nt197 P3 | ecosystem: Host-associated > Arthropoda: Insects > Digestive system > Gut ...
CCTCCGTCATGCCTATCAAAAACAACTGCTTTGCATCAGGTCACGATCTGACCGAACATAAAAAGCATACCAAAATTCAATAAAAAATACAAGAACCCGCACTCCCGCGTTGCATCAACGCAGTCGCCTCGATGAAGAACACCTTACCGTAGAGTTACGTCTATCCACAACCTGGCGCAACACTACGGAACCGCTCGTTCGTATAAGCGCCGCACTTGAACATTTGAAACATATTGTGCATTGATTGGGGACATGTAGCCAATAGAATCATTTGCGTCATTGTGCTCATGGGTTTCGTCGCTATTCCTGCCGAAAGCAACATTTTTTCATGAAAGGCTTGCAATCTTCGAAATAGATGATATAATACATATGTCATACTTTTGTAACCACTTACATCTGTACCTAAGCGCAACAGCATATTGTCATGTAACCTGATTCTGACTCGATAGGGCGGGAGTGTGTGATTCATGATTGATCATGTTCGTATTCGGATGTTTGGCGGCTTCAGCGTATTTGTGAATGATGAATGCTGCGACCAAATTGTGGCCAAATCCAAAAAAGGCATGGCGCTTTTACAGTACCTCATCCTAAAATACGACACGGCGGTACCCAATAACAAGCTCATCGAGGTTTTGTGGCCCAACGAAGAAAGCAGCAACCCCGAAAACGCCCTGAAAACGCTGATTAGCCGCTTTCGGTCCATCCTTAACCAATGCAGCGAAGGGCTTGGCAACTGCATCTTAGCCACAAGGGGCGGCTATCAATTCGTGATGATCGAAGGTCTCTCGTTGGACTTATTTGAGTTTGAGGCTCTTGCTAAAAAGCTGGAAGGCGGCGATACCCTAACCCCGGAATCCACCGCATTGTTTCAAGAGGTCCTGGCGCTCTACATCGGCGACTTACTGGCGGGCAGCGAGCAAGATGACTGGGCTATTAGCCGCAGCGTCCACCTTCACGGCCAGTATATCCGTATTGTCTATTCTTTTCTGGGTTTACTTAAAAGTTCAGGCCGGTATGAGGAAATCATCCAGACATGCCGCTTGGCCTTGGAAAGCGATCCCTTTGATGAAAGGCTGCACCTGGAACTCATGCAGGCACTGGTCAAAACCAACCGGAACAATGAAGCTCTGATGCAATATAAACATGTTACCAACATGCACTTCCGTTACCTGGGCGTTAAGCCTCCGGAAGGAATACAGGAGTTTTATAAGCAAATCATTCAAGCCAGTGACACCCTCGACATCAACATCGACACCATCCGCAGTGAACTGCAGGAGTTTGGCGAGGCACACGGCGCCTTTGAATGTGAATACGCGGTATTCCGTGAAATATTCAATCTGCAGATGCGCAACCTGGAACGGTTGGGCAGCAGCATGTACATCGCTATGATTATGATCACCAGCATGGACGGGGAACTCATGAGTCCATTTAAATTGGACGACATCATGAAAAGCCTGAGCGAGGTGTTGAAGCAGAATTTGCGCAAGGGCGATACGCTAACCCACTTCAGACCCTCCCAATACGCGCTGCTTCTGCCAACGGTTAATATCGAGAGCGGACGAATGGTCATGGAGCGTATCAAGCGGCACTTTTACCAGCGCTATCCCAGCAGCAACGTGATGTTTACCTATCGCATCGGGCCGCTCAGCTCCAACATGAATGTGTCACGACCATTGGAGGCGCTTCCACTCGATAATTAGCCTTCGGGAACAAAGGAATAAGTATGCCGGCTGCTGAAAGCATAAGGACAGCAACCAACTTAGGACGCTGTTTGTGCATTCATCCTCCAATGCAATTTTTCAAAAACTGTATTCATTTAGGTTGAGATTGGGTATAATATCATCAGTACATGTAAAGGGAGGATTTTTATGGCAGTCATTCAGCTGACTAAGGAAAATTTTGAGGCGGAAGCGCTTCAAAGTGATAAACCCGTCTTGATCGACTTTTACGCGGACTGGTGCGGCCCCTGCAAAATGGTAGCCCCAATTGTGCTTGAGTTATCAATGGAGAACACAGGTTTCAAAGTGTGTAAGCTCAACGTGGACGATGCCCCGGAAATAGCGGCTAAATACAATGTGCTAAGCATTCCTACATTGATTGTGCTAAAGGAAGGAAAAGTTGCGAATCAAATTGTAGGCGCCCAGAACAAAGATACCCTGAAAGCTATGTTGAAATGAGCAATACAGAAGGCGGTCGCTGCATGGATTCCATCATGAAGGACCCGTTCCTTGCGCCGCAGGGAGAACAAAAAATCCATTGGGCCAGGAAGCATATGAAGGTTGTACAAGGCATCGCGGAGACCTTTCAAAAAACACAACCCTTCAAGGGTATGAAAATCGCACTCTCCATTCACCTGGAAGCCAAAACCGCCTACTTGGCCCAGGTGTTTCAGGAAGGCGGCGCACATGTCTTTGTGACCGGCTCCAATCCCCTATCCACTCAGGATGATGTATGCGCCGCTCTGGCTCAAAGCGGCGTTACGGTCTATGCGACCCATGGTTGCTCCCCGCAAGAATTGCATGACTACGAATGCCGGGCATTGGCCAACATGCCGGACATTATCATCGACGACGGCGGCGATATGGTGCATATACTGCATGAGGAACATCCGGAGTGGGCCGTCCATGTAAGAGGCGGCTGTGAAGAGACCACAACAGGGATCATCCGGCTGAAGAGCCGGGCTGAAAATGGTTCTCTGCGCTTTCCCATGTTCAATATCAATGACGCCGATTGCAAACACTTATTTGACAATCGATACGGCACCGGACAAAGCGTATGGGACGGCATTATGCGCACCACAAACCTGAACGTAGCCGGCGCCACGGTTGTGATTAGCGGATACGGCTGGTGCGGTAAAGGCGTGAGTATGCGGGCCAAGGGGCTTGGCGCCAAAGTCATTGTCACGGAAATAAACCCCGTCCGCGCCATTGAGGCTGTGATGGACGGCTTCATCGTGCTTCCCATGGAAGAAGCAGCCGCTTTGGGAGATTATTTCATCACGGTCACAGGCTGCAAGGATATAATTTTGCCGAAGCACATACAACTCATGAAGGAAGGAGCAATACTATCCAACGCGGGCCATTTTGACGTAGAGGTCGACGTTGCCGGCTTACGCGCTTTTGCCACAAACAGCTTTCCCGTACGAACCAATATAGAAGGATTTCTGCTTCCCAATGGAAAGACCGTTTATCTGCTTGCCGAAGGTCGCCTGGTCAATCTGGCGGCTGCAGACGGCCATCCTGTAGAGATTATGGATATGAGTTTTGCCTTACAAGCCCTGTGCGCCCAGAGAGTGGCGAAGCAGGGCGCGGCCCTCGCCAAAACCTTACACGCCGTGCCCATGGAGATTGATCGTGACGTAGCCTTGCGTAAACTCAACGCAATGGGCATTTCTATCGACACCCTCGTCCCGGAGCAGGAACATTATCTGCGCGGATCGTAAAAAATGGCAAAAATCCGTAAAAAGTTGAATGTATTTTGATCTTGACAGCTTTTCCAAGCTATGGTAAGGTGTACAGCAAGTAAGGCGCTACAACGCCAAGCAAGGAGGAATCGCACATGACGAGCCTATGTGCCATGCCGATGCAAATGATGCGCGCGTGCGATTGTCCGTGCTGTTTGTGTTGCGTCGCTTAATGGTTTAGGAAGCCAAAGCCCGCTTCGCATCTGCGCGAAGCGGGCTTTTTGATGGCATTCATGAAAGGATGGGCTTCATGACGATACCTGACGGGCGGCAAGTAGATATCTTTGATAATTACGACCATCCCGTGATCGACCCGGACGCCGCGGAGGCTAAACCACCGCAGATTGAAATCCGGGCCCTTAAGAAGGTATATCCTGTTCCGGGCGGCGAGCTGGTGGCCCTCTGCAATGTAAACCTCACCATTCAAAAAGGAGATATTTACGGCATCATCGGTATGAGCGGCGCCGGCAAAAGCACCCTCATCCGCTGCCTTAACCGGCTTGATACCCCTACGGAAGGTCAGGTTTTCATCGATGGTGAAAATATCCTCGCCATGAGCCGGAGGGAACTGTGCGAAACACGCCGGCGTATGGGCATGATTTTTCAGCAGTTCAATCTGCTCATGCAGCGGACTGTGGCCCGCAATGTTCGCTATCCCCTCGAAATCGCCGGCATTCCCTCCAAGGCCGCCAACGAGCGCGTAAAGGAATTGCTGAAGATCGTTGGGTTGGAAGAAAAAGCCGCCGCATTCCCCAGCCAATTAAGCGGCGGGCAAAAGCAACGGGTGGCCATTGCCCGGGCGCTGGCCAGCAACCCGGAGATGCTCCTGTGCGATGAGGCCACCAGCGCGCTGGATCCCATGACCACCCAATCCATCCTGAGTCTTCTTAAGGAAATCAACCATAAAATGGGCATCACAGTGGTACTGATCACGCACGAGATGGCGGTAATTAGGCAGATTTGCAACAAAGTGGCTATTCTGGACTTTGGGGAGTTGGTGGAAGAGGGCGCCGTGGATGACGTGTTTATGCATACCAAATCCGCAGCCGGCAAGCGGCTATTTGGCATCCTGCCCCAGGAGGAGGCAGCCCCTCCCCAACCCGCGCTGCGAATCGTATTTGACGGCGAGGCGGCGGAACAACCCGTCATCAGCCGCCTTGTCAAAGAATGCGGTGTGGATGTCAACATCCTATCAGCGGATATGCGCCAGCTAAACCAAAAGGTCTACGGACAGATGCTGATCCAAAGGCCCTCCGGCATTGCGGACCGGCAGCGCATTATGGACTACCTGCAACTAATGGGTCTGATGGTGGAGGAGGTGCATGGGCAATGAATTGGGCGCAATTGGGTCCCCTGCTTTTGCAGGGCTGTAAGGATACCCTGTACATGACCCTTTGGAGCGGATTTTTCGCATATACCCTGGGGCTTCCGCTAGGAGTCCTCCTGGTGGTAACAAAGCGAGGCCACATTATGCAAGCGCCCAGTTTTAACGCCGCGCTGGGCGCCGTGATCAATTTTCTCCGTTCCATCCCTTTCATCATTTTACTGGCCATGCTTTTTCCCGTCACCCGCATTGTGATGGGCAGGGCAATCGGAACCCGCAGTATTATCTTTCCACTGGTCATTAGCGCTTTTCCCTATGTAGCGCGCATGGTGGAAAACGCTCTGGCCGAAGTGGACAGCGGCGTCACGGAGGCCGCCCAATCCATGGGTTCCACAAACCGGCAGATCATTTTCAAGGTGCTGCTGCCAGAGGCCGTACCCTCCCTGGTTAACGGCGCAGCCATTGTGCTTACCAGCATTTTAGGCTATACCGCCATGGCCAGCGCTGCGGGCGGTGAAGGACTGGGCGCATTGGCGATTACCAAAGGCTATAACCAACAGAAGATGGACATTCTGTACACAGCTTGCATCGCAATGGTGCTGTTGGTACAGCTTATCACAGTTTCCGGTACGAGGTTGACCCGTAGGCTCGACCATCGGAAAAAATAGAACCAACATAAGAAAGGAGACCTTCCCATGAAAAAATTTCTCGCGATTCTACTGGTATCCATTCTGACCCTGAGCCTTTCCGCCGCCTTGGCCGGCGAGGCCATTGTCATCGGCGCGACACCAACCCCTCATGCGGAAATTTTGGAGTTGATCAAGGACGACCTGGCTGCTCTTGGGTATGATCTGGAAATTCAAATTTTTACGGAATACCCGATCCCCAACCCCGCCACGACCGCAGGCGACCTGGACGCCAATTATTTTCAGCACATCCCCTACTTAAGCGCTTACAATGAAAGCATCTCAGAGGATTCCCAACTTGTGGCCGCCATTCCTGTACACTATGAACCCTATGGCATTTATGCCGGAACCAAGGCCACCCTTGGTGATGTGAGCGAGGGGGATTCCATCGCCATTACCAACGACCCTGCCAATATCACCCGCGCATTGCTGCTGCTGCAAGAAGCCGGCCTCCTCAAATTGCCGGAGGGAGCCAATACGGACAGCGTCTTGAGTAAACTTGACATCGTGGAGAACCCATATAATCTGGAATTCTTTGAAATGAATGCGGAACTGATCCCCGCCTCCCTGGGTGATGTCAGCTATGCAGTCATCAACGGCAACTTCGCTATTTCCGCCGGCTTGAAACCCGGTGAGGACGCGCTGCAGCTGGAAGATCCCCAGGGTGAAAGCGGTAAAATCTATACAAACTACGTTGTAGTGCGGCCTGAGGACAAGGACGCCGCCTGGGTGGAAGCCCTGCGTTCCGTTCTGCAGAGCGATAAGGTACGCGACTACATGAACACCAACGAAGATTACGCGAAGGGCGTCATTCCGGTCTTCTAGTCGAGCAGCGATCAAAAAACGGCCCGCCGGAAGGAGGGCCGTTTTTTTGGTACTAGTCCTGGAACTCCTCCTCCATGATCAGCACCCGAACCCCCGGCAAAAACCCTGTCAGCGTTTTCGCGATGCCATCCGCGTTTTCACCATTGCCCATAACAATCTGCTTTACGCCGTGCTCCTTGGCATAATCAACCATAGTGGTTACAACCACTTCGGCGGACAGCACGCACATTTCCGCGCCTGCTTCATTTGCCAAGGCATATAAATAGTTCAGAACCTGGGCGTCCATCTTCGTCTGTCCATCCTGTTTCTCACTTGCCGTGCTCACATGTACAATCTTCAATGGGCAGCCCTGTTTCATAGCCATATCCGCGCCGGCTCTGATCAACCTGGCGCACATCTTTTGCATGGATACCAGCACCATCACGGGGGATTTTTCGTCCATCGCTCTTTCGCCCCCTTCCGTCTTCCTGTTGATGGTCTAAACCCCGCGAATATCCGATATCATCTTATCGTTGCTTAGTATTGTTACGCGGCTTCCCGGCGGGAAAGCCGGCCGGTCCAATCGGGCGTCATAATAAAATAGCCGCTCATCTTCAGGGTCGTCTTTCGCTCCGATGTTTACGGTTACGCCATATGCGTCCAGGCCGTCTTTGACAGATGTCTCCAGGGTGATATCTTTCAAAAAGCCAACGGTCTCCCGTTTGCGGCCATCCAGCATATTGCCCAAGTGCTGTTTATACAGCAAAACCGGTTTTAGATATACTCCAAACAGGAAAATTACATAAGCGCCGCCTAAAATGGTGCAAGCGCAGGCAATCATCCAACCCCAATCCTTCCTATATGCCTGACAGATAATAAACACAATGATTCCCGCCAGCACCAGTACGGTTCCCGGGATCACCGTAACAAGCCATCGCTTCTTACTCTCCTCATAAACCGCTTGCCGATCCGCCTCCGTATACAAAAACAATCCCCCTCATTCGCGCCCCGCGTACCTATTCCTCATTATTTCTCGCCTTAATGCGCCGTATCAACTTGATAGTGATAAAAAACAGCGTCAGCACAAGAAAAGTGCCCATCAGGCCCGTCAGCGCGGCTACAAGCCCCCTGTCCAGCAGCGATAGGCCTACATAACCTGTCACATGGGCCGTCATACCGGGAATCATGGTGACCGACGCCTCGTCCATCAGAAAAAGCCATTTCAACATAGCCATCCCTCATCCTTCAAGACCAAAACACTTATGTACCGCGTTCGCACCTTAGTTTCCCCCTATGAGCATGCCCACAAGCGTAATGACCATGCTGCCCGCCACAATGGACCCCAATTGGCCGGAAACGTTCGCGCTGACGGACTGCATCAGAATAAAATTGTAGGGATCCTCCGCCTTAGCCATCTTTTGAATCACACGCGCGCTCATGGGAAAAGCCGAAATACCCGCCGCGCCCACCATGGGATTGATCTTGTTCTTGCGGAATAAATTTAACAATTTGGCAAAAAGCACACCGCCCGCCGTATCGAACACAAACGCAAAAAGGCCCAGACAAAGAATCAACAGGGTATCCAAGCGCAAAAACTTGCTTGCCTCCATAGTGGCGCCGATGGTAATGCCCAGCAGGATCGTTACCAGGTTGGCCAACTCATTCTGTGCGGTTTTACTGAGCCTCTCCAATACACCGCACTCCCGCAGCAGGTTTCCAAACATCAAGCTTCCCACCAAGGGCGCGCTCATGGGTACAATGACCCCCGCGATGATGGTTACAAGAACAGGGAACAGGATTAACGTCCCTTTGGGCATTCGCTGCTCCGTGTATTGCATCCCAATCAAGCGTTCTTTTTGGGTGGTCAGCGCCCTGATGACCGGCGGTTGGATAACCGGCACCAACGCCATATAGCTGTACGCCGCCACAGAGATTGGCGCCATGTACTCCGTCAACTTAAAGTGATTCGCTACATACAGGGTTGTAGGACCGTCTGCGGCTCCAATAATGCCGATAGCCGCAGCCAGGCGCATGATCAGGCTGTCCTTTTCAGGCCCGGCCGCCATGCCTGCCACGCTGGGAAATACTGTGGGGATCAGTAAAAGGGAAACCAGAAAGGTCGCAAAGATACCAAACTGTGCCGCAGCTCCGAAAAAGATCATGGACGGATCTTTCAACAAGGGAGAAAAGTCGAGCATTGCGCCGATGGCAATAAAAATGAGTATCGGAAAAAGTTCGTTTTTAATGCCGGCATTTAACAGGATTGTTAAAAACCCCTCCGAACCCAACACGCTGGAGGTCATTTCCCCCGCCGCGTCCATAACGGGCGGCAAGTTGGCCAGTATGGCGCCAAAGCCGATAGGCAAAAGCAAGGCAGGCTCATAGTCCTTCCTGATGGCCAGGTAGATTAAAATACCTCCGACGATGAACAGCACCAGGGTCTTAATCCCCGCAACAGTAAATAAAAAGATGACCCCAGAAAAGAGTTCCTTGAGCAACGCCGGCATACTTACATCGGTTCCTCCTTGGCTCTCTTTCAATGCTATACCGATCCGAACCGTCCATATTTTAACATTTAATACCGGTGATGTCAAAGACGGCGGCGTATGAAAACCGCTCCACATCGTGAACCTGTTACGAAGTTGCTTGCCGTGCTATACTGTAGAAATTAAATTTGGAAACGAATGAAAAAAAACCTGTTCCTTGGTTGTTTACCATGATGAAGGGAGTTGATCGCCAGATGAGTGTTCCATCCGAGCTCAATGGATACATTCAGCAAGCGGTACATCAGCACATGAGGAGCATTGTACGTGCAGCCTATGCCTATGTACGCTGCATACAGGACGCGGAGGACATCGCTCAGGAGACGTTTCTGGCATATCTTCATTATGGCAGGCCGCTTACGAACGAGGCGCACGAAAAAGCTTGGCTGCTAAGGGTATGCATTAACAAAAGCAGAAACCTGCTGAAAAGTGGCTGGCAGAAAAGCCGTAATCCTTTGCCGGAAAACCTTTCCACGCCGCCGCCCAAGGAGAACGAAGTGCTTTCCGCTGTGCTCGCGCTGGAGGAGAAGTACCGGCTCCCCATCCATTTATTCTATTATGAAGGCTACGCAATCAAGGACATTGCCGCCATTCTATCCCTCCCTTCATCCACGGTCGGAACAAGGCTCGCAAGAGCCAAGACGCAACTGAAACAACGACTAGGAGGGGCTCTCGATGAAGAATAACGCCTATCGGAACGCGATGGACCAAGTGCCGTTCAGCGATAATCTGGAAGCGAAAACCATCGCCATGCTGGAAGCCGCCTCCGAAAGCAACCGGAAGGAGACGGAAACTATGATAAAGAAAGAATTTTTCCATTGGCGGAAGCGCCTGACAATCGGCGGAAGCGCCCTTGCCGCCGCCGCATGCCTGCTGTTGGTGGTCCTTCCCCTGCTACGGAACGGTATCGAATCCGGCATACCGCTAAACGCCAGCCTGGAGGCGGACCGTCCTGCAAGCACCTCATACGCGGCGACCATAGCCGACACTCCGACGGCCACACAGGCGCAAGCAATCACTCAAACCAAACCCCCAAGCGCCGCCGGCTCCTCAGTCCCTCAGGAAGCGGAAGCGGTCCATACAATGGCTGGCGGCGGAGCGCTCTACGAACATTCCGCCAACGAGCCGACAGCCGCCGAATGGAGCGACTGGGACTCACAAGCGCTTCCTCCTCAGTCCGCGGCTTACAGAACCCGCATAGCCGCTATCCCGTCTCAATGGAACACAGAGGAATACAGCCGCATACAAGAAAATCGCTTTCACTCCGCCAGGACTACCCCTTTAAGCACCTTCGCCGCGGATGTGGATACCGCCTCCTATGCCAAGTTGCGTTCCGCTATTCTCGCGGGTGGCAATATTCCGGCGGACAGCGTGCGTATAGAAGAAA
>Ga0082212_10013506_pt1 | contig 10207 bp, 6 predicted proteins | sample TergutNt197P3_FD_71548 | JGI IMG/M metagenome (GOLD analysis project Ga0082212, IMG submission 71548) | Neocapritermes taracua P3 segment gut microbial communities from Petit-Saut dam, French Guiana - Nt197 P3 | ecosystem: Host-associated > Arthropoda: Insects > Digestive system > Gut ...
GGAAGAAGCAATACGAAAAGCGTTGAGTGCAGATATTTTATTCTTTGTATGTATATATACCTCTCCCAAATAGTTGAGTGCATTTTGCCCTAAGGAGTCGTGTATGGTTGCCGCCCGTTCAAAAAAGGGAATAGATTGGGAGAAACGTTCCTGACCATAGTAGATCATACCGGCAAGGTAGTTATCTTCGCGAGAAATAGAAGAAGTATTCATTTGGTACACCTCAAAGTAACGTTGAGCCTCCTGCAAACGGCTGATCATAAAGGTCGATTCAGCCAAAATGCGGGCAATCGTGAGTTTTTCTTCCCCCTCTGATTTGAGGTAGAGTTCTTCGCCTTCGGAGATCACCCGCTCGTATTGTTTGAGAAAAAATCTTGATTGTAAAATGTAGTAGGGCGCCGCCTGAGCAAAACGAACATCTCCTGCAACTTTGGTGAAGCCCTCAATCGCTTTGGTAAAGTCGTTATTCAGGTAGTCGATATAGGCTAAATAATACACAGAAGGGGTTTGATAGAGAGTGTTTTTTTCTTCAAGAACACGTGTAAAGCTTTGGGAAGCAATGAGAAAATGATTGTTCTTAAAAGCAGCGTATCCAATTTTAAAAGCGAGCTCCGTTCGCTGCTCCTTCCCAAAGTGGCCAAAGGTGCACTGTTGGTAGCAGCTAAGCGCCGATTCATATTTTTCATTGGCAAAGAGGTGGTTGGCATATCTGAATCGAATATCCTGTATGAGTGTTGAAAAAGGATAGTTACGGATATATACCTCAATTTCATCTTCCAAACCCTCGTTATTTAAGGCTATATTGCACAGAATAATGTAGCCCTCGACCACCCCTTGGTGCAGGGTTTCTTCCTTAGAGATTGAGCGCCCCAACTGTGTGAAGTGATCTCTAGCCTGAGTGAAGAATGATTGATTAAACAGAGAGATTGCTTGCTCAAAAGAGGGAAGAACAGTTTGTACAGGTTGTTGAGCTACCGCATGACCACAGAGAAGAAAGAAGGCAAAGGCGAGGAGTAGAGAGTGTATATGTTTTGTCGATGGAAAAACCATAATTTATTTTTTATGCAAAAATAACACCAATCTCATATATTTTCTATATTTTAATTAACTTTGTACTCTAATCGATCAACAAATCTGCCTGCAATGGATAATTCTTCCGTTCTTGTCTCGTTGGAAAACGTGGATATTATAAAGGGTCAAAATTTAATTCTTTCCTCTGTTTCACTCACAGTTGCAAAGGGAGAGTGGGTCTATTTGGTGGGAAAGGTGGGTGGAGGAAAAACGTCGCTTGTAAAGGCTTTGATTGGAGAAATACCTGTTAAAAAGGGGGTTGCAGAAGTTGTTGGATACAACTTGTGCACCTTGGCACCCAAGCAGATTCCCCTTTTGCGCAGGAAGATTGGGGTAGTCTTTCAAGATTTTCAACTGTTGATGGAACGGTCGGTCTTTGACAACTTGGAGTTTGTTTTGAGCTCCACTGGTTGGCGGAATAAAAAGGTGATGACACGGCACATCAATGAAGTGTTGGATAAGGTGGGAATGAAGCACAAGAGCCACAAGATGCCGCATCAACTCTCCGGTGGAGAGCAGCAACGGATTGCCATAGCACGCGCCGTACTTAATAATCCAGACCTGATCCTCGCTGATGAGCCCACCGGAAATTTGGATGAAGAGACGGCGGTCGGGATTATATCCCTTTTTTCTGAATTGCATAAAAATCACGGATTAACCATCTTGATGGTGACACACAATATTGGTATGGTACAGCGATTTCCCGGGCGGCTTTTCAAATGTGAAGGAGGGCGGTGCGTTGAGTTTGAGATGCAGCAGGAGATAGAATTTGATGTAGAGGAGTAATCGTATAGCCTGATAATCTCATAGTTTAATAGGATTTTACGTGTATCATCAGGAAATTTTTGAGTGGTTTGCTCGGGAGATGCCGGTAGCGGAAACGGAATTGCACTATAAAAATCCGTTTCAGTTGCTTGTAGCCACCATCCTCTCTGCCCAATGTACCGATGTACGGGTAAACTTGACCACTCCGGCGCTTTTTGCACGCTTCCCGGACGCTGTTTCCATGTCACAGGCGTCTGTGGGAGAGGTCTATGAATTGATAAAGTCGGTCTCCTATCCAAATAATAAGGCAAAGCATTTGGTGGGTATGGCCTCTATGGTTTTGCACGATTTTAAAGGTGCTATTCCCGATGATCCCGATGAGTTGCAAAAACTGCCCGGCGTGGGACGCAAAACGGCCAATGTGGTGGCTTCGGTTATCTTTAACAAGGCTGTGATTGCGGTGGATACCCATGTCTTCAGGGTCTCGCATCGTTTGGGTCTCTCGAAAGGCAAAACGCCCGAAAAGGTAGAGCGTGATTTAAACGCCATTGTTCCACCTCCTCTCTTGGGGGTGGCTCACCATTGGCTCATCCTGCATGGGCGCTATGTGTGCACTGCCCGCAAACCTCTGTGCAATCAGTGCGGCTTGGCAGAGTGGTGTCCCTCTGTTGCTTTTTAATCTTGGAGTTTATGGTTGCGGCAGATTCTGAAGTGAATAGCAAAGCGCGTAATACAGATTTGATTCACGATTTTGTTGGCTATTTGCGCCTTGATCGGGGATTGAGTAATCATACAGTTTTATCTTATCAGTCTGATTTGAAGAAGTTTTGCGTTTTTTTGCAAAATGAGGAGGAAGGAGGCGAATCCATAACGCCCGACAGGGCTGAGGGTGATCGCTTGACTGCGTTTATTGGTGCAATACACGAGGAGGGGCTCTCTGAACGGTCGCAGGCGCGAATATTGAGTTCGTTGCGTACGTTTTACAAGTTTTTGCTTTTGGAGGGACGCGTCGAAAATGATCCCACGGAGTTGTTAGAATCTCCCAAGATTGGGCGCTACTTGCCTTCTGTGTTGAGCATTCAGGAGGTTGAGGCAATGTTGAAGTCGGTTGATTTGAGCCACCCGCAGGGGCATCGTAACCGTGCCATTCTTGAGGTGATGTATGGATGCGGATTGCGGGTGAGTGAATTGACCCACTTGCGCTTGAGCGACCTCTTTTTTCAGGAGGGATTTATTCGCGTTCGGGGCAAGGGGAGTAAGCAGCGCTTGGTACCGGTGGGGCGGCAGGCGATTCGCACCACCGAGCATTGGATGGCGCAGCGCCGGTTGATGAGTGTGGCAAAGACAGGGGAGGATATTGTCTTTTTGAACAGGAGAGGAACGCCATTGAGCCGCGAGATGATCTTTCTGATGGTGCGGGAGCAGGCGCAAATGGCGGGGATTACCAAAACTATTTCACCCCATACCTTGCGCCATTCGTTTGCTACCCATCTCCTTGAAAACGGCGCGGATTTGCGCATCATTCAACAGCTGTTGGGACATGAGAGCATATTAACCACTGAGATATATACCCATTTGGATGCTGCCAAGTGGCAGGCTACTATTTTAGAGTTTCATCCAAGGAACCATTCCATTGTTCTATAGCTTGTAGTATAATGTACCCCGAATTTCGGACAGGTAGTTAAGACAAAATGTTCTCATTTTACTGAATGAAAAGTAGGAGGAAATTCAGCAGCACCTTCAAGGCAAAAGTGGCCATAGAAGCCATTCGGGAGCAGTCGTCATTGAGCGAGTTAAGCGAGAAGTATCAACTTGAGAGTAGCCGGATTCCCAAGATGGTATTTGACCTTGAATTACCGCAGAAAACATGCGAGAGAGAGACCCAGAGATTGTACGAAAAGATAGATCGCTTGGAGGTTCAGATAGATTTTCTAAAGGGCACGGATCATATGCAAAACCCTGTGTTTAGATAATAGCAAGGAATTATCTTCTATATAACTTCCTTCCTCAAGCCGCCTTGTTGAGTTGTATTGGGTGTGTCTAAAATTTTGTGTAAACGCTAACTTTGCGTTGTATTGAGGAGCCTCTCGGAGTCGGGCATGCCCGACTCCGAGAGGGGTAATAACCCTTAATACATTAACACAATGAATGACAAAAAATTAGAGATTCCGAAAGACTTTTTTAAGCAGTTCAAGAACAAAGAAGAGTTCAAAAATTTTTTCCAAAGCCTTTTTAAAGAAGGCGTTGAATCGATGCTGCAGGCAGAATTAGATGATCATTTAGGCTATGAAAAATATAGTCCGGAAGGTCATCACAGCGGTAATTCCCGCAACGGCAGTTCAAAGAAGAGGGTAAAAAGCGCTTCTCTGGGGGATATGGTACTGAATATCCCTCGCGACCGCAACAGCGAATTTAGCCCCCAACTCATCCCCAAGCACAGCCGGATGTCCGACCAGATAGAAGAAACCATTATTGGTCTCTATTCCCGCGGCATGTCCACCCGCGATATTGAAGAACAGGTGCGGGAACTGTATGGAATAGAGGTAAGCGAAAGCACCGTATCCAATGTAACCAACCGGATTGTTGAGCACATCAAAGAGTGGCAGAACCGTTCGTTGGAAAAACGGTATTATGTACTGTGGATGGACGGCATAGCCCTCAAAATACGTCATAATGCCAAGATTATCAACAAAACGGTCTTTCTGGTTCTCGGTTTGAACGAGGACGGGCTAAAGCAGGTACTGGGTATGTGGATAGCAGAAACAGAAAGTGCGGCATTCTGGTTGTCAGTCCTGACAGACCTGAAAAACAGAGGGGTAGAAGAAGTAAATATCGCCTGTACCGATAATCTGAAAGGTTTTACTCAGGCTATCAACTCCTTATATCCCAAAGCCCAAACCCAACTGTGTATCGTTCATCAGATACGCAACTCCTGTAAATATGTAACATATAAAGAACGGAAAGAATTTGCAGCCGACTTGAAAGAGATCTACGGTGCCATTAATCTTGACGCCGCCAAAGACGCATTGCAACGATTTGAATATAAATGGAATAATAAATATGGCTATGCCGTTAAATCGTGGAAAGACAATTGGGAAAACCTTACCCGGTACTTTGACTACCCCAACGAAATTAGAACCATTATCTACACTACCAATGTGATAGAGAGCATGAACAGTACTATCCGTAAATACACCAAAACTAAAACCGTTTTCCCTGATGACAGTGCCGCCTTAAAATCTGTCTATCTTGCCATTATAAACATAGAAAAGAAATGGACCATGCCCATCCGAAACTGGGGAACCATACTTAACCAATTTATCATTAAATTTGACCAAAATTAACCATGAATCCTCGCAACTCAAAATATACGTTTACACAAAATTTTTCACCGGCTCGATATATCATAAAGGTCATTGATCTCCGGGGGCAAAGAACAGCGTCCGTACCTTTTAGATAGATACGGACGCTTGTGTTGCGTTGCCCGATTCGAGTAAACTCGATTGCGCGTGATTAAACACTATGGCTACTTTCCCATATAGTAAACCACTATACGGTTTCCGTCAGCAATAAAGAGGTAATCGTCTTTTATGGCCATGCCGGTGGGATGGTTGAGTTCGCCGTCTGCAGGGATAAATTCGTGCACTTCAAAGGAGGCCTTTGTTTCGTACTCATACCTGTTTTCAAACGAAATCCGAGGCGGAGGCGCCACAAAGCTGTATGGGCCGTACGCCGTGGTTACGGCGCCGTTGTATTGAACAGACACAATGCGTCCCTTATTTTGGGAGCCGGAATCGTAACACGAAACAAGCACGCGATTGTTAATATGGTCATATACGACCCCCTCACAATCGCTAAGTACCATTGATTGAGGCACCACAGTGGGCGTTTGCCCAGCACCGGGGATGTTGACAAGTTCCCAACGACCGCGATCTACCTGCTTCCAAAAGTTTGGATCGGGTTTATAGTAGCGCTTTACTTCTCCTTTGTCATTGATCAATTCATAAGGCTCGGAACCGTCTGCATTGCTCCACGGATAGTCATCCCGAATATTGTAGGGGAGGTAAGAGGAGGGCAAATCGGTCCGTTGCGAATAGAGCCTTCCGCCGTCCACCACCCAGCCCACAATGCCTCCTGCTTTTATGTCTCTGCCAAAGGCGATTCCGGTAGGCTTCCTGTTGTTTGGCGCCACTCCGTAGGACCAGCCCTGTGCAGAGTTCACCCTTGGAATCTTGCTGGTAACCCATCCGGCAAGGGTCTCCCACAATCCGGATAAATCTTCGGTGAAGCCGTCAATGGCCTGGTATAAGAAGCCCAACATATTGTGATCAATGATCCAGCCCGCCTGAGTGCCTTGGATGTCTTCCCAGTCGGGAAGATGCCACCACGCCTCCAACAGTTCGCGGAAGTCAATGGTAACACCCCAATCGTTCAGGAGGGTGCCCAGACCGCTCAACGTGGCCATAATGTCTATTCCCGATGAGGATGTGGCAATAACGTCTTCAATAAAATCTATATATGCCTTTATCTGGTCATTATCAATGGCCTCTTTTACCAAATCGAGATCAAGCGCCGCAACAACGTTTACCATCTTATCCAAAATATCGCCCTCATTCAGCGCCTCCATAAATTGATCAAACTGCTCCGGACCTCCTATTAAACTAAACTCTCCTCCGTTTCCATCTTCAAACCGCAGGAGGTAGAGGGTAAGGGCAATCTTGAGGTTGGCAGCGTTCTCCACTTCGGTAGAGAAGTTGGGCGTCATGGGGTATCCCAGGAAGGGGGGGCGGGGCGACATGGCCGAAAGGTTGGTGATGTGCCAATCGTAGGGCGTTAGTTGCGCTCCCGAAAAATCCGGCAAGAGGTAGGGACGCGGAGGGTATTGTCCGGGCTGATCTTTGTAGTTGTTGATGGCCACCCTCGTGGTGGAGGCATAGTCGTCCGTATAGTTGGACAGGAGGGCGGCAATGTTCTTTGGGTTTACGGTATTTTTGGCAATGGCCCCAATTTGATATGCCGCAAAATCAACAATGGTTCCCCACCAGTCATCGCTTCCAATGGCGTCGTTGATTCCATCCAAAATCACCTGTTGTATTAACTCTCCATTGGGGCCAATTTGTTCATACAGGAGATCTAAAAGTTCACTCATCTCCAACTCCAAAAGAATCGGCGACCAAAGGGTGGCGAGATGCAACCCCCACAACGGTTTCAGATAGAGAGGAGACATGGGGATGGAGATAACCCACTCATCGCCAATTAATGCTCTTGCTAACAAATACGCTCCATAAAGGGCAATATACTCTACGGACAGGGTGGGATAATCTTTCCAGAAATAAGAGAAAGCATCTTCCAACCTGATCACCACCTCAAAGTCGATAGGCGGACCCTCGAGACCTGGGGTGATCATGGCGGTAAACAGATTGTTGGTTAACAATTTGAGATAGTCGATAGAACCATCTGTTTTGATTACATCGTCTGTATTCAGGGCAACCTTAATGGTTTCTTTGAGTTTGAAGATGTCGGCAATGTCTATATTGTCCATACTCACGTTGCCCATAGCCAACTCAATCAAAAAGTTAAGTTCCTCCGGAATGGCGTTCTTAACGGCGCCCAACGTGTTGGTGTAGCGCTTGCCGCTGATCACCATTCCTTCTAACGGATATTCGCCGGCATAGTAAAGCCCGCCCTCAAAGCGCTTATTGTTGGCTGCATAAGGGTCTTTGTAAAACGCAAGGGCGTCAAAACTGCCGCGGGGGGCCACAAAGAGTTTTTGGGCGGGGTTATTTTGGAAGCGGCTGTGCCACCATTCACTCGTGTGGTTGAAGTAGATCACCTGTTCGTCCGTCCATTTGTGCTCCAAAACCCCGTTTTTTGGCTTCCCTGTGGAGCCGATAAAGAGCCCCCCTCGATCGTCAGCGGCAATGCCGCTTGCGCCGGGTACCTTAACATAGGGAACAGGGTTACCTGTGATGGCTAAGTTCTTCAAGTCTTTGATGTGTATCCGATAGACCTGATCCTGATCGCGGACGGTAGCATAGAGGTGCTCGTCAGAGATGGCCAATCCTTGAATGGACATTCCATCGGGGATGTTGGGAACAAGAATCACCTGCGGCGGTGCATCAGGACGGGTTGGATCGTTATGCGAGCCCTGTTTGGGAGCATCCATAACGGGGGTGCAGGCGGCCATCAGAAGTGCAGCGGCTGCACAAAAAGAAAATATTATGTAAGGTTTTGTTTTCATAGTGGTTACCATACTTGCATTAGGTATATATAGTATCTAAAATTAGACAACGAAGTGTCAGTGAGAGAAAGGTATGTCAGAAAATATCTACGAAAATTTAGTGTGTTGCTGGTTGGCCCGACCGTAACGGTAATAGTAGATAAATCGCCGACTGTAACATTACTATTAACAGTGGCTGTATTGACAGATCCATTAGTGCCGGCGCTATAAAACAGCCCGGGATCTCCGGAATACCATGTCGTTGGCCTTGTAATCGTTACAGCCTGACCTCCTATCCATCCCTCCAATGTTACTGTTTGAGTAGGCGGCGTCGGGGAGATTATAGACGTAATTCCATTGAAATTTAAAGTGATGGTTTGAACTTCTCTTGGATTGTAAGGGGGCGCTAACTGGTCGGGAATAGATTTGCCACCAACAAATGGCTGAATATAAGCATCAATTAACGGGCGATCATTCGCATTATTGGTAATAGCCATAAAGTCAAGGTTGGGAATCGGCGGTTTAGGTGGACTACCTGTGTTATAACCTGTAACATTAGAAACGCCTAACCACCATCTCCTATCCTGATTTACAATCACTTCATAGGCGTCTTCGCCCAAGCCATCCAAGATCATTATGGAACCGGAGCGAGGAATGTCCGCTCCCGTACCTCCATCCGTCCAAGTGTTGTCGGCCACCCCAACGGTAATGGTTCCGCTCGCATTGATGGTTGTTGTTGCAGGGGTTACCCAACTTGGCAACGATGCAGGATCAATGGTGTATCCGGCAGGTACAGTGCTTGTGGTTGTTTGCGGAACGGCAGCGGTTCCGGCAAGATTGAGCGTCTCCAAAACCGGCGCCGGCGCTTTTTGCGTTACCGTAATCAGCCACGTTTTATTGCCGCAGGTAATCTCATACTCTGCCTCCAATTTTGCCGCCGTACTGTTGGTTGACGTGGGATAGATGCTGATTTCGGAAGACGTCCACTGAATGGCGTTGCCGCCAGTTGTTGCACTAAAGGAGAAGTAGCCGTCCGGGACGTCTCCGCCAATGTAGGCGATTGTCCACGGTTCATTTGTTTCCACAAAAATAGTCTTAAAACCGAGCGATCCGGAGGCGGTAGCCGCAAAACTGAGCGAATTTGTTGAAACACCGTTTTTGTCTGTAACATCAAGTTCAATCTCCTTCGCCTTTTGGACAATGGTCAGTGTCTCTACAAAATCCACAGAGGGCGCCCATCCCAATGTAATGGAGAGGGAGGCTGTGCGGCTATTCACATAGTCGGGGTTGGGCTCTACCACAAAAGAGAGAGGTTGGTTTACCACGCCGCCGGCGCCCGGCAATACGGTGGCCGCATCTGAAGATATGAGGGAAATCCACGAAGGAATCGGCGCATCAAAGGCTGCCGTCCAGTCTCGGTTGCTCTCGTTATCCACCACAATGACAAACGGCTCAGGCTTGTTCTCGGGGTTGAGGGCGTCCACCGTAACGGTAGTACCCAGTAACCGATACCCGTGGGGAACTTCTCCAAAGGTGATATATGCACCGGCAGACTGCTGTACAAAGGGAATAAAAATGGAGGAGACGCCTGCCGATCCGCCGCTCCCGTCCACTGCCCTCAACTCTATCACCGCACTGCGGGCGAAACGAACGGAGGAGTTCGCTTTTATCTTTATGGAAATGACCACCACATCGGGCGGGGTGGCCGAAACATTCACCGGAATGGATATTACGCCGTACGTTTCAAATACATCCGTAGAGACGGAAACGCCATCTATCTCTATACTCTCTATCCAGCCCGCAGGATCGCCAACGGGACCAACCGGTTCGCTTCTGTTTGTGCCGGCAGGTGTAACGGCTATCTGCCACCCCTTGTTGGTGTGGAGTTCAAAGACAAGATCCTGAGCGCCTCCTCTCAGGGAGATGGAGCCGTACTCGTTATACTCCTCAATAATGGTTCCGCTGCCGTGGTCTTCCACCGTAAAGTTTGCATCCTTCACGTTCCGGTAAATATGTATCGTTGCCTTTACGTTGGGATCCTGAGCATTGCGCAGTATCAAGTCGAATTGTGTAACGGAGGATTGAAAATGGAGGCCTAAATCGGTAATAAAAAGCGACTTCTCTGTAGAAAGACCTGAGGGAGGAAGCCCT
>Ga0082212_10013507_pt1 | contig 10207 bp, 9 predicted proteins | sample TergutNt197P3_FD_71548 | JGI IMG/M metagenome (GOLD analysis project Ga0082212, IMG submission 71548) | Neocapritermes taracua P3 segment gut microbial communities from Petit-Saut dam, French Guiana - Nt197 P3 | ecosystem: Host-associated > Arthropoda: Insects > Digestive system > Gut ...
AACGAACGTTTTTGATGTGTCAAGAATCGACATTGCCACCCCCTCCGGTCGGGGCGGGTATTACGGATTATTCCATGCACGAATTCCACAATTCCACGAATTTTCCCGTTGACACCGCTTGATTTATGCAACACCAGCGGGTATAATGCCCCCACGGGGTAGTCGCAATGTTAGTTCTAGAAATTTATCAATCGAGGCAAGGTGAAGGACTCTGGACAGGGCAGTCAAGTGTCTTCGTTCGGGTGATGGGTTGTTTGCTGCGTTGCCGATTTTGTGATTCTCCCCATGCCCAATACCTCCCCGAAGATAGCAGTATTGGTGCGCCCCTCTCCCCCGATGAAATTGTCGGGCGCATCCTGCTCCTGGACCTGCCGCATGTCGTGCTGACCGGCGGCGAGCCGATGCTTTCACCGGAAATCGTGGAACTCACGAAATTGCTCAAAAGTTTTGATTATCAGATCACCATTGAAACGTCTGGTACCGTATTCCAACCGGTGTCCTGTGATCTCATGTCTATCAGTCCAAAATTGCGTAATTCCTCGCCGATTGACGAGGATTTATCCATCGTTCGGGAACATGATCGTGAACGCTCCAAACCGGAAATTGTTCAGCAACTTATGTTGCGGTACAGTTATCAACTGAAATTTGTGATTGATGCCGAAGAAGATTTGCCGGAAGTGGAAGAATACCTGACTCGCCTTCACGGCGTTGTCCCGGACAGGGTTTTGTTGATGCCGCAAGCAACGGATGTCGAAACAATGTACCAAAAAGCAAAATGGATCGAGCCGTTTTGCCATACAAAGGGATACCGGTACTGCCCGCGAATGCAACTGGTTTGGTACGGACACACGAGAAGGAGTTAAGAATACAGGAGTCAGCAACATCTGCAGGAAAGCGACCAATTCCTCACACTGAGCCCAACCGAAAAATGCCACCCTTTGCAGTTTATCCCGGTTCGTTTGACCCCTTTACATTAGGGCACTTGGACGTTGTACAGCGGGCAAGCCGGTTATTTGATCGGCTTGTCGTTGGAGTCGGAATCAATTTGGAAAAACAACCGCTCTTCACGGCGGACGAACGAGTCGAACTGATTCGACTTTCGACGGCTCACTTGACCAACATTGAAATCCTCACGTATCAAGGATTAACAGTCAAATTTGCCCAGCAACTTGGTGCCAAAATTATGATTCGCGGAGTGCGTCCGATCACGGATATTCAGGCGGAGTTGACAATGATGATGGCAAACCGCCGATTGGCACCAGACATCGAAACGCTTTTCATGATAGCAGACGGCGAACTGGCGCACGTTTCCAGTTCGCTCATTAAAGAGATTGCCCCGATTGCCGACGAACAAACATTCGCCAATTTTCTTCCGAAACCGATTGTTCCGCTGGTCTTACGCCGCATTGCTAAAGAACCCTCGACGTGAGGGTCAGCATCCCACAAAACTTTTTGCAAGGGTTACGGCGGCACTGGCGTTGTCGCTGTAACCGTCGGCACCGATTTTTTTGGCAAACTCGTTTGTTACCGGCGCACCGCCGATCATAACTTTTGACGTGTTGCGAAGCCCTTCCGCCTCCAGTTTATCAACAACACTTTTCATCTGCGGCATCGTCGTGGTCAACAGTGCTGACATCGCCACAATCGTGCCTGCTTGCCCCTTGGCAGCCTCGGCGAATTTTTCCGGCGAAACATCGACTCCGAGATCGACCACGTCGAAACCGCCCCCTTCCAACATTGCCGCCACCAAGTTTTTGCCGATGTCGTGAAAATCGCCTTTGACGGTGCCAATGACAACCCGACCGATTTTTTGAACGCCGGAACCGGTCAACAGCGGATTCAAGACCTTCATTGCCGCTTGCATTGCCCTGGCGGAAATCATCAATTCGGGTACGAAATATTCCCCTTCTTCAAAGAGGCGACCGACTTCACTCATTGCCGGTACCAGATGGGCATCCATGACGTTTTGCGGCAAAACATTGTCTGCGAGGCTACGTTGGACTTCTGCCAAAACGGTGTCCATATCGCCGTCAATGACGGCTTGTGCGAGAGTTGAAAATCCTGTATCTGACATAGTAAAATTTGTTTGGATTGGAGTAAAACAGCCCAAGGACAGAAAAGCCAAGGGACACGCAACGGAACCAGTATATCATATTGTTCACAAAATACCAAGACCACCTCACGATTGTCCTCATGGCATGTGGACTTGCATTTTGGCACTATTGACGGTACACTGTGGTCGTTATGTCATCAAAAACTCGTCGCGTCGTTCTCAAAGTTTCCGGTGAATGTTTTTGTCCTCCTAAGGAGCGAGGCATCGCCATGTCTTCCGTCATGATCCTTGCCGAACAGGTGGCAAAGTCGGCACAAGAAGGAATACAAATCGCCATCGTCATGGGTGGCGGAAACATTTTACGCGGCGGACAATTCAAAGCAGTCAATGCTGCCATCTTGGAATCGACGGCTCATTACATGGGTATGTTGGCGACCGTCATCAACGGTTTGGCACTTCAAGATGCGATTGAACTCGCGGGACATCCGACTCGCTTGATGACCGCCTTTGAAATGGGAGCGGTTGCCGAACCGTACACCCGCCGCCGTGCCGTTCGGCACTTGGAAAAGGGACGAATCATTTTATTGGCAGGCGGCACGGGCAGTCCTTTCGTAACGACCGACACCGCCGCCGCTCAGCGGGCACTGGAACTCAATGCCGAGGTGCTGCTCAAAGCCACCAAAGTTGACGGTGTTTATAGTGATGATCCCGAAAAAAATCCGAGTGCCGTAATGTATTCCGAATTGACCTACGATGCCGTCCGGCAACAACATTTGCGGATTATGGATCAAGAGTCGATTGCCAAGTGCGGCGAACACGGTATGCCGGTAATGATCTTTAATTTCCGAACTCCCGGCAACCTTGAACGAGCCTTACGCGGCGAACGTATTGGAACGCTGATTACGAATCAATGATTTCCACGCAAGGCGGCGTTGGAGCCTGCCAAATTGGCAGGATTGCCTTTTCTTGAAAATAGGGTAAAATGCCGTTCCCTAAAGTTTTACGCCAATTTTCCGCTTCTGGCACAAAACTTGCTCTCTTGACAGGGAAGCGGACTTAACATTTACAGATTTTTCCCAAGGAGTTCCCAAACGTGTCCAAAAAACTCTCTTTTGATGCAGAAGCCCGACAGCCGCTGGCTGCCGGTGTCTCCAAATTGGCTCGTGCTGTTAAAAGCACCCTCGGTCCTCGCGGACGCAATGCCGTCCTCGATAAAGGCTGGGGAGCCCCCAAAATTACCAAAGACGGTGTTACCGTTGCCGAAGACATCACTCTGAATGATCCCGAAGAAAACATGGGAGCACAGATTGTCAAGGAAGCCGCCAAGAAAACCAACGACGTTGCTGGCGACGGCACCACCACCGCCACGATCCTTGCCGAGGCAATCTACCTCGAAGGACTCAAAATGATCGCCGCCGGTGCTGATCCGATGGCAATTTCGCGTGGAATCGCCAAAGGTTCTGCGGCGGTTTGCGAAGCGATTGCCAAATCGGCAACGCCCGTCAGCGAAAAGGATAAAAAGGAAATCGAACAGATAGCCGCCATCGCCGGGAATAACGATCCCGCCATCGGAAAAATCCTTGCCGAAGCGTTTGTCAAAGTCGGCAAAGATGGTGTCATTACCGTAGAAGAGGGAAAGCAGTCCGAAACCTACGTCGATGTGGTCGAAGGAATGCAGTTTGACCGGGGCTTTTTGTCCCCGCACTTCGTAACCAATGCCGACGACCAGACCGTCGAGTTGGATGATGCCCTCGTGCTGATCCACGAAGAGAAAATTTCCAATGCAAAACAACTGATTCCGCTTCTCGAAGCCGTCAGCCAACAGAGCAAGCCGCTGCTGATTATTGCCGAAGACATCGAAGGGGAAGCACTGGCGACGCTCGTTGTTAACAAACTTCGCGGCATGCTGAAAGTTTGTGCGGTCAAGGCACCCGGCTACGGCGACCGACGCAAAGCAATGCTCGGCGACATTGCCGTGTTGACGGCGGCGACGGCAATTTACAAAGACCTCGGCGTTCAACTCGAAGCCGTCAAATTGACCGATCTCGGCAAATGCAAAAAGATCACTATCGACTCCGAAAATACGACGATGGTAGGCGGAGCAGGCAAGAAGGCGGACATTGAAGATCGGGTCGCTGCCATCAAGCGGGAATTGGAAACGACGACCAGTTCTTACGACAAGGAAAAATTGCAGGAGCGGTTGGCGAAACTTGCCGGCGGTGTTGCTCAAATCAATGTCGGGGCGGCAACGGAAACCGAACTGAAGGAGCGGAAATACCTTTTTGAAGATGCCAGAGCGGCAACGAAGGCGGCACTGGAAGAGGGAATCGTTCCCGGCGGTGGCGTGGCACTGCTCCGAAGCGAAAAGGCATTGGATAAAGTCGAAGCGGTCGGCGATGAGTCGTTCGGCGTGAAAATCGTCAAGAACGTGTTGGAATCGCCGATTCGTTGCATTGCCGAAAATGCCGGCGTGGACGGGGCGGTAGTGGTCAATCGTGTTCGGCAGATGAAGGGCAAGCATGATGGTTACGATGCCGACAAGAATGTCTATGGCGACTTGCTGGAGGCGGGAATCATTGACCCGGCAAAGGTGGTGAAGACGGCACTGACGAATGCGGCGAGCGTGGCGGGTCTGCTGTTGACGACCTCTTGTACGCTGACGGACATACCGAAGGACACGCCTGCTGGTCCTCCGCCGGGCATGGATCCCGGCATGGGAGGAATGGGCGGCATGGGCGGTATGGGTTTTTAAGGTAGGCAATCGACCGCCGGGCGATTGCGTCGGCGATAGCCGACTGAAAGCACGTACACAGGTTCGAGTGCGGAGTACCGCACGTTGCCGCCCGGCGGTCGGCAACCTACCAGACATTACAAACTTAACCATTTAACAACTTAACCTTAAAGGAGAAAAATTATGTCGAAGAAGATCAGCCTGAAGCCATTGGATGATCGTATTGTCGTTCAGCCGCTCGAAGCGGAAGAGAAAACTGCTGGCGGACTCTATCTGCCGGACACTGCCAAGGAAAAGCCGCAGCGGGGCACCGTCATTGCCGTCGGTCCCGGCAAGTTGCTTGACTGCGGCAACCGCGGGGCGATGAGCGTTGCCATCGGCGATGAAGTCATTTACGGAAAATACTCCGGCAGTGACATCGAAGTCGATGGACACGAAATCAAAATCCTCCGCGAAACTGATGTGCTAGCAAAAGTGGTGAAATAGGAGGAGTCAGGAGAAAGGAGTTAGGAGTTAGGAGTGAGAATAAGAGCGGCGGACGCAAGTCCGCCGGTGAATTAACCTCATTTTTACCTCATTTCCTCAAAACAAAACAACCTCAGTAGCCAAGAAGCACCCCAGAAACACAACCTTATTACCTCATTCGGAATAAGGTAATGAGGTCAGTTACTAAGGTTTAATGACTACTGAGGTTGTTTTGTTTTGAGGAAAATCAGGTGAAAATAAGGTTCGACATGGGAGGACGAAATGAACTACATGAGCGGTATGATTGGGTTCACTGTCTTATTGGTAGTGTTCGCTGCAAATTTAACCGGCTGGCGATTAAATAAATTGCAAAAGAAAATCGCTGAACAGCAAACCCAGATCGACGACCTGAAACGCGAATTGGAGGAAATGAAACGGAAGGAATAAACGAAAAACCGCCCCGATAGGGGCATAAGACCTAGCCCAGGGCAACGCCCTGGGTTATAAGACCGAACAAAACAATGCCGCCCTGTAAGGGCAAGGCAACCCGCCAACAAGATTGCTCTGTCCCTTGTTCTTACAGGACGGCTAATCGGGTAGGGCATCCTGAAACCCAGGGCGTTGCCCTGGGCTATGATACCTTTGCCCTTACAGGGCAAAAATGACCAAATCAACCATTAACCCTTTAACAACTTATGCCTAAACAACTGATTTTTTCCGACGATGCCCGAAAGAAAATCCTCGACGGTGTCAACAAACTCGCCGATGTCGTTGCCGTTACGATGGGACCGACCGGACGAAACGTGATCCTGAACAAGTCCTACGGCGGACCAACCGTTACCAAAGACGGCGTTTCCGTCAGCAAAGAGGTCGAACTCGAAGACCCCTTTGAAAACATGGGAGCGAAATTGGTCAACGAAGTCGCGACCAAGACTTCCGACATAGCGGGCGACGGTACGACCACCGCCACCGTGCTTGCAAGAGCGATTTTCAAAGAAGGACTCCGAAACATTGCTGCCGGTGCGAATCCGACGGCTCTGCGGCGAGGAATCGACAAAGCGGTTGATGCCGCCGTCGAAAAATTGCACGATATGACGAAAGCCGTTACCACCAAACAAGAAATTGCCAACGTCGGTGCGATTTCCGCCAACAACGATCAGGAAATCGGAACCATGCTTGCCGAAGCAATGGAAGCGGTCGGGAACGACGGCGTGATTACAGTCGAAGACGGCAAAACGGCGGAAACAACCTACGAAGTCGTCGAGGGAATGCAGTTTGACAAGGGCTACATCTCGCCGTACTTCATTAACAATCCGGCAAAGATGGATTGCGTGATGGAAAACGCACTGATTTTGTTGCACGAAAAGAAAATCAGCAACATTCGGGAACTGATTCCGCTTCTTGAAAAGACAGCGCAAACGATGAAGCCGCTGCTCATCATTGCCGAAGATATTGACAACGAAGCCATGACGATGTTGGTCGTCAATCGGTTGCAGGGCGTTCTGAATGTGTGTGCCGTGAAAGCCCCCGGCTTTGGAGATCGCCGAAAGGCAATGCTCCAAGACATTGCAATTTTGACCGGCGGAGTCGTGATCAGCGAAGACCTCGGAATCAAACTCGAAAGTGTTACGCTCGAACAACTCGGCAAGGCACAGCAGATCACGGTTGATAGGGAGCATACCGTTATCGTCAAAGGCGGCGGCAAGAAGGAAGAAATCAAAGCCCGGGTCGATTTGCTCAAAAAGCAGATTGAAACGACGGAAAGCGATTATGATCGGGAAAAATTCCAAGAGCGGTTGGCAAAGTTGAGCGGCGGCGTTGCCGTCATTCAGGTCGGTGCGAGTACCGAAACGGAAATGAAGCAGAAGAAAGCCCGGATCGAGGATGCTCTTCATGCAACCAGAGCAGCAGCGCAGGAAGGAATTTTGCCCGGCGGCGGAGTAGCATTGCTCCGATGCAAAGAAGCGGTCGAAAAAGTCCGCGACAAAGCAAAGGGAGAAGAAAAGGTCGGAGTGGACATTGTTTTGAAAGTGCTGTCGATGCCGATTGTTCAGATTGCCGAGAACTGCGGTGTGGACGGAAGCGTGATTGCCGATGAGGTTTTGCAAAAGCCTGTGAACACGGGTTACGATGCGAACACGGGCAAGTATGTGGACATGTTCAAGTCAGGCATTATTGATCCGCTGAAAGTTGTCCGCACGGCTCTGACCAATGCAGCCAGCATTTCCGGTTTGATGCTGACGACCGAAACGCTCGTTACCGATTACAAGAAGGAAGACGAGAAGGCAATCTACGGAGCAGTGGTATAGTGCATGTCCCTGACTTGGGTTGGTTGGTTTTTTTGCCTCGTCCCTTCTCCCGCGCTGGGAGAGGGGGACTTGGCAATCCTTGTGAGAGGGCTTGAATTGGAGTCCCCGTGTTCGGTATAATATGTCCCGTATGAGTACGATGGAACCGCAAATCTCCTCTCACGATTCTTTTTCGGTCTGCACTGAGATTCCAGAGACTCTCGCTCTGAAACAGAAAACCAACGAAACACCGGCATCCGAAACTTGGGATGCCTTCGACCGTTCCAAAAAGAAAAAGTGCATATTCAAACGTATTCAATTTCCTGCGGATGCCGAAACTCTGGAATCCTTCAAGACGAACATCCAACATTGGGAACACCTTCGGACGACGATTCCAATCCTGCCTAATGTTACAATGCTTGGGCAAGATGCCGACGGAATCTGGTACGTTCGGGAGGCGGCGGCGGGGAAAGCACTCAGCGAACTCGTACGTCCTGAAAAACCAATGAAAGAACACGAAGCCGCAAGGCGAGTCTTTGCCCTCACAAATGTTCTTTTCAAATTGCATCAAGCCGATTTTTTTCATCACAACCTCAAACCGGCAAACGTTTTTGCGGAGGGAATGGACAACGGCGTTGCGGTCGATCCCGATTTCGGAAGATTTCGGACTGCGAACGTTGACCTTGCCCCCTTTGGACCCACTGATTTTTTAGCCCCCGAACAACGCACCGCCGGCTCCCCTCTGCCTGATGCCAGAGCCGATGTGTGGAGTGTTACGGCTTTGCTCGCCTTTTGCCTGACTGGTTCCTCGCCAGCAGCATTAAAGACAGAGCAGATTCCTGATGCCTTTCGCTCTTTAATAACCACTGGATTACAAGATTCTCCTGATGCCCGATTCGAATCGCTTGCCCAGTTCCGCGCCGCTCTGGAACCGCTCGTTAAAGCAACACGACCGAGTGCGTTTAGCGCAGAGCCAACAGTAGAATCGAGTGCTCCGCCAGTGCAAACTGACACTCCCACACCTGCGGTGAGTCCGGCTCCGCCAGCAGATATGCCGCCGCCGGACACCACCTGTCCGCAGTGTCGTGCTGCCATTGTGGCAAGTGCCGACGGAATGTGCCCCCATTGCGGTCGCCATTATTATGAACCATGCTTGAATTGCCAGTCGTTAAACCCCTCTTGGATACGAATTTGCCGCGGCTGCGGGTCGGATTTGCTGACCCTAAAACAACACATGTTTGCAACCCTCAATTCGCAAAAGCAACAAATTCTCAAATATCGGGAATCCTACGGGCACGACAAAACCTTGCCGCTCCTAAAATATATGTCCACCGTGACTCATCCCGACTTTGTCGCTTTCAAGGAATGGGCAAAGAGCATGACAATGCTGATTCACAAAGAACGCCGGGACATTAAGGCATATATTGACGGCATTCGGGCGCAAGCCAATGCGGCAATGCAGGCACAAAAATATGAGCGGGTGCGGCAAATTCTCGAACAGGTTCCCCGACCGCTCCTGGACGAACCGCTGTGCCGGCAATATGTCGCGGCAGGAGAGGCATTGACCGAAGTAGAATCCCTTATCCTGGAAATCCGAAATGCAATTTCGACAAAACAGTACAGTCAACTGCTTTCCTGTGTCCAACGGTATCTGGAACTCAAAGCCAACGATCCTGAAGCACAAAATTTGCAACGTAAAATCGAAAAACTGACAACGGCGATGTCGATCAAAGGAATGAAACTGCGGAGAATTCCCGGTGGCCGGTTTTACATGGGATCGCACGACTCGGATGAATACCTTCGGAGCAACGAACATCCGCAACACAAGGTCATTCTGTCGGGTAACTTATTTATTGGCGTTTACCCTGTAACGCAAAAACAGTTTGTGGAGTTGATGGAGTTCAACCCAAGCATTGTGACTGACAACGAAGAATGCCCTGTTGAGGGAGTCACTTGGTATTCTGCGGTGGAATTCTGTAATAAGATGAGCGAGGCAGAGTCATTGCATCCCTATTATGAAATGAGGGGGGTACGGCGGCGAGCCAACAATTCGATAGAAGAGGCGAGTGTATCAATTCTCGGCGGCGATGGTTATCGTTTGCCGACAGAAGCAGAGTGGGAATACGCTTGCCGAGCGGGAAGCATCACGCCTTGGTACTTTGGTGATCAAGTCCTCGATGTCGGAACCTATGCATGGTTTTATGAAAATGCGAATCATGAAACGCATCCGGTGGGGCAGCGAAAACCGAATCCGTGGGGACTCTACGATATGCACGGAAACGTGATGGAATGGTGTTATGATTGGTATAATGACATCTATTATCAGCAATGTCCTGAAGAAGAGGCGGACCCGACGGGACCCGATAGTGGAGTGGCAAAAGTTCTACGCGGCGGTGCCTGGCAGTTTGGAGCGGAGGCGACACGCTGTGCCTACCGCAACAGCAGTGTCCCCGACGCAGTCGCCGGAATCATCGGATTCCGAATCTGCCGAAATGCCAACGATGAGCCGATGATGTAGTCGGGCGGTTTAAGCAACGGCAATCGCCGTTGCAGTTGCATGGCTCTTGCAATGTGAAATGCTGATGAGAACTTCGGAAATGCCAAGTTCGGCTGCCTTCGTTGCCGCTCCCCGATGCAATCGAATCACCGGCTTGCCGCCTGGTTGAATCT
>Ga0082212_10013509_pt1 | contig 10206 bp, 6 predicted proteins | sample TergutNt197P3_FD_71548 | JGI IMG/M metagenome (GOLD analysis project Ga0082212, IMG submission 71548) | Neocapritermes taracua P3 segment gut microbial communities from Petit-Saut dam, French Guiana - Nt197 P3 | ecosystem: Host-associated > Arthropoda: Insects > Digestive system > Gut ...
TGCGTTTAATACTTCCTGTGTGACACGATAAGGTGTAAGGAGATGGACGCGCTCGGCTATCTTGTCTTCTTCGCCCATCGAAGCCCAAATGTCCGTATATATAACATCGGCATCCCTGAGACAGGCAAGGTCCGAGCTCCATTCAATCGTAGCGCCCGTAAGACCGGCCGCTGCCATAGCGCGCGCAACAACCCCTTCATCCGGCGCAAGCTCTTCCGGACCCCACGCCGTAAACTTAATGCCGGTTTTCGCGCATCCGTACATCCAGGCATAAGACATATTATTTCTCGTATCGCCGCAAAAGACGACCTTAACTTCATTCAGCGGCTTTTTTACGTACTCTTCTATAGTCATGATATCGGCCAAAATTTGCGTCGGGTGGTCGTCGTCAGTAAGACCGTTCCAGACCGGGACGCCCGAATACTTGGAAAGATCCCGTACCGTATTTTGCGCGTATCCTCGGTATTCTATGCCGTGGTAGTATTTGCCGAAAAGCTGAGCGCTGTCCTTTGCGCTTTCCTTTGAACCGAACTGTGATGAGCCGGGGCCTATATACGTGACATGGGCGCCCTCCTCGATTGCTCCGAGTTCAAAAGCTGCGCGTGTCCGTGACGAGGTTTTTTCAAAAATAAGCAATATATTTTTTCCTGCCAGGGACTTCCCGCGTATGCCTGCCGCTCGTTTGGCTTTGAGCTCAAAAGATAGGTCAAGCAGATACCTGACTTCTTCAGGAGAAAAATCCATTAATGTCAAAAAGCTGCGTCCTTTTAGGTTTACGGTCATATCCATACCTCCGAGAAGCTATATCTTACCATTTTTGAACACGGCATTGATGAAAAAATGGTATTATTGGGACATGGCTATAACAAGCTTTGTCATAATAATGCTGTTTATGATAGTCCTGTCGAATATACTTGACAGCGCATTCCCTTCGTTCCCGCTTCCGCTCATACAGATAATACTCGGCGTTATCGTGACTCTGACGCCGCTCGATATCAGGCTGGAGCTGCAGCCTGAAATATTCATGGGAATCCTTATAGCGCCGCTCTTGTACCGGGAAGCGGAGGAAGCGGATCTCGCATCGCTTTGGCGCGTACGGCGCGAAGTAATATTCATGGTGTTCGGTCTGGTTTTTGTCACGGTTTTTGTGATCGGGTATTCGGTCAATTATTTTGTTGCCACGATTCCGCTTGCAGCATGCTTCTGCCTCGGAGGGATACTCGGTCCAACAGACCCGATAGCGGTCAAATCCGTATCCGGGCGTATAGAGATAGACAATCACATCATGAGTATCCTAAAAGGGGAATTTTTAATAAACGACTCTTCCGGTGTTATCGCGTTTAACTTTGCGGCGCTTGCGCTCGTTACCGGGTCGTTTTCATTCGGGCAGGCGGCCGTAACATTTGTTGTTGTCTGCCTCGGCGGGTTCCTTGTCGGAATCCTCGTTGGGATAATCAAAAACGGTATTGTGCGGGCGCTTAGGCGTGCGCGAATCCATCATGCTGCCGCCTTTGTTATTATAGAATTGCTTGTCCCCTTCATATGTTTCTTTATTGCAGAAGGGATGGGATTCAACGGAATAATAGCGGCGGTCACAGCCGGGGTAAGGCAAGGGCTTTTTATCCGCCGCGTCGACATTTTTGAAGCACGGTTTACCGTCATTAAAAACTCTTTTTGGGATATGATTTCTCTCGTATTTAATTCCTTTATATTTATCCTGATAGGGTTGGAATTACCGATAATCATCCCGGAAATAATTGAAAGCCCGGACTACACTCTGGGATTTGCGCTGCTTATCGGGCTGCTTGCAACGGTTGTGATGTTCGTTATCCGCTATATCGGCGTTTTTCTTGCCGGCCGCGGCCTGCCCGGAAAGAACTTTAAAGAGCGTGTACAGAGCAGGTTCGTATTAACGCTCTCCGGGGTTAAAGGCACGGTAAGTCTCGCGACTGCCTTCGCTCTGCCGACCGTAATCGCAGGCGGCATAGTGTTTGCGGAGCGTCCGCTGCTGCTATTTATAACGGCCTGCGTTATCGTATATTCGCTGATAGTCGCAATTGTGCTATTGCCGCTTATTGCAAAACCCCGAGAGCGGAAAGTGCAGCAGGAAGGGCTTGCGATTGTACTAAAAGAGACAATTGAACGCATTGAAGAAAACGAGGAGTTTTTTGAGCCGGTTGTCATGCGGCTAAAACGCCGTTTGAGAGAGCTTGAGCTAGAGGTGAAACTCAACGAGAAAGACGCCTACGACTTTGGCGGCACCCCATGGGGGTTTGGTAAAAAATTCATCGACGCCGAGAGGAAGACGCTCGAAGCAGAACGCCTGGCCTTTGAACAACAGGTCATGGTAGGCGATTATACCGAAAAGCAGTTCGATGAATATAGCAGGCAGCTTAAGGAAGGTTTTGAAATTGAGCGGGAAGTTCTTGCCGAATGCGTTAAAGACGGACGGATAAACGAAGAAGAGGCAGATAGAATCCGCGTTGAAATAAACACGCTGGAAAACTTCACTATTGAAGAACTTCAAAACGACCTTTCAACCAGGGTGATTATCGAAAACTCCGTCAGAAAGCGCAGGATGGAGAAAAAAGAGAAATGACAGGCGAATATGCCGCGTTCCTTCCTGCGGATGCGGAAATCGAAACGTTTTACGCGGGCGATAATTCAAAAGCGTGGGAAGTATTAGGATGTAACTTTTTTGAAGCCGGATCAGTTCTGCGGTTTTGCCTCTGGGCGCCGAACGCAAAGAACGTATGGGTTACCGGAGATTTTTGTGATTGGGATGAGACGCGGCACCCTATGGAGCAATATCGCGGGCTTTGGGTCTGTTTTTTAGAGGAAGCAAAACAAGGCGACAATTACAAGTACCGCATTGAGGGAGCAGACGGAAAGGTTGTTATGAAGGCGGATCCTTTTGCTTCTCACGCTGAGACGTCGCCCGGTACTGCCTCAAGGATTTGGGATACAGGCGGCTATGAATGGGGTGACGATTTGTGGCTCGAAAAAAGAAAGACCGCAGACGTCCTCCATGAGCCGATGTCGATTTACGAAGTGCATCCCGGATCCTGGCGTTTGAAAGAGGGTTATGAGAATGCATCGATACGCGAGGTTGCAGACGAGCTTTGTGCGTACGTAAAAGAGATGGGGTTTACGCATGTCGAGCTCATGCCGATAAGCGAGTATCCTTTTGGCGGTTCTTGGGGTTATCAGGTCACGGGGTTTTTTGCGGTCACGAGCCGGTTTGGGACACCGCAGGATTATATGTATTTTGTTGACACGCTGCACAGAGCCGGCATTGGGGTCTTAGCCGACTGGGTTCCGGCGCATTTCCCGAAGGATGCTCATGGGCTTGCACGCTTCGACGGCACATGGCTTTACGAGCATAAAAACCCGCTTAAGCGCGAGCATCCGCAGTGGGGTACGCATGAGTTTAACTACCATCGCCCGGAGGTCGTTTCGTTTTTAATCTCAAGCGCGGTAAGCCTGATTGAGCGGTATCATATCGACGGGCTGCGCGTCGATGCCGTCAGTTCCATGCTGTATCTGGATTACGGCCGCGGGAAGGATTATGTACCGAACGAGGACGGAGGCAATATAGACCGCTCTGCGGTAGAGTTTTTGAAGAAGCTAAACACGGCAGTGCTAGGGGCGTTTCCCGGAGCAGTAACTATTGCGGAGGAATCTACTTCATATCCGCTCGTCACAAAGCCTCCGTACGACGGCGGACTCGGGTTCACTTTCAAATGGAATATGGGCTTTATGAACGATACGCTCGCGTACATGAAAACCGACACATACTTCCGCGGCGGGGCGGCGGACAAAATGACTTTTTCAATGTATTACGCATTTTCCGAAAATTTCATTTTGCCGTATTCGCATGACGAGGTTGTTCACGGAAAAGCTTCGATGATAGGAAAGATGTTCGGCTCCTACGAAGAAAAGTTTGCTTCGCTTAAGGTTCTCTACGCCTGGCTGTTCGGGCACCCCGGCAAGAAGCTTTTGTTTATGGGCAACGAGTTTGCGCAGTTCATCGAATGGGATTACGAAAAAGAGCTGGACTGGTTCTTGCTCGAATACGACACCCATGCGGACATGCAGTCATGGGTACGCACGCTAAACAAATTTTACCGCGAACACCTCGCACTCTACTCCCGTGACGACGGCTGGGAAGGTTTCGAATGGCTCACCGCAGACGAAGGAAAAAACAACGTCTTCGCTTTCGTCCGCACAGGAGAAAATGAACGCATCCTCTGCGTATACAACTTCTCATTTCAGGAATTTCCAAAGTACGACATTCCCCTGCCAGAGCAGGGAAAACTAACCCTCTTACTCTCAAGCGAATCACCGAACAAACCAAAAGTGAAACCAAAAGGGGACGCCGCACAGCGGCAGTCGAGGAGCAAACGCGACGAAGCGTCATCCGGCTCGCCTTACGTTACCCTATCGCTTCCGAAGGCTAGCGCGTTCTTTTATTTATACGAAACTTAGCGGAAAGACAGGTTATTATTAATGAAGAAAAAATTTCAAAAATAGTGTAATGTTTTCGGTTCATCCGGAGTTTTATAGGTATAAGGCAGAATAAAAGTAAAGTTACGTCGGAAAGAGGTGGATATGATGAAGAACAGGAAGAGCATAGGGATAAGGATAATAACTGGGCTGGTCGGCCTTGCGCTTGTGGTTTCGCTTGGCGCTTGCAGCTCCAGCAAATCCGGCGGCGGGATGGCGATGAATGAATCGGCTCCTGCCCCGGCAATGGCGCCGGCTCCTTCAGCCCCGATGATGGCCTCGGGTATGGCAGCTGCGGACATGGATTTCAACAGAACCTATCCCGAAGAACTGGAAAAAATGGCAAGGGACGAAGCCGGAGGCGGCGGATACGGATCCGATGTGAGCGCAGTACAGTCCGGCCGTAAAATCACATTCCGCGCGGACATGTCGATAAACACAAAAAGCTTTGATGCGGATTACAGGGTCATCAACGACATGATTGTACAGGCGGGAGGTTATGTAGCAAACGAAAACATGTACGATAATTCCTACTATAACCGCAATGCCGGCAGGTACGCATATCTCTCGGCAAGAATACCTGCGGCGGGTTATGACTCTTTCCTAGAGCGCCTCGGGTCAGTCGGCGATGTGGTTGGAAGAAATAAGTCATCGGATGATTTAACGTCTCAGTACTATGACACAGAGGCGAGGATCGAGATGCTGGAAATCCGCAAAGAGCGGCTTATGAAATACCTGGTCGAAGCGGAAAACGCCGCGGACATCGTTGAGTTTGAGCGCGAACTGTCATACGTGCTATTCGACCTGGACAATTATCAGGGGAGCAAACGCAGGCTGGATCAACTTGTCGAGTACGCAACCGTAGACGTCAATCTGAATGAAATCATAACGCCGGAGACCATAGGCAAGGACGGCGAGCCGCTCGGAACCCGCGCTTCGGACGCGTTCGGGCTGTCTGTAAGCGGCGTCGGACGTTTCCTGCAGGGCTTTGTAGTGTTCCTCGCGGGCGCTGTGCCGGTTATCATCCTGCTTGCCGTGATAGCATTGATCATCTGGCTGCTCGTACGCCTGTCCCGGAAGATACGCGGAAAAATTCACGGACCTGAATGGAACGCCGCGCGCCAGGAACGTAAAAACGAAAAAAGACAAAGAAAGTTCGAAAAAATCCAGAATAAATATCACAGACACGACGAATAATAACTAACGTAAAACCTAAGTTAAATCTCACACACACAGGCGGGGCAAACTCCCGCCTGTGTTTATTGTATGATAAAATGAAAACTGTGATTAAAACATGGGGAACGGATAAAAAGGGGAGGAAATATGCGTAGAAAAAAGAAAACCGTCGCGATGCTCCTTGCCGGCGGGCAAGGGTCCCGGCTCGGCGTCCTGACCGCGGAAAAAGCGAAGCCTGCCGTAACATACGGAGGCAAGTACCGCATCATAGATTTTCCGCTCTCAAACTGCACTTTCTCCGGGATAGACACAGTCGGCGTGCTGACCCAGTACAGACCGCTGGAGCTCAACACCTATATCGGCACTGGCTCCCCGTGGGACCTTGATACGATGTCCGGAGGCGCATATGTGCTGCCGCCCTTTTCGGTAGGAGAGTCGGGCGAATGGTACACGGGCACGGCAAACGCAATCTTCCAGAACATGGGCTTTATTGAGCAATTCGACCCGGATTACCTGCTCGTGCTCTCCGGCGATCACATTTACAAGATGAACTACAAATGGATGCTTGCCGCACACATAGAAAAGGAAGCGGACGCGACAATCGCCGTCATCCCCGTTCCCTTAAACGAGGCCTCGCGCTACGGCATCATGAATACGGACGAAACCATGCGGATTACGGATTTCGACGAAAAACCCGAAAACCCGAAGAACAACCTCGCCTCCATGGGCGTCTATGTTTTCAACTGGCCGACCCTCAAGGGTTACCTGATAGAAGACGATACCGATCCAGAATCAGACAACGACTTCGGAAAGAACATCATCCCGAAAATGCTGGCAGAGGACGAGAAGCTTTACGCTTACGAGTTCGGCGGCTACTGGAAAGACGTCGGTACAATCCAGTCTCTCTGGGAAGCAAATATGGAACTTCTATCAGCCACCCCGCCGATAAACCTATATGACGAAGCTTGGAGGATTTTCTCTCGTAATCCGAACGCCCCGCCGCATATAGTCGACGAGAACGCGAAGGTAATAAACAGCCTGGTCTGCGAAGGTTGCAGAATATATGGAACTGTTGAGAACAGCATATTATCAACCGGCGTGGTGGTTGAAAAAGGCGCCTCCGTTTATGACAGCATCGTTATGGCGGACACGAAAATCTGCGAGGGAGCACAGGTCGACATGGCTATAATCGATGAGGAAGCGGTTGTCGGAAAAGGTGCGGTCATAGGCACGGCGCACGACCCCAAGCAGGCGGAAAAAGTGATAACGGTCATCGGCAGGGGAGTGTGCATAACTCCGGGCGAAACCGTAGCGGCGGGGGAGGAGGTGCGAAATGATTCGTGAAGCCTTCGGGATTCTTTATGCGGGAGAGGAGATACCGAACCTGCGAGAGCTTGTCGACCAGCGGATTGTAGGGGCGCTGCCAATTGGCGGGAAATACCGCGTCGTGGACTTCCCGCTTTCCAACATGGTCAATTCGGATATCCGCAGCGTCGGAGTGCTCGTGAGCCGGAATTACAATTCGCTCATGGATCATCTCGGGTCGGGCAAGGCGTGGGACCTTTCGCGGAAGAGTGACGGTCTCTTTATCCTGACGCCGTTTGCGCTGCGGGAAAATACCGGCTCGTATCGCGGCAAGGTTGAGGCGCTCAGGAGCTCGATGGATTTTCTGAGGCGGACGCGGCACGAGTACTGCATCCTTGCCGGCACGACCAGTATCTATAATTTCAACTACGATGAGATGATGCGTTTTCATATCGAAAGCAACTCGGACATCACAGCTCTTTACCATCATGTGCAGCCGCCCTTCCCTCTTGAGGAACAGTACCATGATGTGTTTTTTGACATCAAAGAGGACGGGCGTATCTGCGGCATCGAGGCAAACACGACGGCGACGTCGCTTACCGCACGCTCGCTTAAGTCGTATATCATACGCAAGGACATCCTGATTTACCTGCTTGATGATTGCTATTCGCGAGGCGAGTACAAGTTCAGCGAAAACCTTTTGAGGAACAACGTAAACCGCATGCGCATAATGGCGTTTGAGCATCCGGGTTATGTCGGGATGCTGAGGTCCGTGCAGGCGTATTTTAACGTCAACATGGATATGCTGAAACCGAAAATCAGGGAGGAGCTTTTCCAGTCGAAGAATATCATCTACACAAAGTCCAAGGATTCCGTACCAGCGAAATACACTTCCGGCGCGGCGGTTAAAGGCAGCCTAGTAGCAAACGAATGCGTAGTCGAAGGCAGCGTAGAAAAGTCCGTGCTCTTTCGGAATGTGCATATCGGGCGCGGCGCAAAAATCAAAAACTCTATCATAATGCCGGGCTCGCAAATCGCAGAAGATGCGGAGCTCGAGTATGTGATTATAGACAAGAACGTTACCGTACGCCCGCGCACCCGCTTGCTGGGAACCCTAAGCTATCCCATCGTAATCCGCAAAGGCGCCATGGTTTGACGGGCGAGACGGGCAATCCGAAAGTCCTTATAGTTGCCTCGGAGGGCATGCCGTTTATCAAGACCGGCGGTCTGGCCGATGTTGCCGGAACCCTGCCGAAGGCGCTGAAAGAGCTTGGCTTAGACGCTCGCGTCATGCTGCCGCTTCATGCGCAAATCAAACAGGAATACGGCGCGGAACTAAAGACAGAAGCGTCCGTTATGATAAAACTCGGCTGGCGCGAAAAATACCTCGGTCTTGTTTCGCTGGAAAAAAACGGCGTCACCTGGTACTTCATCGACAACGAAGACTATTTCACAGGCGGCGTTTACCGGGGCGGCGACGCGGAAAACGAACAATATCTCTACTTCTGCAAAGCGGTCTGCGAAGCGTTGCTGCTCCTGGATTTTAAGCCGGATGTCCTGCACCTTAATGACTGGCACACCGGTCTGATCCCGCTGCTAATCAAGACTCAGTACGCAGGCCGCTACGAAAAAGAAAAGAAGCTGCTGTTTACGATCCACAACATCGAGTTCCAGGGTAAAATGGATTTCGGCCTGATGAAGGATATGCTCGGCTTGCCGGATTTTTATTACACTCCGGAATACGTCGAGGCAGGCGGTTGCGCAAATATGCTAAAAGCCGCGCTCGTATTTGCGGACAGGATTACTACGGTAAGCCCGAACTACGCGAAAGAGATTGTTCATCCTTGGTATGGCCGTGGTATGGAAGGGATACTCTCCGCACGGAAACATGAACTCTCCGGCATCGTCAACGGGATCGACGCAAAGGTTTTTAACCCGGAAACGGACGAAGCGATTCCGGCTAATTTTTCCGCCGCAGACCTCACCGGCAAACGCGCCTGCAAAAGCGCCCTGCGCACCGAATTCTCCCTGGGCATAAAACTCTCGGTTCCGATAATATCCATGGTCTCAAGGCTGACCGGACAGAAAGGCTTCGACCTGGTTATGCACGTCCTCGAGGAACTGCTTCAAGAGGACATAGCCTTTGTGATCCTCGGTTCCGGTGAAAAAAAATACGAAGACTTTTTCAACCACATCGCCGCTAAATACCCCTCGAAAGCCGGAGTGTATATCGGATATAACGAACCGCTTGCGCACAGAATCTACGCAGGCTCGGACTTTCTGCTCATGCCCTCTGAATATGAGCCGTGCGGCCTTTCGCAGATGATCGCCCAACGTTACGGAACGCTGCCTATAGTGCGTGAAACCGGAGGGCTTGCCGACACCGTAGCGCCATATAATATGTACACGAAAGACGGCACGGGCTTCGGCTTCTCAACCTTCAACGCGCACGACATGATGGGCGCGACGCGGCTTGCGCTTTCCGTCTACGCAGACAAGAAAGTTTTGCGGAAGCTGCGCAAAAATGCTATGCTCACTGACAATGATTTTTTGAAATCCGCAGCCCAGTATAAGGAACTGTATGAGGAGATAATATGCTAGATAAGCCGGACAAAAACCAAATAAAAGATGAAATAATTAAAAAACTGAAGCGCTCCGTCGGCGTTGCGCCGGAAGAAGCGACTGCCGAAGACGTCTATCAGGCAGTCGGCCGCACCGTGCGAGACCTCGTCATGGATAAATCGGCGGATTCGATAAGGGCTGTACATGCGTGCTGCGCAAAGCGCCTGTATTATCTTTCGGCGGAGTTCCTTATTGGCCGCGCGCTTACAAACAATATGATAAACCTCGGGCTTGACGAGGCGTATAGAGAGGCGGTCAGCGAGCTCGGTTATGACCTTGACGAGATCGCAGAACAGGAAAACGACGCAGGCCTCGGAAACGGAGGCCTTGGCCGGCTTGCAGCATGTTTCCTGGACTCGCTGTCAACGCTGGAAATGCCCGTGACCGGCTGCTGTATCCGCTACGAGCACGGCCTGTTCCGCCAGCGTATAGTAAATGGGGAACAGGAAGAGACGGACGACAACTGGCTGGACAAAGGCAACGTATGGGAGATAGCCAGGCCTGACGACAGGGTTGAAGTTCGCTACGGCGGACATATTGAGGAGGTCTGGACAGAGCACGGGCTATCGGTCGAACACGAAGGCTATACGACAGTAT
>Ga0082212_10013510_pt1 | contig 10206 bp, 7 predicted proteins | sample TergutNt197P3_FD_71548 | JGI IMG/M metagenome (GOLD analysis project Ga0082212, IMG submission 71548) | Neocapritermes taracua P3 segment gut microbial communities from Petit-Saut dam, French Guiana - Nt197 P3 | ecosystem: Host-associated > Arthropoda: Insects > Digestive system > Gut ...
CAGAAAAACACGGATGCTTGTCAGATGAGGAAATAGACGCTGAGATTCAGGCAGCAAGAGCCTCAATCAAAACAAGAGGTGAAAGCTAAATACTGACCGTTGCATTGAATACAAACATGTTTACATCAGCATTCTGATGTCACAAAAATGGCGGAGAATTGGCAAGGTCTATATCATAGACACGCATACGACGCCATGATATAATCACATTATCCACACTTGCGCTTGACGATTACTGGCTTATTTGCCAAAATATGATTAAAGCTGGAGTGTGAAAATATGAAGTACTGTCCTTACTGCGGCGCTGCCCTTTTTGGCGGCGCTGCAGCTTTTCGCGTCGCATTTTTTTTGCGTGGAGTGCGGCAAACCGATACCAATAATCGTTGAACCTGTCTGTCAAAAACGAGAAACGCAAAACCCTTTCATAATGGAACGGCGCCAACGTCCGGGCAGTCATGCTCATGCAGGTATCCCCCATTTTTTTATCTCAAGAACATGTGGGTCTCCTCTCTGCCAATCTATTGGCGCGACTGCGTGGATTTCGATATCCCAACTGACCTCATTTGCAAGTACTGACAAAGCAACATAGGCGCTCATCACATCGTTTCCGTATACGTCGGTGACGACGGCAATATCTATGTCACTGTCTATATTAGCTTCGCCTTTGACAGTTGAACCAAAAACAAAAATAAGCGCATTAGGATCTATCTGTTCACGGACAAGCAAAGCAAAGTCGGCGCCTGTTTTTAGCGCATCTTCTTTAGTGATCGGAGAAGCTTTCGACGCGAGTATAGCGGCCGCTTCCGCAGCAATAGAAGCATCGTACACGACTGAGCTAAGGTCAGCACAAACTCGCTTACTCATGCTCAAAACCTCCTGTCTTTATCTTCTGAATATAATATGCAACAAACCCACCTTCAAGTAAAAATTGAAAGCAGGTTTATATGCACTGGAGCTTCCGACGAGATTCGAACTCGTGACCCCGTCCTTACCAAGGACGTGCTCATGCCGACTGAGCTACGGAAGCACTTTCTTTTTTTACCGGAATATTGACCCAAAAGTTGACCCAAACGCTGACCCAAACCGGCATAAAACCAGATGAATCCACATGAAACGGCATGTACTTTGTGTTCTCTAAAACCGTTGATATCACTGGGTTTTTAGACTAGATGACATTTGATGAAACTAGCTGTCATAGCTCTAACATCCTTACCAAGGATGCGCTCTGCCTCCTGAGCTATGGAAGCGCAAGGGTCAACGGACTGCGCGGCGCCGGGTATGTTATACGTCCGCGTAATCTTCAAACTCCCCGTTGCTCTTCAGTTTCTTCTCATCAATTTTAGATCTGACGTCAATGACGAACTCCGCGATCTGATTTCTGTACATAATGATTGCAGCCACTACAGCGGCGATCGCGACAAATGCGCAAACGATGCAAATTACCAGCTTAAGCCCCTTCATTTCAGTATCTCCTTTGGTCATTATTGGTTTAGCGCCCCCTATTGTACATCACCCCCGGAGAAAAAACAATAGGAAATTCGCAAAGAATGAAGTATAATAACAGTTGCAGCGAATGCAAGCATTATATAATGTTATACACATTAACCGTCCGGGAGTGAAATAATTGTCAAAGATCAAAATGACCACGCCTCTTGTAGAAATGGACGGGGACGAAATGACCCGCGTCCTCTGGCAGCTTATCAAATATGAACTCATCATGCCGTTTGTCGACCTGAAAACCGAATACTACGACCTCAGCCTGCCAAACCGCAACGCAACGAAAGATCAAGTCACGATCGACTCTGCGAACGCGACAAAAAAGCTCGGAGTGGCCGTGAAATGCGCGACAATAACGCCAAACGCCCAACGGCTGGAAGAGTACCCTGAACTCACCGAAATATGGAAGTCCCCTAACGCTACGATCCGCTCGATCCTTGACGGCACCGTTTTCAGGACGCCGATAACTATAGATTGCATCAAACCTGCCGTCAGGACATGGGAGAAACCCATCACCATCGCCCGCCACGCTTACGGCGATGTGTACAAGGCGGCGGAGCTGATAACGGACGAGCCCGGCGAATGCGTTATGTCATTCAACGGTGAATCCGGGGCCCAACAGACTGTTTTAGTGCAAAAAGTGAACGGCCCCGCCGTATGGCTGGGGCAGCACAACAAAGATACAAGCATCCGCAGTTTCGCGCGCTCATGTTTTCAATACGCAGTGGACACGCGCCAGGACCTGTGGTTTTCGACGAAAGACACAATATCAAAGGTTTACGACGGGCGCTTCAAAGCGGTCTTTGAAGAAGAGTTTGAAAGTTACAGGAAACGCTTCGCCGAACTCGGTATCGAATACTTTTACACATTGATCGACGACGCGGTCGCGCGCGTGGTCCGCTCGAAAGGCGGCTTTATCTGGGCGTGCAAAAATTACGACGGGGACGTTATGAGCGACATGATAAGCTCCGCTTTCGGCTCGCTTGCCATGATGACGAGCGTTCTCGTCTCACCGGACGGAAAGTATGAGTTTGAAGCTGCTCACGGCACGGTCACACGGCACTACTACAGGTATCTGAAAGGTGAAAAGACCTCCACAAACCCCATCGCGACGATCTTCGCCTGGACCGGGGCGCTTGCTAAGCGCGGCGAGCTGGATGGTTTAACGGAGCTTTCCGGTTTCGCGGCGATGCTCGAAAACGCGTGTCTTGACATGCTTCGATCAGGCGTCATGACGTCGGATATCGCCCCGCTGGCCGAGCCCGGTTTTGACGTCAGGGTCGCCGACTCATGGGAGTTCATATCGGCGGTCGCCGCAAAATTAGAAAACGAAAAATGCAAAACGTAAAATGAAAACTATGGTTGACTCCTTGCTCCTCATTCCTCATTCCTCATTCCTCATTCCTAACTCTCAAACCGTACCGTGCCGGGGTTTTCGATGACATACCCGCCCATCGCTTCGAGTTTTTGCCTGAACGCGGCTGATTTCAGGACTTCCAAAAGTCTTTGCACCGTTAGCAGCTCCCAGGCATGATCCGGTATCAGAAGATCGTACTGTTCCCGGCAGACCGGCAAAAAATCGAGGTCATACAGCTTTGCCGCCGAATATATCCCAAGGCCGGCGTCAGCCGAGCCCGCCGCTATCAGCGCAGCCACTGAAGTATGTGTATACTCCTCCCGGCTGTAGCCGTCGATTTCCGATGTATCCACGCCGTTCAGCCGGCACAGATAGTCGATCAGGATCCGTGTTCCGGATCCTTTTTGCCTGTTGATATAACGAAGCCCCTCCCCCGCAAGGCCGGCGACACCGGTTATATTCTTCGGATTTCCTTTCGCCAGCATCAACCCTTGCGTACGCTTGACGCATTCGATCAGTTTGACGCCGCCTTTCGGGAGGATTTTCTTTATAAATGAGATATTATACTCCCCGGTTTCCTCGTCGAGAAGATGCGTACCCGCGATATGAGCCTCGCCGCGGCGCACTGCTATCAGCCCGCCCATGCTGCCCACATGCGCCGACCCCATCGATATGTCGCCATACCCGACCCGTAAAAGCTCCGATAACTCGTCAAGCAGCGGATCATGGCTCCCGATAGCCACAAGGCTGCGCCTCAGTTCGCCCTCAGACCGCAGTATGCGGACCCGCACTTTCTCCCCGCTCTCATAACTTCCGACTCCTTGCGGGACTTCAACGATCCCGTCGGCTTTCATGAACGACGTTACTATACCGCTGCCGCGGCCGAGCGGTGAAGCTATAAGCTGCTCTTTTACATATCCCATACGGACCCGGACAAATTCCTGATACTTGAGGGCGGAAACGATTGGCTTTGACAGTACGGCGTCAGTGTAACGGTCGACTTCCGGCGTCCTGCGGCAAAGATATTCAATAATCGGCCGCAGTATTTGCTCGATAACTATTATACTCGACACAGGGTATCCCGGGACGCCCAGTACCGGCTTCGGGCCGCTGTAACCGAGTACCGCAGTCCTTCCGGGTTTTATGGCAAGCCCGCGGCACATCACAGCGCCGTTCTCCGCTATCGCTTCGGCTGTATTCTCCGCGCGTCCCGCCGGCGCTCCCGCGTTCAGTATGACTATATCGCACTCAGACAGCGCGGTTTCCAGTGCTCCGCATATCTCTGAAAGCCCCCCGCCGACCGCCGGGTATGATATGACCTCGGCGCCCCAGCCGCGCAGCATTGCCGAAATCATCGCCGGGTTGTGCGCCGCCGCGTTGTGCGCCGCCGCGTTGTGCGCCGCCGCGTCCTCCATTTCCGGGCAGTTCTCAGGCGGTATGTGCATATCGCCTGTCGGGATTATGCCTGCCACAGGCTTTTTGATTACAGAAAGAGAGCTTATACCCCCCGCGATAATTGCGCCGATAGCCGACGGCGTTACAGTAGAAAACGACGGCAGGATCATCTCGCCCGCGCAGATATCTTCGCCGATCCTTCGAATATGCTGCCAGGGCGCCGCCGGTTTATTGATCGTTATGGTATCATTTACCCTGCTGCCTTCTTTATCCCCATCGCCCGTCTCTCGCGGTTCTCCCTCTCTAATCTCCTCTCTCAACTCTCCGCCCACAGCTCCCGCCGGAACCTTAACGACGTCCTCGATCATAATGACAGCGTTGCGACCGGCAGGCAGGGGGTCGCCCGTACTAACCGGCACATACTGCCCCGCAGCCAGCGTCACAGGCGTCTTTTCGCCTGCCCCTGACGTCAGCTCCGCATCCAGCGCAACACCCTCCATCGCGCTCACGTTATTATACGGCGAGCAGATACGCGCATAGACCGGCCCGGCAGTGACACGCCCGTTGGCCTCCGCCACAGGTACTGACTCAGTCCGCGGCGCCATGCCGTTTTTTATAAGCAACTCCATATATTCCGTCTTCGCCTTTTCAAGCGGAATATCCGTTAAATGTTCAAATGCCAAGCTAACACATCCCGGTCAATAAAATTCTTTCATTATTCTACCTGATTTTCCGCGAAATTCAATAGGAATATACTCGGCTGCAAAACCCGGCGGCTTTTTGAAATAAACAGCGACTCTTTGAACAAACAGCGACTCTTTGAACAAACAGCGACTCTTTGAACAAACAGCGACTCTTTGAGACAAAATCGCGTGCGGTTCAGTGAGACAATATCACAAACGGTTCATAACCCGGCGGCTTTTTGCAAAAAAGACCCGGCGGCTTTTTGCAAAAAAGACGCTTGACAGCGCTTGCGCCTTGTGTTACAGTACACTTCACAAATATCGAATACCTAAAGGCGACGACGAAGACGGCAGGGGTAAAACTCCGCGCAGGAGCGACGCAGCGCAATACGGCGCATAACAGAGCGGCGCAATACGGCGCAGTACAAAGCGATCCAGAGAGCCGGCGGCAGGTGCGAGCCGGACGCTTAAACCCCAACGCCCATCACTTCCGAGCCGGGACCCGAACACAGGGCGGCGCAGCGAATATCCTTTGCGACCCCTTGCCGGTAGGCGATCCCCGTAGACGGCTGCGTTAAAGCCGGGGGCTTAAGCGATCCCGCACCGAAGCGGGAGGGCCGAGCCTGATGAGGTGGCGCGAAAGCGCAATTTGAGTGGTACCGCGGGATAATCTCCCGTCTCAAAGGAAATCTTTGGGATGGGGGTTTTTTAATGAAAACATAGAATGTAAAGTGTAAAACTGCAGACGCATATTGGTTTTCAAATCTGTATATACCTCAATATCAAGCCTACTGGCTATGGTCCACTGACCACAAGTTTATTATCAGGAGGAAACTATCATGACACACGCAAATGAAACAACGACTAAAATAATGGACGTCGCGCTGCGCATACGCGAACTGCGCGAACTGACAGGCTACACAAGCGGCGAAATGGCCGAAAAACTCGGGCTGGGTGTGGAAACGTACGAGCAGTACGAACAAGGCGCTGAGGACCTGCCGTTTTCATTCATCCACAACTGCGCCCTGCTGTTTGGCGTTGAACTCACCGACCTGCTGGAAGGCGAAAGCGCCCGGCTGACCGCCTACACAGTCGTCAGGCGCGGCAAAGGCCGCGTCACATCGCGCGAGCAGCACATCGAAGTCTGCGACCTGGCTCCCCTCTTCCGGCATAAAATCGCGGAGCCGTACTGGGTCACCTACTCCTATGCCGAACAGCAGCAGAACACGCCGATACCGCTCGTATCCCACAGCGGGCACGAGTTCAACATCATCTTCAGCGGTCGGCTCAAAGTGCAGATCGGCGAGCATACGGAAACATTATCCGAAGGCGACAGCATCTATTACAACAGCTCTACGCCGCACGGCATGATAGCCGTAGGCGGGCAGGACTGCGTGTTCTGCGCCGTCGTGATCCCGGGCGAAGAAACAGAAGCCGCAGAACTGACAGAGACGATAGAACAGCCGACGGTCACAAAAGGCCCCTATGTCTACGAAAACTTCGCCGTCCCGGTCGAGGACGAGCAAGGCGCTTTGCTGTCGATATCGTTTAAAAACCAGGACAAATTCAACTTCGCATTCGACGTCGTCGATGCGCTTGCCGAGAAATCCCCCGGCAAGCTGGCTATGCTGCATGTCGACCGCGAGCAAACCGTCCGCAGGTTCACATTCGAGGACATCTCACGGCAGTCGTCGCGCGTGGCGAACTACTTCACATCGCTGGGTATAAAGCGCGGCGACCGCGTGATGTTGGTGCTTAAGCGCAACTGGCAATTCTGGCCCGTGATAGTCGCGCTGCACAAACTCGGCGCTATAGCTGTCCCGGCGACGGACCAATTGCTCCAAAAAGATTTTGAGTACAGATTCGAAGCCGCAGGCATCAGCGCCGTCGTATGCACCGCCCAGAGCGGAGCCCCGGAAGAGATAGACCGCGCGATACAAAGCTGCCCCGGCGTCACTGTCAAGATCATCGTCAACGGCGAGCGCGAGGGCTGGAACTGCTATGACAGCGAAGTCGAAATGTTCCGCAGCCTATACCCGAGGCCGGACGACGCCCCTTGCGGTGAGGACCTCATGCTGATGTACTTCTCGTCAGGCACCACCGGCTACCCGAAGATCGCCGCGCATTCCTACACTTACGCGCTCGGGCATTTCATCGGCGCAAAATACTGGCACTGCGTCGACCCCGACGGCATACACTTTACGATATCCGACACCGGCTGGGGCAAATCCGTATGGGGCAAGCTTTACGGCCAATGGCTGTGCGAAGCTGCTGTGTTCACATATGACTTTGACCGCTTCGACGCCCTGGAGATACTGTCGATGTTCGCAAAACACGGGATCACGACGTTCTGCGCACCGCCGACGATGTACCGGTTCCTGATCCGCGAAGACCTCTCGAAATTCGACCTGACGACGATAAAGCACCTGACCACAGCGGGCGAAGCGCTTAACCCGGAAGTGTTCCACCAATTCAAAAAAGCGACGGGCCTTTCGATCATGGAAGGTTTCGGTCAAACCGAAACGACGCTTTCTATCGGCAACTTCGTCGGCATGACGCCGAAAGTCGGGGCCATGGGCAAACCAAGCCCGCTGTACAACGTCGACCTGATGGATACGGACGGCAACCCGGTCGGCCCGGGCGAAGTCGGCGAGATCGTTATACGTACGGACGAGAGCACCCCCTGCGGATTATACAAGGGATACTATATGGACGATGAAAAAACAGCCGAAGCGTGGCATGACGGCGCTTATCATTCGGGCGACACAGCGTGGCGGGACGAGGAAGGCTACTTGTGGTACGTCGGGCGCGTCGACGATCTGATCAAATCCTCCGGCTACCGCATTGGGCCGTTTGAAATCGAAAGCGTTATAATGGAGCTGCCTTATGTTCTGGAATGCGGCGTCTCCCCCGAACCCGACGAGATACGCGGGCAGGTCGTCAAGGCGAGCGTCGTGCTGACAAAAGGGACCGAGCCTACGGAAGAACTGAAAAAGGATATCCAGGAGTACGTAAAAACCCACACCGCGCCGTATAAATACCCGCGTATCGTCGTTTTCCGCGACAGCCTGCCAAGGACTTTCAACGGGAAAGTGCAGAGGAACCAATTGTAAAAGTAGCCAGAATCCTTTTTCAAACGATTATTGAAACGTTTATCGGCATTGTGATATGATATTTGCGCGGGCAGGGACACCTGCCCGTCTGCAGAAAGGGCTTTTGCCAACGGTGGCGGTCTTTGTCCTCCGAGAGGAGGTGGTGCGATGGGTATACTCACTGAGCTTCGCAAGTTCGCGCAAGCTCTCGCGAGCCTCATCCGCGCTATAAAATCGAAGTAACCGCCCTCCTTTGACCGGGTAGCGGTTACTTCTTGTAACACATCCTGGACAAAGACCGTCATGGCCTTGCCCTTTCTGTCATTAATATACCACACAGCATGGGGACAGTCAACTGTTTTCAAACATTTTCACGAATTTTCGTTTGTAGAAAGTTACGGGTCACGGGGTATCCGGTAAACTGAGGTTACTTTATACCCCCTGACCAGCAACTATAGAAACTAAGTAAAGGATAGTGGTTATTATGCCAAGGAAATTCATGAGGAAAAACGCTGCGGCCGATACGATGGAAAGCTTCTGCCGCTACTGGCTGGACTATGAGAAAACAGACTTGCGTGCGACGTCGAAATACGCATACTCCGTTATTGTGAACAATCACATTGTACCGTATTTCACCGGTAAACCGCTGCAGAGCATCAAGAGAGAGGACATATACAGGTATTTCGCCCACCTCCGCGACAAAAAAGATTTGACCGCGAATACGATCCGGAAACACTATGACCTCCTATTCAGCATTTTTACATCCGCAGAACAATCGGAGAAAATACAGGTATCCCCGATGAAAGGCGTGCGCCCTCCCCGGGAGGAACCGTATGATAATAATATCTATGCCCCGGGCCAGATCGTCGAACTGTTCCGGGCGGCGCAGGGCGACCGCATCGAAATCGCCGTACACCTGGCTGTCTACCTTGGCTTGAGACGCGGCGAAATATGCGGGCTGCGCTGGGAGAACGTCGACCTGGACGGCAGCGCCATACACATCATAGACAACCGGACAATGGCCGGCGCGACAGTGATAGACGGCCCGCTGAAAACGGTAGCCTCCGAACGCAGCCTGAAGATACCCGACGGGCTGATGCCGGCGCTGCTCTCGGCAAAAGCCCGGAAGGAAACGGACATGCAGGCGCTCGGTACGGATTACGAGGACAGAGGGTATGTGTTCTGCTACAGGAATGGGCGCCCCTACCGCCCGAATTACCTGTCCATGCTGTTTTCACAAATGCTGGAGAAAAAAGGCTTGCCGCATATCCGCTTCCACGACCTCCGCCACACCCACGGCTCCATAGCCATACTAAACGCGCCGCTTTACGACGTATCAAAGTCGATGGGCCACAGCCGCCAGGATATCACGCAAAAGATCTATATCAAAGAGCTGACTAAAGTCAAAAGCGCCGCAGTGGACTCCGTCGACAGCGCTTTGAAAACCGCAATGTCCGGCGCGGACGGCGCGAAGTGATAGGGCGTGGTATCACAAAGATCACAGAGCTTCCAGATAGGTCAACACCTTTTCGGCAACCTCCAGACTTACTTTTCCGACATCGCTGTGTTTCAAATAAGCATTTACATTACCATGGTTAAGTTGAAGATCAGTGTACAACCTGTATGTTGATACATTCTTTTGCTGTTGTAACTCTCTTGTTTTATTGAGTATAAGAGCCTTTGAGCGGTTCTTTGTTTTTTGGCGGTCGCGAATGCTTATATAACTTTTATATACCTTATGATACTCATTGCGCAGCGCACTTTTTTTCCCTTGCTCAAATATAGCGATTATATCGTTCCAACTCAGCTCCTCCGGGAAGTCTTGCGCTGCCTCCAGTAAAACAGGATCAACAGCAACTTTATTCAGATAACTCAGCTTACTTGACGCTGCGGCAAATAATATCAATGGTTCTATTAGCCGGTAGTTTGCCGGGACCGCCTCTGCAAGACGCTTTATATCGTTTGTACCGGCGTCAGACAAAGCACGCAAATACTGGTGTAAAAAACCTTTGAATGTTAACAGTCTCAAGTTCGGTACCTCCCGACGTACTCATTATAACAAATGTGAGCTGCGCCCACAACCCAAAAAACCATAAGACTAACTGCTTGCTCACGCGCCGCGCAAGCGCGGCGAGTACCCAACGGACAAAGAAATTCGTGTTTTTTATTAGCTTTCTTTGTC
>Ga0082212_10013511_pt1 | contig 10205 bp, 7 predicted proteins | sample TergutNt197P3_FD_71548 | JGI IMG/M metagenome (GOLD analysis project Ga0082212, IMG submission 71548) | Neocapritermes taracua P3 segment gut microbial communities from Petit-Saut dam, French Guiana - Nt197 P3 | ecosystem: Host-associated > Arthropoda: Insects > Digestive system > Gut ...
TGTGATCATCGAGTTCGCCACATTGTTGCCGTCGCCTATCCAACACGCCTTGAGGCCTTCGAGCCGCCCTTTGTGCTCGCGTATCGTCATGAGGTCCGCGAGTACTTGGCATGGGTGCGCAAAGTCGGTCAGCCCGTTTATCACCGGGATATCGGACCAGCGCGCGAGCTCTTCGACTTCCTCCTGCTCGAATGTGCGGATCATTATGCAGTCGCAATACCTGCTGAGGACGCGCGCCGTGTCGGAAGTCGGCTCCCCGCGCCCCAGTTGGCTGTCGGCGCTGGAAAGGAAGATGCCATGTCCGCCCAGTTGGTATATCCCGACCTCGAAAGAGACCCGGGTGCGCGTGGAGTTCTTGGCGAATACCATCGCCAGCGTTTTCCCGGACGGAAAGGAGTGCTTCGTCCCCGCTTTTAGCTCGGCTTTGAGCATATCGGCCGTGTCGAGTATCCCTATTATGCCATCACGATTCAGATCAAGCAGTTTCAACAAGTCTTTTTTCATAACAACTCTCCTAATGTGGCCTTCAGTATTGCAAGGCCTTTGTCTATCTCTTCATAACTTATGGTGAGCGGCGGCAGCATCCGCAGCGCGTCGTCCCCTGCCGTGAGGATCAGAAGGCCATTTGCGACGCACGCTTTCGCGGCCTCTTTGTGGTCGACGCTCAGAAGCGGGATCCCGACCATCAGCCCCTTGCCCCGGATATCGCCGATTGCGGGCGAGTTCCACCCCTGTATCTTATCTTTAATATATTCGCCCTTCATTATAACTCCGGCAAGCGCGTCATCGTCAAGCTGCCTGAGCACTTCGAGCGCTGCCGCGGCCGCGACGGGGTTCCCGCCGAATGTCGACGCGTGGGTCCCTGCTGTCAGGACGGCGCTGCATTTTTCGCCGGAAATGAACCCGCCAAGCGGCAACCCGCCCGCGATGCCTTTGGCGAAGCTAATGACATCCGGCGTTATGCCGTACTGCTGGTAGGCAAACAAAGCCCCCGTCCTCCCGGCGCCTGTTTGCACTTCGTCAACCAGCAACAGGATATCGCGGCCGGCGCACAGATCCGCCAGGTCTTTCACGTAGCCCGGGTCGAGAGGCAGGACCCCGCCTTCGCCCTGTATGACCTCAATCACTACCGCGCAAACCCCGTTCATCGGCAGGACGGGTTTGAACGCGGAGGATCCGTCGCTTACCGCAGCGGAGGCGAAAGTGTCGAGCAGGGCTTCCAGCGCTTTGACGTCATTTGCGGGGACATGCCTGAATCCTTCGGTGAATGGGAAGAAGTAGTTGTGGAAAGCATCCTGGCCTGTCGCAGCAAGCGTTGTGATCGTCCTGCCGTGGAAGCTCTGTTCGAGGCTGACTATCGTACTTCTACCCCTACCGTATTTGTCAAACGAGTATTTGCGCGCGAGCTTTATCATGCCTTCGTTTGCTTCAGCACCGGAGTTCGAGAAGAAAACGTTCTTGAGCCCTGTGCGCCCGCTAAGCTCTTTAGCTAACCTAACATAAGGCTCCGAGTAATAGAGGTTAGATATGTGCTGCAGTCTCATGGTCTGGGCATACACAGCGTCCGCCAACCCCTTGTTGCCGTATCCGACGGAGTTGACGCCGATGCCGCTTGTGAAATCTATATATTCCTTACCCTCAGGGCTGTATAGGGTCGCGCCGTTCCCATGGTCGATGACGGCGTCGAAGCGCGCGTAGGTCTGCATCACATTCTCAGCGTCCAAGCTTTTAATATCTTCACTATTCATATCGTCCTCCCAAACTCCACTCCAGTTCTAGTAAATCATAGTGCCGGCGCCTTCGTCAGTCAGCATCTCTATGAGGATCGAGTGAGGGATGCGACCGTCGAGTATATGCGTCCGCCGGACGCCGCCGTTTATCGCGTCTGCACAGCATTCGACTTTCGGGATCATCCCGCCTGCAACGATATTTTGGGCTTTAAGCCCTTCTATCTCTTCTGACTTGATGACTTTGATAAGCGTTTCTTCCTCGTCTTTTTCGCGCAGCACGCCGCGGGTGTTTGTCAGCAGTATAAGCTTTTCCGCCTCAAGCGCGATAGCCAGGGACGCTGCGGCTGTGTCAGCATTGACGTTATACGGCGTGTCGTCGTCCACCCCGAACGCGACAGTCGCCACGACCGGTATGTGCCCGTCGTCTATCGCCTGCAGCACTACTGCGGGGTTTACGCCGGTGATGTCCCCGACGTAACCATAGTCCTTGCCGTCGCCCTTGTCCATCCTCCTGGCTTCGAACAGCTTCCCGTCGAGCCCGCACAGCCCGATGGCGCTGCCGCCTTTTCTGACGATTGTCGACACGAGGTCCTTGTTGACCTTCCCGCAAAGTACGCTCTGGACGACCGACATTGTCCCCGCATCGGTGTACCTGAGACCGTCGACAAAGCGCGACTCCATGCCCAGCCGGTCGAGCATTTCGTTTATCTCCGGCCCCCCGCCGTGTACGAGGACGGCGTGTATGCCGACAAGCTGCAACAGTATGATGTCCTCAATGACCGCGTCAAAAAGCTCATCGCTTATCATCGCGTTGCCGCCGTATTTTATCACGACGACTTTACCCGTGAACTTTTGGATATACGGCAGCGCCTCGACGAGCGTCTGCGCCCGCGTTTGGTTGTTGTTTATCATGACCTGTAATCCCCGTTTATCTTTATATAGTCGTACGTTATGTCGCAGCCCCAGCAGGTACACTCTGAGTTGCCCGCCCTCATTTCCACATCTATGATTATATCGTGCTCAGTCAGGATTGCTTTTGCCCGATCCTCGTCGAAAGCAAGGCCGCACCCGCCCTCGCAGACCGATATCCGCCCGGTCTCTGACTCAAAAGCTATATCTACCAAACCCGGGTCGAAGTCGACGCCGGAGTAACCCATGGCGCACAGCACGCGGCCAAAGTTGGCGTCGGCGCCGAACACCATGGCTTTTGTGAGCGTCGATGTAATTATCGACTTTGACAGCGTCTCCGCTTCCGCCCCGCTCTTTGCGCCGCTGACACGGCATGTGATGAGATGGGTCGCCCCCTCCCCGTCGGCTGCAACCATCTTCGCAAGCCCGACGCATAGCGTGTTCAGCGCCTGCGCGAACGCATTATAACCGGCGCCCGGCCCTTTTATCTCGTCATTGCCCGCCATACCGCTCGCGAATATGGAGAGCATGTCGTTTGTGGACGTGTCGCCGTCCACAGAGACGCGGTTGAAGCTGACGTCCGCGGCGCCGGACAGCGCTTTTTGCAGCATATCCCGGTGAATCGAACAGTCGGTCGTCAAAAACGCGAGCATGGTACCCATGTTCGGGTGAATCATGCCGCTGCCCTTTGCGACGCCGCCAATCCTGACTGTTTTCCCGTCCAGATCGAACTCGACCGCAAGCTCTTTCATTGCGAGGTCGGTCGTCATTATAGCTTCCGCCGCGTCTTTGGAGCCATCATTCGACAAGCTTGAGATGAGACCCCCCGCGCCATTCACTATGACCTCGACAGGCAGTTCCTGCCCGATGACGCCAGTCGACGCGACAATGACGTCGCTTTGATCTATGTTCAGCTTTGAGGCAACTGCCCGGCACATGCGCAGGGCGTTCTCCCGGCCGCGCGGCGCGCAGGCGTTGGCGTTGCCGCTATTTACGACGGCCGCGCGCGCTTTGCCGTTTTTCAGATGCTCTTTCGTAACAAGGATCGGGGCGGCCTGGACTACATTCCTCGTATATACGGCCGCCGCAGCGCAGTCGCGGTCCGCGACTATCAGCGCAAGGTCTTTCTTATCCGTATTGTTGGTTTTGACGCCGACGTGTATCCCCGACGCCTTGAACCCTTTTGCGGCGCATACGCCGCCTTCAATGAATTTCATTATTATCAATCCAATCTTAGAATTATTGTAACACTTCACAGAGCGACCGAGTCCTATAAGTCTACGCCTATCCCCTCGTCCAGACCGAGCATGATATTCATGTTCTGGACCGCGGCGCCAGAGGCGCCTTTGCCGAGGTTGTCAAAACGGGCGGTCACAATCGTAAGGTCGTCGTCCCCGCTTACAGTTATCTCGAGGTTGTTTGTGCCGGCGCCCCAGTTGCTTTCGAGCATCCCGCCCCCAAGTTCCGGCGCGACCGTGACAAACCGCTCGCCCGCGTAGTACTCCGTAAACACTCCTCGTATATCTCCTGCGGTGGGGTTCCCGCTGAGCATATCGTTATGGAGCGTGATTGTCGTAGCCATACCACTGTAATAATCATCGACAACCGGGCAGAAAACAGGCGGGCGCGTCAACCCCAGAACACTGACGATCTCAGATAAATGCTTATGCCGCAAATTGAGCCCATACATCCTCGGAGCGTACATATCCGGCGTCTTTTCCACTTCATAGGTTTGTATCATCGCCTTACCGCCGCCGGAATAACCGGTCAGCGACATGCATGTGAGCGGGTAGTCGCGCGGCAAGATCCCGAGTCTAATAAGCGGATATGCTGTTGCTATTGCCCCGGTCGCATGGCATCCGGGGTTTGCGACCCTGCGCGCTTCCCTTATCTTCCCCCTCTGACTTTCCGACAACTCGGGGAACCCGTAGACCCAACCGGGACTCGTCCTGTGCGCGGTCGACGCGTCGATGACGCGGGTCTTATTACCGCTGATGAGCGAGACCGCGTCCCGTGCGGCCGGATCGGGCAGGCACAAAAATACGATATCCGCCTCACCCATCAGCTTACTTCGCTCATTGGGATCTTTGCGTTTCGTCTCACCTATCGCAAGCAGCTCAATATCGCGCCTGCCGCTGAGCCTGTCGTATATCTGCAGGCCGGTAGTCCCCTCCCTGCCATCGATGAAGATTTTCGGTACCATATTCGTCTCCAGACCACTGATTACCAACGGGTAAATCCTGAAATATCACTGAGCATATCAGAAAACGTATAATTATGCAATAACTATTTGGCAATCTCGTATGTTTATGTATAATATTCACTATTCTAATGAATATTATACATAAATAGTTGTTCCATCCATCAATATAAACGCAATCCATAAACGCAATCACGGGTCGGAAGTGGCTGCCAAAGTGACCGTTGGCCAAGCCGCAGTCCGGTACGGCTAGACAATATCGCAAACGGTTCATACAGCGTTCATACAGTCCGGCCATCCGTATCCCGGTTAGCTTGACAGCGCCCGATATCTGTTATATATTACGTCTGATTTTAGCGCTATCGCGGAATCCTGTCAATCGGGGAGCCATGCTGAATGAATTATAACGGCCTGCCGTTGCGCCACGAACTGAAGTACTACATCCCGTACGCCGACTATCTGGCCATACGGGGCAACTTGGCGGTGTTCCTGACGCCGGACGAGCATATGAAAGATCCCGGCGGGTACCACGTCCGCAGCCTGTATTTCGACGACCCCATACTAACCTCGAATTTTGAGAAAATCAACGGGTACATGAACCGCAGCAAGACGAGGATCCGTATCTACAACAAGAGCCTCGATTTCATCCGGTTTGAAAGGAAGATAAAGATCGGAGATTACATCGGGAAGCGTTCTGCACAGATATCGAGGGCTGAACTGGGAGCTATCATTAGTAACGACACAGGCATCCTGCTCACATCCGACAAAGAGCTTATGCACAGGTATTATGTGGACCAGAAACTGCGCCGGATAAGGCCGATTGTCATGGTCGACTATGTACGTGAGGCATACAAGTACAGGGCCGGGAATGTGCGCGTGACTTTCGACCGCGACCTGCAGGCGGCATACGGCGATTTCAACGGCTCATTATCAGACGACGGCCTGATTTTTAAGGACGTTTATCCCCCGCAGATGCTCGCGATGGAGATAAAATACGACGAGTTCCTCCCGTCGGCCATAAGGCGGCTGGTGCGGCCATACACCGTGCGGAGGAGCGAGATTTCGAAGTATATTCTGGCGCTAAAAGCGATCAAGGTAGGTGAAATATATGGGATTGGGGGACTTTTTCCAACAATTCACGGCAAGCACGACGACCCTGACCATTCCAAGGCTCCTCGCGACCCTCACTCTGGCGATTCTGGTCGGACTGTTCATTTTCTTGATTTATAAGCTTGCTTATAAAGGCGTGGTGTACTCGCACAGCTTCAATGTGACGCTCGTGATGGTATGCGTGATTACCGCCGTCATAGTCCTTGCCGTATCGTCGAATATCGCGCTCACGTTCGGCATGATCGGCGCGCTGTCCATCGTCCGTTTCCGCACCGCGATTAAGGACCCGGTGGACATAGCGTTCCTGTTCTGGGCAATCACGTCGGGCATAGTAGCGGGCACGGGCGAGGCGCTCTTCCTGATAGTCTCGTCGGTTGTGCTGGGCCTTGTTTTTATTATAATGTTCAGGGTACGTTCCTCCAAAAACGCTTTCCTCCTAATAATAGACGTAAGCGCCGAGAGCGCGGCCGAGCTTCAAAAGGCGATGAACAGCCTGCCTGTGACGATGAAATCAAAGAGCCTTGTTCGCGACCGCGCGGAGCTTGTATACGAGATAAAGCTTGCCGACAGGTCGGACACGGCCTTTTTAGAGAAGCTGAAACGTCACCCTGACGTGCGCAGCGCGGTATTGGTGGGATATAATGGGGACTACGCGGAGTAAAAAGCAAATGGATAGAGGAAAGCGGCTGCTGCTCCAGCTCATTCTCATTGCCGGGGCGCTGGTTGCTTTCGTCTTTTCTATGCGCGTCCTTTCAGGCGCGGACTATCAGCCGAAAATCCTGATTTCCGAGGTGCTTGCTTCAAACGAAGATGCAATTGCCGATGAGGATGGTCATTATCCGGATTTCATAGAGCTATATAATGCCGGCGTGGGGACAGTGAACCTTCGCGGCTGGTACCTTTCCGACAGGGACAACAAACCGCTTAAGTGGCGGCTGCCCCAAATTATGCTGGACCCCGGCGAGTACGTGTATTTCTTCGCCTCCGGTAAGGATAAACAGCAAACCGACGGCATATGGCACACTAACTTCCGCATCAACGCGGGCGAAGAGCCTGTCGTGCTCACGATGCCCGACGGGACGTTGCACGGCCGGGTCGCGCCCTTTGACTCCGCCCCCAATGTCTCTTATGCACTCGTGGAGGACTTCTCATTCTACGCGTACATGTCCTTCCCGACGCCCGGGGCGGCTAACACCAACCCGTATTTCACATCCATCGACGAGCCGGCCGACCCCGGCGCGGGTCCCGGCCCGATAATCGAACCTGACTGGGAAAAGCCCTCTATCGTCATTATGGAATACATGTCCAGCAATATCTATTATTACCCGGACGAAGAAGGGGATTTCAACGACTGGGTCGAACTGTACAACTTTGGCAACGAAGCTATCGACCTGTCGAACCTTTACCTGTCTGACAAAGCCAAAAACCTCATGAAATGGCAGTTTCCGGGCGGTTCCGCCATCCTCCCCGGACAGCGTCTCGTTATCCAGTTATCCGGAAAGGCTTTGCCGGGCCACGCGAGTTTCTCCCTCAGCGAAAAGGACGATGGCATATTCCTGAGCGACTCGAGGGGGCGCATCATTGACTCCGCTGTGGTGCTGGGCCTGCCGAGACATGTTTCGTACGGGCGCGATGAAAACAACTTTGATCGGTGGCTCTTCTTCCCGAGGCCGACGCCGGGTTGGCCCAACGATACGGCAGGTTTCACAGAACTTGCGGGAATCTCGGCCGTTGGGTGGGGAGGACTGTATATATCCCAGGTGAGCTTCTCCAACTGGGTCGATATAACAAACTCATCAGGGGAGGTTATCAGCACCGGCGGCTGGAGGCTTATGAGCAGTTCGGAGAGCGTACGGTTCGAGCCGCTGCCCAATGCGACTATCGACCCGGGCGAGACAAGGCGCGTCGATCTGAGCTTTGTAAATATCAGCCTGCTCGGGCAGACGTTGACGCTCACAGATCCGGAAGACTATATTTCCGACGTCTTCACAACGGGCACGCTGCGAAACGGGATAACAGCCGGGAGGACAAACGCCGCAGGCGCCGGGCGGGTCTTGTTCGACGAAAACGGCGCGCAGTATTCGGGTTACTCACTGCCTGTATCGGCAAGCGTGGACGACTTGGTCGTTGCGGCGGGAACATCCGTGTCGCTTGCGACCCGCGACCCCTCGGGCGCGATATTTTACACCCTCGACGGATCTGTGCCGGACGACCGGTCGTCAAGGTATAGCTCCCCGATAACCATCACGGGGAACACCACGCTGCGCGCCGTCGCAATAGCGCCGGGAAGGCTGCCAAGCGCCGTATTAAGCCGCACATACCTGACGCAGTCCCCGCATGACCTACCGATTGTCGCCCTGACGTCCGACCCCGACGGATTGTTCTCGCACGCGACGGGGATATACGCAAACGGCCCCGGATGGGCGGAGCCTTTCCCGTTTGTAGGCGCGAATTTCTGGAAAAGATGGACGCGCGAAGTCCACTTCGCGTTTTACGAGGACGGCGCCCTTTGCGTTGAAGCCGACGCCGAGTTCAGGGTCCACGGGCAGTATTCGCGCGCGGAACCCCAGAAATCGTTCGCCGTCTTTTTCAGGTCGAAGTATGGTATCTCGCAGCTCGCTTATCCACTGATACCGGAAACCGGGCGGTCGCTCTACGACTCGATAGTACTCCGCATGACCGGGCAGGACTGGAAACACGCAAAGCTGCGCGACGCATTCGTCCACAACAGCGTTATGGGCGTCACAAACGTGGTGGTCATGGGCGCCCGCCCTGTAGTCCTGTATATCAACGGGGAGTATTGGGGGCTTTACTATATCCGCGAGAAAATAAACGAAGCCTACTTCGCCACAAATGAAGGTATACCAAAAGACGAGATTGACATAATCAAGCATAACAGGATGGAGCTGGCGGGGTCGAACAAGGAGTACCTCGCGATGGTGGATACCCTTCGTAACATGCGGATGAACACCGAGGCAGGCTACGCGTACGCCGACGCCCACATAGATTTGGACAACTGGATCGACTACTGGATTGTCGTCACCTTTTTCGGGAACACGGACACCGGGAATATAAAATTCTATAAGCAGCAGGGCGAGGGGCATAAGTGGCGCTGGATACTCTTCGACCAGGATTGGGCGTTGTGGCCGAGCACATATAGATGGAACATGATTGAAGAGTTTATCCACCCCAACGGTCACGGCGTCGGCAGGAATTTCTCCACTGTTGTCGCGCGGGCGCTGCTGAGCAATGACCGGATTCGGAACCGGTTCCTGGACCGTTATGCCGAGCTGATGCACACAGTACTGAGCACCGAAAGGCTGCATTCTATCCTGGACAGCTTCATTGCGGCTATCGAATCCGAGATACCAAGGCAGGTCGAGCGCTTCGGGGGCCCGTCCTCCGTATCGTCCTGGCGGACTAATGTCAACAACATCAGAAACTACATCTCAGAGAAAGAAGGCCTCATAAAACGGCATCTGAGGACTACCTTCAACCTCTCTTCGGCAAGGATGGACGAGCTATTCCCCGAGGGGTGGTAGCTTGGGTCTGCCAAGATAACGAATTATCAGAGACCCCCGGGCATTTTCCGGTTTGGACTGACCATATTGAGAGGCAGGCGCTGTCGGACTTGAAACTCCTGACCATAGATGGCAACAGCATAGTAAACCGTGCGTTCTACGGCATCCGCGCCCTCAACGCGGGCGACGGGACCCCAACAAACGCGGTTTTCGGTTTTCTCGCAATCCTGCAAAGGTTGGTCGCGGAAGAGGCGCCCGACGCGCTTTGCGTTGCTTTCGACATGCACGAACCTACGTTCAGGCACTTACGGTACGACGGGTACAAGGCGACGCGGAAAGGCATGCCGGAGGACCTTGCCGTCCAAATGCCCATCCTCAAGGAAACCCTCGACGCAATGAACATCCCCCGATATGAGATGTCCGGCTGGGAGGCCGACGACCTTCTCGGCTCGATTTCAAAGAAGTGCGAAGCGGAAGGCTGGGAATGCGTGATCGTCACCGGGGATAAGGACGCTTTGCAGCTTGTCACCGGGCTGACGCGGGTAAAAAACATAAAAACGCGGGCGGGGCAGACTGAGACAGTCGAGTATTCGCCCGCCTCGTTTTTCGAAGAGTACGGCTTCCAACCGATAAAGATGGTCGACCTCAAGGCGCTGATGGGCGATTCCTCGGACAATATCCCGGGCGTCGCGGGAGTGGGCGAAAAAACAGCGCTCGACCTAGTACGGCGTTTCA
>Ga0082212_10013512_pt1 | contig 10205 bp, 3 predicted proteins | sample TergutNt197P3_FD_71548 | JGI IMG/M metagenome (GOLD analysis project Ga0082212, IMG submission 71548) | Neocapritermes taracua P3 segment gut microbial communities from Petit-Saut dam, French Guiana - Nt197 P3 | ecosystem: Host-associated > Arthropoda: Insects > Digestive system > Gut ...
TGATTCGAAGACGGTGCGCCTATTGAAACTGGCGGACCATTCGGATAAAAACATTCTGGAGTACGACAAGGACTATAAATTTTCAGAGGCAAAGATAAATCCAGAGACCGGTGTTGTTGTTCTTTATTCATATAACGGGATGCGGGTTTTGGACCAAAACGGGACTTTAATTGCGGAAGAAAAATTCCCGGATCCGCTTAAAGTTACCGACACAAGGTATGCGCCTGCAACGGGGAACATCGTTGTTATATATGAAAAAACATACAAGGTATACTCCGGCACAGACGGCTCACTTTTAGCCGAAGCGGAGGGCAGCCCGTTCGACTTCTCCGTGCCGGACTTCATAACCGAAGAATTCCCCGGGGGAGCCGAAGCCTACCAGTGCGGAGATTTCGTATTCGTCTCCCCCGCAAACGGCGACGCCCGCGCATACACGCAGGAAGGGAAGCTTGTCCGCATCTTCACCGAAAAAGGCTATATGGCAGAGGTCTACCCCCTGGGTGCCTTCTTCGCAGCAGATTATGTCTCGACCTCCGGCGAGCGCTACACTTATCTGCTAAAATCCGGCTCTCTGGAAACCATTGCGTTGCTCCCCGGCTTTCTCGGGGAAACAAATCGTACGAGCGACTCTACGTTACTCGTTCTCGACGATGGGCATGGGCACTTGCGCACCGTCCCGCTTCGGGGTACTATAGAGCTAATGGAAACGGCGCGAGAGCGCCTCGCCGGTCGTACGCTCACTCCCGAAGAGCTGCGCATATTCAGAGCAGGTTAATATGTTTGTTTTAAACAAAATGCTGGAATACGATTCCGTGGTTCTCCAATGCCACGACAACCCAGACGCGGACACAATCGCTTCTGCTTTCGCGCTTTATCGTTATCTTGCGATAAACGGAAAGGACGCAAAAATCATCTACAGCGGCTTTTCCGAAATTCGCAAAGCAAACCTCGTGCTCATGGCCGAAGCCCTAAACATCCCTCTGGAATACATCTCAAAGGACGCAGAATACACCGTGGCAACCCAGAGCCTACTCGTTATCGTCGACGGCCAATACGGCGCAGGCAATGTGAAAAAAATCGAAGCAGAAAACATCGCCGTCATCGACCATCATGTTAAAGAAACGGAAGAGCCCCCGCTATGTGCTATCCGCCACTTCCTCGGTAGCTGCTCTACGCTTGTGTGGTGCCTGCTGACAGAAGTAGGCTTTGACTTTAAGGCAAACCTGGATGTCAGTACCGCTCTTTATTACGGACTGTACACCGATACAAACAGTCTCGCGGAAGTAATCCATCCGCTGGACATGGACCTGCGCGACAGCATCAAGTACGATGCGGGTCTTATGAAAAAACTGAAAAACTCAAACCTTTCGATTGAAGATTTGGTTATTGCCGGCAAGACACTTACGACTCACAAAGTTTTTGAAACAACCCGCAGCGCAATTTTTGAGGCCGAACCCTGCGACCCGAATATACTCGGTTTCACCAGCGACCTCGCGCTGCAGGTAGACAATATCGACGCGTGCGTTGTTTTTTGCAATGTCAGTGGCGGCATAAAACTTTCCGTGCGTAGCTGCGTCCGCGAAACGATGGCAAACGAACTTGCGGCCAGGCTCTGCGAAGGCGTTGGCTCCGGCGGCGGGCACAAAGACAAGGCCGGCGGCTTCATAAGTGCGGACAAACTCGGCGAAACAGGCGCGACCTCCCCGGAAGAATTCCTAAAACAGCGTCTGGAACAATACTACGGCGAATACGACCTCGTCTACGCAGGCAATTTAAACTTAGACCTCAGTACGATGAAACAGTGCCGCAAGAAAGCAATCCCAATCGGCTTCGTGCATTCGACCGATGTTTTTCCGGCAGACACCGAACTCATCGTCCGTACAATAGAAGGCGACACATTTATCACCGCCGGTTCGGACATGTATATTATGGTTGGCATTCAGCAAGAAATCTGGCCAATCCGCATGGAGAAATTCAAAGCCTCATACCACGAACTGGCCGGCCCTTACACTCCGGACGAAGAACTCTGGGATCAAAATCATTATGAACCAACAATAAAAGACCGCATAGAAGGAGAATCCATTTCGCTCCTGCCCTATATCCGTCCCTGCGTGCCAACAGGCGAAAGCGCCGTCTTCGTTAAAGAACTTACCCGCCGCACAAAAGTCTTCACCTCCTGGAACCAAGAAGGCTATATGTTCGGCGACATAGGCGACTTCCTAGCCGTGCGCGCAGACGACCCCTCAGACGCTTACGTAATAGAAAAGTCCATCTTCCACAAAACCTACGAATAATCTTCGTAGGGGCGGCAACCTGCCGCCCGCCTTTGCTTTAAGACTCACTTAAGCTTGGCAGCTTATCATAAGCGCATGAAAACGACGCGCACGAACATGCTGAAGAACCTCCGCAACAGGCTTTTGGTTGTCAATATGATTAGCCTGACGCTTGTTATTGCTGTCGCGTTTTCCATTATTTACATAAATTTTGCCAACAGGGCGCAGAACGAGATTGACAGGGAAATTTCGCTCATCCCCCGCAGCGTTATGGAAAACGTCCGGCTTTCCCAGGCGGAAACGCACACTTTTGCGGTAGGCGGCATTGTTGGCGTCGGCAGTGCGACAAGCATAACAATAAGCGGCGACGCAAGAGTTCCCGTAGATTATTCGAAATCTTTTGTGGTTAATGTTGGCTCAGAAAACGCAGCAATCTTTTCGATGCTTGACATAAGCGAACCCGATTATGCCGCAGCAATCGAAGCTGTAATAAATTCAAACGCGCTGGATGGAGAAATAAACATCGCCGGACACGCCTGGCGATACAATATGGAATCGAGCTTCGGCCCGTTTTCCGCATACACGGCAAGCATTGTTTTTCTGGACGTTGAGGATACGAACAGGGGGCTGGGCGCACTCGCCGCCAGCCTTTTTATAATAGGGATTATAGCTGTAGGGGTCATTCTGCTGGTTTCGCTGCTGGTAGCAAACCGTGCAATACGGCCTGTGGAAGAAAGCATAGCCAGGCAACGCCGGTTTGTCGCGGACGCCTCGCATGAACTCAAAACCCCCATAGCAGTAATCGCGGCGAACGCTGAGGCGGCCGCGCCCTCCCCCTGGTTAACCAACATCCAGGCTGAAACAGACCGCATGGCGACCCTCGTAGAAAACCTCCTGGACCTCGCCCGCGTCGATGAAAAAACCCCCACAACAACAACGTTCGATGTTGTTGCGGCAGTCCTGGAAGAAACCTCCCGCATAGAAACCCCTCTCTTCGAAAAAAACATCCCCCTCATCATCGATTCTAATTCGTCATTGCGAGGAGGGCGCTCTTTGCCCGACGAAGCAATCCAGCTCAACACTCCTGCATATACTCCACTTATGATTAATTCCGACCGGCAGAAAGTCCAAGCGGTGTTGTCCGTCCTTCTCGAAAACGCTGTCAAATACACCCCCGAAGGCGGCCGCGTAGAAATAACCGTTTCAAAAGAAAAAATCACCGTCACAAACACCGGCCCCTATATCACGCCGGAAGACCTAGCCCACATTTTCGACCGCTTCTACAGAGCGGATCCTTCAAGAAGCAGTGAAACCGGCGGTAGCGGCATCGGCCTTTCAATCGCCGCAGAAATAGCTCGCTCCTTGGGCTCATCCCTCGCCGCAACTTCAAAAGCCCATGTAGACGGTGGCGCAATCAACACCTTCACCCTAACCTTATAACGCGACCTCTTGACCGGCAGGAAAAAGCTTCGGCTATAATGGAGAAAAGCTCCATTTTAGCCGAAAAATAGTGAGCCGTTTGTGGTATAATATGGACACTTCAAAATTTTAGCTAATGAAATAGTCGTAGACCTTTTTTTGGGGAGTGGAGGGTCGTGATATGTCTATCTTAAAAATAAAAAGCAAACCGTTTCTGGGGCTGCTGGTCTTTGCATTGGTACTGACAATGCTGCCCGGTGCAGGGTTCCCAGACGAACCCGTTGATGATTCTGTCATTGCGAGCGACCCTCCCGTCATTGCGAGCGAAGGCGAAGCAATCCATGACGAAACTTCCGGCGAAGATTCTGGTAGTTCTCTCAGTCCTCTCGCCTCCTCGCCCCTCTCGCTCATGGCCGCCGGCGACCCAACCGAAGCCACCACCCTCGGTGAACTCCAAGACGGCCTTGAAGACCCCGGCATCACCGAAATCGAAATTCCGTTTGGGGAGTCGATTGCGGTCCTGGGTAGCGACACGGTCGTTATCCCTGACGGGAAAACCCTGACCGTATATGGCTCATTGAATATTGCAACTACAAGCGGGATAGACAGTACCAAGGGTTTCTGCGCCGTTGAAGTTGAAACCGGCGGCACACTTTTAGTAGAGTACAACGGTCATGTTTCAGTAAACAATTCAAACACTGCCGGCAATACAACCAATGCCATCTACACCGCCGGAACCACAAAATTCCTCACCGGTTCATCCGTAGATATACGGAGCACAACCCGCCTCAGCCGCGGCCTTACCGTTTCGGAAGGCGGGGTGCTTGAGCTCGCGGGCAGCGTGGATATTTCAATTCCCTGGACGGGCGACATCGTAAACTACGGCATCCTGCTTTCCGGCACATATGGCAACCAGCCGACCTTACGCATCACAGGCGGCGTAATCAATATCGAAAACACGGGCGGCATCGGCATCCACACTACGCCATATTCAAACCCGCTCGAAATCACAGGCGGCACAATCAACATCAAAAACGAATCCGAAGACCCCTCCTACCTCAGCAAAGGCATGGAGCTAAACGTGCAGACCCTCTTCACCGGGGGCACCATCAACATCGAAAACCTCGGCACTAACGAGCCGGTCTCGCCCCCACTGTCCTACAGCAGCTTCGGCATCTGGAACCGCGGCGAACAATTCATCATGGCCGGCGGTAAAGTCGTTATTGACAACGCAGACCCCAAAAACCTCAGTTTCTTTAACGACGGCCACAAAGCCGAAATCTTTTACATCGCTGACAAAATAGACAGCAACCCCGTAATAGACGAGGCACGCGTCTTCCACCGCCTCGGCGGTCACATAGTCTACGGCACCTTCCTCGAAGTATACAACGACAGTACAAGCGAACCCGTGGAGGACTATCACGTTACCATTTCTCCTCCCGAAGGCGGCGCCTTAGACCCCGTTTTATTTAACACAAACCTCTACTACCCCTTGAACACAGGCATGTCCCTTTCCGTCATCGCACCGGGCTACAAGTGGTACGAAGAGCGCCCGATTGAAGATACCTTCACGGAACCCGGAACCACAAAAGAGGTCTACCTCGACCCCGGCAACACCGCAGCAAATATCACAGTAGCGCTCACCGGCCTCGACAACCTCAAAGTCGGCCAGGCAGTTACGAACGCCAGCTTCATTTACACCCTTACAAACGACCTTTATGCGGAGGCAATAAACCCCGAAGACTTTGAAATTTCCGGCCTCCCCGCAGGTCTCACTACGGAAACAGCAACGCGCGAAAGCGGTAGCAAAGTTGTTGTTGAAATCACAGGCACCCCAACAAGAGCCATGGCCGCCCCGTCAAAAATCGCCTTCCCCGGCAGCATCCCAAAAGAAAACTTCGCCACCGCAACCGCCGCAATCAGACCCTTCGGCTATCCCGCCACCAGCGCAGTAGCCTCCGGCGACGGCGGTGAAATTGGTCTACCGACAGATGAGATAGAGTTTGTTCCGGGCGCAGCAGACGCAGATGTAACCACCCTTGAAGAATTAATAATCGCCCTGGAAGACGACCTAGTAACAACAATAGAAATCCCGGCCGAGGTCGAGATAACTCTTACAGGCGGGGCGAATGACACCTTCACAATTCCGGAAGGCAAAATAGTCGGCATCACCGGTAGCGGTACCGGCGCCGTTACAGACAAAAGCACCCTTATAATTCCCCCTGAGACGACGTTGATAGTTGAAGGCGCTCTTCTTGCAAATTCGACATACACACTCAGCGCAGGTGGCGGCTACAAATCCATCAACAACAAAGGCACACTTATCGTAACCTCGGGTGGCTTTCTAAATGGCGGAAATAAAGCAAACAACCATGCCATCGTCAGCTCCGGCACACTTAAGCTCCTCAAGGGCAGCCGCCTGCTTATCAACGGCGACCACAGTTCAAATTACGGTCTAACAATTACGGACGGTCTGTTTGAATCCGCCGGGCAGATAGACATTACCGGTCAGGCGCTGTACGGTCTGGATCTCTTGCCCTCGCCGGGGGTTCCGTACCCCACTCCGCCCGGGCGGCCGGAAATGAAAATAACAGGCGGCGTGGTCAATATAGAGAATACTTTCGGTAACGGTCTCCGGGTTGCAGCCGACGCAAAGCTGGAAATTGCCGGCGGCATAATCAACATCCGCAACAACTCATTCACGATTGGTCTATCTTCCACGACCGGTCTAAGAATGGAAACAGACATCCTTTTCACAGCCGGCAGGATGAACATCGCAAATAAAGGAGACAACAACGTTATGGCCACGCGCTCATACGGCATCTTCAATTCCGGCCACCAATTCATCATCGCGGGCGGCGCTGTGAATATCGAAAACAAAACCCCGGATGCATGGAGCGTCTACAACCAAAGCAGGGACGCACTTGTTGTTCTCCTTGAAAACACCGATGCAATCGACAACAGCCGAGTTTACTATCAGGGCGACGGTTATCTCGCGCACGGCACCTTCCTCAAAGTTCTCGATAGTATCACAGGGGAAACAATACCGGACACGGCCTACACCGTGGCGATCACCCGCTCCGGCTCGGGCGCTGAGGCCCGGAAAGCCGTCGAGTTCAAAGGTCAGAAATACTACCCCTTCAATGCGCTTGAAAGTAATCCTACCTTAGAACTTAAAGTTGCAGACATAGAAACAATAAGTTCAAAAAAGCACTATCTGGACTATGTAGAAAACCCGATGACGGAGGTTTTCCCCCAGACTAAAACGACGAAAATCATTTATCTTGATTCAATTCGGCCGAAGATAAGTATCACCAGTTCCGGGCTGAACGGCATGAAGGTCGGCGAGCCCGTCACGACCGGAACAATCAATTTTAATCTGACGAATGCTTCATATATCACTACTGCAAACAAACTGAACCTGGATGACTTTCGGGTGAGCGGGCTTCCTGCCGGTCTCACTTGCGCAGAGCCAATGCGTGTGTCCGGAACTGTGGTGCGGGTGACAATAACAGGGACGCCAAAAGTGGCAAGTGCAGAAGCAAAAGCAATAACGCTGCCTTCCGGCATACCGGGTTCGAATGTGACCCCAAACTCAAATGTGACAAATTTGACGATTATCCCGATTACGGACACGGTTGAGATAGGCTCGATTGCGCCGCCGACTTTAGTGGCGGATTCGCTTTCCGTCTCTGTTGTTGAAAAAATTGTGACAGTCAACAGAGCGAAGACCACGCCTGCGCTTGTGCCGCTCAGGCTCACGGCTTTGGCTGAAAGTTCAAGCGGTGAAGAGCACGAAATCCCGATAGATGACGTGACGGTAGACGAGGTGAAGCTGTATACCGGCACTGTGGGCGCGGCTTCGGCCACCCAGCTTACGGGGTTTGACTCGGGCATTTCCGCGGACAAAAAGTATATAGAAATAACCGCAACATCCCTCAGCTCCCCGGCGGTCAAAGAAGTACACGTTGCCATAGAAGAAGAAAGTGGCGTTTGGCACGAGGCCGGAACAATTGAAATAAAAATAGAAGAGAAATATCCAAAAATAACATTCACGCCTGACATTCAGTTGAACGTTTTTTTCAGCGGTCGCGAGAGCCGCCTCGCAGCCAACAGCGCGGACGGCAGCCTCGTAACAATTGAAAGTATAAACTACGCGGACGCGGTAAAGGGCGCAGCCATTGTTACCATTAACGACGGGGATAACTCACTTAAACCCGTAGCCAGAGGCAACGCTGTTTTGAACATAGAAGTAATGCTCGCAGGTTACAAGCAAGCAACAAAGGGCGGCAATATTGTCAAATACACAGCGAAGGTCGTAAACACAAAACCAAGTCTGAAGCTCTCTACCAGTTCGGTCAGGCTGATTGCAGGCAGCACGGCCCCGGCGGAAATCCAGCTGCTCTCCGGCAAGCTTCTGCTTCCGGTTCCGGCCTTTAGTGTCGAAGACGTAGCTCTCACGAATGAGAATGCAAAGGGTCAACATTTGACCAACGCAGATGTTGTTGTTGATTATGAAAAAAGCACAGGAATACTCTCCGTACTTGCAAACGCCGAATGCAAAAGCGGGTACGCTTATCTTTTAGCAACAATCAAAGACGGCGACCCAATATACCTGAAACTTAAAATAACCATCGTGAACATCGCAAACCTGAAACCGGCTTCAAAAGTCAAAAGCCTGGTGCTTAACACCGCCCACGCGGCAAACGGCAAAATTATTGACATCCCCGTCACTACGGCCGCGGCAAACTACCCCTTGTCAAACCTGAAAGTTATAGGCATAGGCACCCGGCCGCTCGCGGATACTCCGCTGGCAGGGATACTAAAATGGACCGCAACAAAGAACAAAATCACCTTGTATGTAAACGATGTAAGCGCTCTTCAGGCCCTCTGTCCGGCGGGCAGCAATGCCAAAATTTTCCCCGCTGTCAGAATCGGGGACGACTCCATAAAAGATGCAAACGGTGAAACAAAAACCTTCAATGTGAAAATCACAATAACACCAAAAGCCCCGACCATGACCGTTTCACTAAAAGGCAGAATCGACATCACAAAACCGGACTCGGAAATTGTTGCAACCGTAAAACTAAAGAACACAACGGCAGACCTCACCAGCGTGACAATCTCCGGCGCGGACTTTACGGCCTTTGGTCTTAGCGCAGGCACCTTCAAAATAAAAGCCGCCAGAGACCAGGTAGCGCCAAAAGCAAGACAAACCCCAACCGTAAATATAACCACAACAAGCCTGGAATCGATACCCGGCAAGCCGGTAAATATCACCCCCGCGCAAACCGTACCTAAAGCCTTCCAAAGCAAAAAGGCCGTGACCCTTTATAAGGACATCCCCTGGGGCGACGAAGAAATAGAGTTCGCCCTAACAACCCCCGGCACCACCCTAGGCGAAGTGCGCCTAAACGAAACCTCCCTAAAATTCGAACCCGGCACCGGCTTCGACCTCACCCGCATAGACGACTCCACCTGGGCAGTCAGCTTCAAAAACACCCAGCTCCCCGTCCCCAAATCCAAAGCCTCCCTAAAATCCTCCTACACCCTAAAACTAGAACTCTGGCCCCAAGGCACCTACCAAAAAACCCCCTCCGGCTCCTTCATCGCCCCCCTCCCCAAAGCCACCCCCACAAAACTAAACCTCAAAGTTAATATTTCGTAGGGGCCTCAATCTGCCGCCCATCCCACTTCGTAGGGGGACGCAACCTGCTTCCCGCCGCCCATTTCACTTCGTAGGGGACGCCGCCCTCGGCGTCCCGTCGTCGCTTATCAATCTCCCCTGTATTGGTTCCCACCCCCCGAAAGGCGCTACAAAGCCACAAAAGCGTTACGCAACAGTAACCTTGCATTGATAGAAATTGCACCCACCCCCGCCAGAAAATTCCCCCTAATAAAAACGCCGCCCAGGATTGTTCAACACATACTCCTCTATCCGGCGATAATCGGCATCATTTCGTATTACATGGTCACTATAAGAACGCTGCCATAACGCACTCCCTGCCTTCTTTGATGACAATCCCTTTAATGAGTTAATAACCTTAGGGATTAACATTTTTGCACGACTCGATTTCCCTACGGACTCTAAAATACCATCTGCTGTATGGAATGTTACCCCTGGTTCTTCCTTCGTAGGGGACGCCGGGACGATAGGACAGGCGTGTAGCGCCGGAGGCGTCCCGCCATCGCTTTCACAATCGATTTGCAAAATCAAATGAATATGGTCTGGCATAATAACATACAGCGGCACAGAAACAGCCGGATTAACAGCAGAAATGTTTTCAATGAACCCCCTTACAATCTCCCCTGTCTTAGATAGTTTTACCGATACCATGTTGTAAATATCGTTGTCAGGTTCTTCAATTACGCCTAAAATCTCTCGCCTGTCCTTTGTACAAATGGTAATAAAATACGCCCCGTTCTGGCTGTAACTATATTCTTTTATACGATTTGATTTTCGTTCCGGTAATCCATCCATTGTTCTGCCTTTCAAAAACGGGACGCCGAGGG